>Ga0255052_10002566_pt1 | contig 13020 bp, 15 predicted proteins | sample JV7_2_21_MG_FD_188632 | JGI IMG/M metagenome (GOLD analysis project Ga0255052, IMG submission 188632) | Seawater microbial communities from Jervis Inlet, British Columbia, Canada - JV7_2_21 | ecosystem: Environmental > Aquatic > Marine > Inlet | place: Canada: British Columbia | collected... | reverse complement strand
AGCACCAAATGTGCCAAGAAGATTTTTTGTTAATTGTGAGCTGAGAGTGAAAAAAGACTGATCCCAATCATTGTGACTTATAAGGCTTATTGCTATGATTAGACCTGCAAAAATGGCCAGGACACCCTTAATCTCCTCTTTTATCCTGCTGCTCCGATCCATCAGTAACGAGTAATCAGTAACGAGTAATAAGTTATTAAATGCAAATTTCTGCTATCCCAAAATGTTTGGTTATTCAACGAAAACCGATTAACAGATAACATATCTTAAATATTCCTCCATATGGAAAATATGATAACAAAAGCAAGTAAAAAACGATAATAGGCAAAGGGTCTTAACGAGAATTTCTGGAGGAATAGAATAAGATATTTGATTGCAAAATAACCTGTAACTGCTGCTATCACTATGCCGGTAACAAATATGTCCAATTCGATACTATCCGCACTGACGAGGTTTATAGCCTCAAGGAGGCTTGCTCCTGCAACCGCCGGTGTTCCGAGCAAAAACGAAAATCGTGCTGCCTCGGCCCTCTTCAATCCTTTTGTGAGTCCGGCTACTATTGTAATTCCGGACCGCGACACTCCTGGAATGAGAGCAAATGCCTGGGCAATGCCGATGAATATGGCGTTTTTAAAATTTATCCCTTCCAGTCCTGTACGCTGATCTTCCTTGTAGTTTTTTTCAGACATCAACATAAGTACAGACACAAAGCATAGTGTGAATGCAATAACAAAGGGGTCTCTGTTCTGCGCGATCCAGTCATGGAATAATACTCCGACAACTCCGGCGGGGATCGTTCCAACGAGCAGTTTCCACATCATGGCATCTTTTTGAGGGATTCCCTTGATTATTTCAATCCAGTTTTTTCTGAAATAAAACAACAGGGCCAGCAGTGTGCCAAAGTGCAGAGCTACATCAAAACTGAGGGTGTTGACAACACCGTCCCATTTAAAAAACCATGGAGTTATGATCAGGTGTGCTGAACTGCTTACAGGTAGAAATTCGGTAAGTCCCTGCAGGATACCGAGAATAATCGCTTCGAACATGAAAAATTATAACAGAAAATAGATACAAAGGGACAAAGGGGCAAAGGCACAAAGATTGCCATTTTTTACTTTGTCCCTTTGTCCCTTTGTTCCTTTGCACCTTTTTTTACTAATCGATCTGATATAATTTTCCATGCAAAAAAAGAAGTCTGCAAATGGAATAAAAGGAAAAAGCGACTTCTTCCGGTTTATAGGTGTTGCAAGCACGGTTGGGATAAACATGGTTGTAAGCACCTTTGTGGGTTTTGCGATCGGTTACTGGTTACTTGACAGTTACCTTGATACATTACCGTGGTTTACGATTATATTTACGATTGCGGGTATTGCAACCGGTTTTTTGCAGTTGTTCAGGATAGCTAAAAAGGCGGAGGAGAGGAATGAATAAGGTACAAAGTGACAAAGGGACAAAGGGGCAAAGTGAAAAAAATATTACCATCATAAATGTGCCTGAGAAAAAATTATGGAAATTCTGAAGGGTGTATTTAAAAAGAGTGTTTTCATTGTGTTACCTGCTGCTGCTGCGTCCGCTTTTTTTATGGACCCAAGGAAGATGCCCCTAGGCATTTTGCTCGGCTGGTTATTTGGGATTTTCAATTTAAGGCAACTTTCGAGAAATGTTCAAGGTCTGTTCGGTTCTGACAAAGCAACGGTGAAACTGGTTTTTCTTAGCATGACGCGTCTCTTATCACTTTTTGTTGCTATAATATTTCTTGTTTATTACCGGGTAGTTGACGTGTTCGGACTGCTGTTCGGATTTACAGTCGTATTTATACTAATATTGGTTGAAGGAGCAAGAACAGCTGGAAAGGATGAAAGTAGGGAAGCGGGGAAGTGAGGAAGCGAGGAAGGCGAGACAAAAAACGTGTAGGGGCGTGGTGCCCGTGCCCTGAATTATAAAATAATTAAATCTCAAAAGGAGCCATAGATATGCGCAGATACAGATCACTAAAAACCATGAAGAAGAGACTGATCGACCTGGTCATAGAGCGAACATTTAAATTTTCAGCAAAACCAACATTTAAACTTGTATCAGGCAAAACGAGCAGTTTTTATTACAACTGCAAACCTACCACACTAAACCCGGAAGGAATGTATCTGATAGGGCAGCTTTTGTATGACCTTGTTAAAGGCTTTAAGTCTTTGAAAATAAAAGCAATTGGTGGGCTGACTCTGGGTGCTGATCCTGTAGCTAATGCGATTGCCTATACATCTTATTTGAAAGGTGATTCGATTGAGTCGTTTGTTGTCAGGAAAGAGCCCAAAAAACATGGGACGATGCAATGGATCGAGGGACAGGTCAAAAAGGGAGATAAGGTCATGATAGTTGAAGATGTGATCACAACCGGCAGTTCAACCATTAAAGCGGTTAATAGAGCAAAGAAATGCGGTCTCAAAGTTCAGGGGGTAATAGTGCTTATTGACAGGCAGGAAGGCGGCAGGGAAAAGGTTGAAGCACTTGGTTTGCCATTAAAGGCACTGCTGACGAAAGATGAGATATTCAAGGCTTATCAAGAAAATAAGAAATAAAATCAATATGTTATAAATCTATAGATCCTGAATCAAGCCTGCCTGTCGGCAGACAGGTTCAGGATGACAATTGCGACACAGCCTCCAAGCCGGACAATGACAGTATTAATAAGCTATAGTGATGTACACATAAATTTTTTTTATTTGACGATGAAACTTCAGATGTACTAGTATGATAAACCGTTTTTTCTGATCAATCCTGTAAATTCTAATAAATTCTTACAGAAACAGGAATTTTTTTACATTAATAACGTGTACAAATTTTCCCTTGTCAATAGACCGGGGGCAAAAAGAAAAAGGAGGGATACATGAGCGGTAAGTATAAAACACCAATGTTGGATGAGCTTGAAAAAGGAGCGTGGCCTAGTTTTGTCACGGAAATCAAGAAAGCCAGAAACACCAGTTCAATGCCTGAAATGGCGGATGATGAATTAGGACAGCTTGAGAAATCATTTCAAACCAACCGGGGATACTGGAAACATGGCGGAATCGTCGGAGTTCTGGGGTATGGATCAGGTGTTATCGGAAGATACTCATCACTGCCTGAGGAATTCCCGGGCGTTGCTCACTTTCATACCTACAGGATTAACCAGCCGAGCGGTTTTTTCTATACGTCTAAAGCTTTAAAAGAAATATGTGATATCTGGGACAAGTATGGAAGTGGTCTTACTAATATGCATGGATCAACAGGAGACCTTGTCCTTCTCGGAACAACAACCGAGAATCTCGAATCACTTTTTGCCGAATATTCCTCCCGCGGCTGGGACCTTGGCGGTTCAGGCTCTGCGATGAGAACCCCAAGCTGCTGTATTGGTCAGGCACGCTGCGAATGGGCAAATATCGATGCGATGGCCATCTGCAACCATATGACACAGCACTTCCAGGATGAGCTGCACAGGCCTGCATTCCCTTATAAATTCAAGATCAAGGTTTCGGGATGTGCCTGTGACTGTGTCGCAGCTATTGCCCGTGCAGACCTGTCGATTATCGGTACATGGAAGGGCAATATCAGGATAGACCAGGCAGAAGTTAAAAATTATGCTGACAGTGGTATGGATATTCAATCAGAGATTATAGATATGTGTCCTACTGACTGTATGGTTTACGACGGAGGAGCAATCAAGATTAATGATGTGCAGTGTTCAAGGTGCATGCACTGTATATCAAAAATGACAAAGGCGCTGAGGCCGGGTGAAGAGAAGGGAGCAACAATCCTCGTAGGAAGTAAGGCCCCAATCGTTGTTGGTTCACTCATTTCATGGGTCCTCGTTCCATTTATTAAATGTGATGATGAGGGTTTTAAAAAATTAACAGAACTTACCGAAAATATCATTGAGTGGTGGGATGACAATGCAAAACCAAGGGAAAGACTTGGTGAGCTTATTGAAGTAAAAGGCATGAGACCGCTCCTGGAGGCGATAGGCGTTGATCCTCAGCCCCAGCAGGTCAAAGAGCCGAGAAAAGACCCGTTCTTCTTCTGGTCTGAAAGTGATTTCAAAAAATAAATTTATTTTAATAGACAAAGATAAAGGAGGAAATGCAATGGCTTTACCAGAAAGACAAACAGATGTCGGACCACCACATTATGAACAGTTTTTACCGCCAGTAATAAAGAAAAATTACGGCAAGTGGAAATATCATGAAGTACTAACTCCCGGCACAATGAAGCATGTAGCAGAAGGTGGAGATGAGCTCTACACAGTAAGGGTTGCATCACCGAGAATACTTAGTACCGAGACGATCCGTGAGTTCTGCGACATGGCAGAGAAATACTGCGGCGGATATCTTCGTTTTACCACAAGAAACAATGTTGAGCTGCTCGTATCAGACAAGGCCCAGCTTGACCCGCTTTTAGCTGAGCTGAAAGAAAAGAATCACATGGTCGGCGGTATCGGCCCCCGCATCAGTAATGTTATTCATACGCAGGGATGGGTTCATTGCCACAGTGCATGTACGGACGCATCCGGTCTCGTTAAGGCCATGATGGACGAGCTCCACGAGTATTTTACAACAAAAGCTCTCCCGAATAAGGTAAGGCTGGCGGTTGCATGCTGTGTGAACATGTGCGGTGCTGTTCACGTTTCTGACATAGCTGTTGTTGCAGTGCACAGAAAAGTGCCTGTAATTGATAATGAAAAAGTAGGAAAAGTGTGTGAAATTCCGACAACAGTCGGATCATGCCCTACATCAGCTATCAGGCCGAATCCAAAAGAAAAAACAGTCACCATTAATGAAGACAAATGTATGTACTGCGGAAACTGCTTTACAGTCTGTCCTCCGATTGATATTCACAATCCGGAAGAAGACGGCGTGGCAATCGTGGTCGGCGGAAAGGTCGGCAGTCTCAGAACTGATCCGAAGTTCTCCAAACTGGCGATCCCGTTTTTCTATAATGAGCCTCCGAGATGGCCGAAAGTTGTGGACGCGATCAAGAACATTATTGACGTATATGCAGCGAATGCCAAAAAGCATGAGAGGGTCGGAGAGTGGATAGAGAGAATCGGATGGGAAGATTTCTTCAAACTTACCGGGATTGAATTTACATTCCAGCATATTGACGACTTCACGTTCATGAGAGATACATTAAGGACATCAGCAGCATTTAAGTACTAAAGTGTAAAAAATGGTAAGTGGTTCCGCCCGATTTAATCGAGGGACTGCTTGCCATCTTTTTTCTTAAACCTGCAGTTAGCTCAGTGCTAACAATTAATATTTAAAAGAGGTGAGAACATGGAACAGGCAGAAATCCAGGAAAAAATATATGCATATAGTGAGAAGATGAAGGGCAAAAAGAAGCTGAAAGAAAAAGACATCATCAAAAAAATCGCAGCAGACACTGAATTGGAGAAAGACGTTGTTAAAAAAGCCCTCAGAGAGATGATCAACGTGGGGAAGCTGATGTATTCTTACGGCGGCGGTGCCAGCTCTGTTGAAATTCCCAGCGAAGAATATCTTAAAGAAAAAGGCTTATTATAATACAGCTGTCAGGGTTCAGGAAATAAATACCGACCCCTGAACCCTGACTTTAGACCCCTATGCTTACTACTTCCATTCCCAGGATTGTTGTCTCCGGTCTCAGGGGAGGCGGTGGCAAGACTGTTCTCGCTTTATCACTCATCGCATCATTTAAAGAAAAAGGTTTCGATGTAACTCCTTTTAAGAAAGGTCCTGACTATATAGACTCAGGATGGCTTGCAAAGGCGTCCGGAGTGCCATGTTACAATCTGGATCTTTTCATGATGACACAGGAACAGGTGGTTAATTCTTTCATTAATCACACCCAAAATTCAGAACTAGCAATTATTGAAGGTAACAGAGGTTTGTTTGATGGTGTTGACCATGAAGGGACTTTCAGTACAGCGGCGCTTGCGAAACTGTTAAGCGCTCCGGTCATCATAACCATAGATTGCACTAAAGCTACCGGTACAATTGCAGCAATGATCCTTGGATGCCAGAAGATGGATCCTGATGTATCGATCGGAGGCGTTGTTCTTAACCGGATCGCAACATCGAGACAGGAATCGGTAATAAGAAAGGCTATTAACAATCAATGTGGCATACCGGTGCTTGGTGTTATTCCAAAATTAAGTAAGGACCCGTTTCCGGAAAGACATATGGGACTGACCCCCTATCAGGAGCACAAAGGTATTGAAGAATCGCTAGCAGTTGTGGCGGGCTTTGGAGAAAAATATCTTGATATGGATGGGATACTTAAAGTTGCAAAGAATGCGGGGGAGTTAAAGACAGAAGGCAGAAGGCAGAAGGCAGAAGGCAGAAAACAGAACACAGATTACAGATTACAGAAAATAGAAGTCAGTAAAAAAAGGGGACGGACTGCAGGAGACGAATCACAAATTACGAATTACGAATTACCGATAACCAACAGCCCAAGAATCGGAATCATCAGGGACTCTGCATTTCAGTTTTATTATCAGGACAATTTAGATGAGCTCAAGAAGAGGGGGGCAGGGCTGGTTGAGGTAAGCCCTCTGAAAGAGAGCAGGCTTCCGGATATAGATGCCCTTTATATAGGTGGAGGTTTTCCGGAGACACATGCAATTTCACTGGCGGAGAACAAGGAGTTCAGGAATGCTCTGCATAGTGCAGTTCAGGATGGACTTCCCGTATATGCCGAGTGTGGCGGGCTTATGTACCTTGGCAAGAATATTGTTCTGGAAGATCATACCTATCCGATGGTCGGTGCCCTTCCGATTACATTTGGCCTGGGAAAAAGACCCCGTGCGCATGGATATACAATCGTCGAGGTTATTAATGCAAATTCTTATTTCCCTGAAAAGACGGTGCTTAAGGGGCATGAGTTTCATTACTCGCATCTGCTTGATATTGACAGGGATGCTGTAAAGATGGTTTTTGATGTAAAGCGTGGTAAGGGTATTGTTGATAATATGGACGGGCTGTGTTATAAAAATGTCCTTGCTACATACACTCATCTGCATGCTATCGGTTCACCGGAATGGGCGGACGGGATGGTGAATGCAGCTATAAAATTCAAAAATCAAAAATAAAAAATCAAAATCATGGAAGAGAAATTTAATTTAATTAATAATTCCATATTTTTACTATTCCCTTTTTAATGTGTTAATTATGGCACGTACACAACCTTTACAGTGTCCATTTTGCGATAATTACCTGATTGCACCGATTGACATAAACTTCAAATCAATGGAAATATGCGGCGGCATCTGTACCTGTCGTGCTATATACGCATTGGACCGTTCAGGTCATAACATGGGAGAGATTTTTATGGATGCTCTGACCTTTGTTTGCAAGGGTGATGTTGATAAAGCGCTATCTCTTGCTCCTGAAGACTATGAGACATCAGATTATGATTATGACGTTCAATCTAATACTATTCGAGGAAAGGCTGGAGCGGGCAAATTAAGCAAGATTATTTTTATTAGGCTGAAAGAGTCCGAAACGAACTGAATAATAAAGACAAATCATCAAGATAGAGCAACTGACGCATATACATATAATATATATTAATGATGGTAAAGGCCGTATAAGTTTTTTTTATTTGACCAACTATGGATGATTATATTATATTTTCAAATCTGCCTTTAGGTCGGTTGTTCTCGAATAATTAAAAGAAATATGTTTTGTTTAATAAGGCGAAGTAAAAATCTTTAATAAAGGAGTAATCAAATGCCAACATTAGAAGTTGACGGACAAAGCTATGACGTAGATGAGGAAGGATATCTTACTGACTGGGCAGTATGGAAAGAAGAGATGGCAGGTGTAATGGCAAAGGGGGATGGCCTGGAACTTACCGAAGCACACTGGGAAGTAATTAAATTCCTTAGAGAGTATTTCGAGCAATACCAGATAGCACCGATGATCAAGATCCTCACAAAAGCGCTTGCAAAGAAGTATGGTAAAGAAAAAGGGAACACAAAGTACCTTTATGAACTTTATCCTGCTGGTCCGGCAAAACAGGCCTGCAAATACGCCGGACTTCCAAAACCTACTGGTTGCGTATAAGAAACGGTTTTATAAAAAAATTAAAGAGTTGTTGCCGGCTTACTTATAAAAGTACCGGCCGCAACTCTTTTACTTGATAATACAATTCTTTTTTCATTACAATTCAATGCAAATTTACGATCTTTTAGTAGAGAAAAAGCCGGAAATCCTGCAAAGATGGTTTGATTCAATACTATCTACTTATCCATCAGATACATTAAATTTCCTGAAGGGCCAGAAAAATCCGTTTGCTGACAGCATTGCAGGCCAGACGATTTTCGAAGGAATAAAGGGCATATTTGATGAACTTATCGGTGAATCTGATGCTGGCAGGATTAACTCATATCTCGATAATATCATTCGAGTCAGGGCGATTCAGGAATTTGAACCTTCACAGGCTGTGGGATTTATTTCCCAGCTGAAAAATATAATCAGAACAGAGCTTGCTGATGAAATTCAGGAGAATGAAAATTTTGAAGAGCTATTAGGGATTGAGTCTAAAATAGATGACTATCTTCTGATTGCATTTGATATATATGTAAAATGTCGCGAAAAGATTTATGAACTTAAGGCCAATGAAATGAAAAACTGGACTTACAGGGTTGTCAAAAGGTCTAAAATGTACAAGGAAGTTCCAGCTGAAGAGTAGAGCTGACTAATTTATTATAAATTAAAAGTCAGTGTGAAAATAATTGCTTAAATAATCTGTCATTCCCCGGCTTGACCGGGGAATCCAGTGTTTTAAAAGAGTTCTGGATTGTCCGGTCAAGCCGGACAATGACAAAAACTGATGTTGTACTCAGAAACTAATTAATAGCAGTAGCGTATAAAGAATAGTGAAAGGGGGGTAGAAGTATGGGAATAGTCTTTTCCTTGATCGTGGTTATTTTCCTTGTGGCTGTTTCACTGGTAGGAGTTAAGCTGGCTAACCTGCAGTTTCTCTTCGGAGTTGTTGTCCCCTATGCTGCCATCATAATATTTATCGTGGGTTTTGTCAGGAAAGTTGTTGACTGGGGGCGATCTCCTGTTCCATTCAGTATTCCTACAACATGTGGTCAGCAGAAATCTCTGCCATGGATCAAACACAGTAAGCTCGATAATCCATCTAGCACCGGCGGAGTTATAGGAAGGATGCTTCTGGAAGTGTTTGCATTCCGTTCTCTCTTCAGAAATATCAAGTCAGAGATAAATGGAGTCAGGGTGACACATGGATCTACAAAATGGCTCTGGCTTGCAGGTCTTGCTTTCCATGTCTCATTCTTTGTAGTCCTGATAAGGCATCTCAGGTTCTTTATGGAACCGGTGCCGTTCTTCATTAACATAATTGACGCACTTGACGGATTCATGCAGGTTGGTGTCCCTCATCTACTGATAACAGGAGTGTTACTGGTAGCTGCCGTGGCCTATCTTTTCCTGAGAAGGGCATTTATTCCTCAGGTCAGGTATATATCTCTGCCAGCCGATTATTTCCCTCTTTTTTTAATCATGGGCATCGGTATTACGGGGATAATTATGAGGTACTTTACGAAAGTGGATATCATAAAAGTAAAAGAGCTGACAATGGGTCTGGCCAGTTTAAATGTTACTGTTCCTGATGGAATCGGAGCTATTTTCTTTATACATCTTTTCCTGATCAGCGCCCTGCTTATATACTTCCCGTTCAGCAAGCTGATGCATATGGGTGGAGTCTTTCTCAGTCCAACAAGAAACCTTGCAAATAACAGCCGTGTGGTCAGGCACGTCAATCCATGGGACCATCCGGTCAAGGTACATACTTACGATGAATATGAGGATGAGTTCAGAGAGAAAATGAAATCAGCTGGAATCCCGGTAGAAAAGGAGTAGGTAAATGGCAAAACCAACTGAAACACCAAAACCAGAAGAACTTACAAAAGTAGATTACAACCCGCCTGAAACCGAATGGACCGAAACACCTGCAGAGATAAAGCCGGGAACTTACTGCTACGGATCGAGACCCAAATACCTTGAAGAAGTGGGCTTTCCGTATGCCAGGGAATGGCAGCCTACTGATGATGACTGGAAACTGCCTGAGAACTGGAAAGAGATAGTGCTTGATGGCATAAAGGAAAGACTTGGCAACTACCGATCCTTTAAATTGTTTATGGATATATGTGTGAGATGCGGTGCATGCGCCGACAAATGCCACTTTTTTATAGGTTCAGGAGACCCGAAAAATATGCCTGTACTCAGGGCTGAGCTTATCAGATCGGTATACAGAAAATATTTTACGCCCGGCGGTAAACTGTTCGGTAAACTAGCGGGAGCAAGGGAGTTGACAGATGCTGTACTAAAGGAATGGTGGTCCTATTTTTACCAGTGCACTGAATGCCGTCGCTGTTCTGTTTTCTGTCCTTATGGAATTGATCAGGCTGAAATTACGATGATCGGCAGGGAATTACTTAATCTGATAGGGACACAGACCGACTGGATTGGTGGTCCTGTTGCAAACTGTTATAAAAAAGGTAATCACCTTGGGCTTGAGCCGCATGCAATTGCAAGCAACATGGAATACCTGGTGGATGATATAGAGGAAATTACAGGAATAAAGATTGAACCTTCTTTAAACAGAAAAGGTGCCGAGATACTCTTTGTCGCTCCCTCTGGAGATCTCTTTGGTGATCCGGGGACATTTAATGCAATGGGTTATATGATGCTGTTCCACGAACTTGGTCTGGATTACACATGGAGCACTTACGCATCAGAAGGCGGAAACTTCGGTTTTTTCACATCAATGGATATGGCTAAAAGGCTCAATTATAAAATCTATGCTGAGGCCAAAAGACTGGGTGTCAAGTGGATACTTGGCGGTGAGTGCGGCCACATGTGGAGAGTTCTGAATCAGTTTATGGACACCTGGAACGGGCCTGCGGACTTTATGGAAGAACCTGTTTCGCCTATTACGGGTACAAAGTTTGAAAATGCAAAGACCACAAAGATGGTTCATATCGCGGAATTTACCGCTGACCTGATAAAAAACAACAAACTGACATTTGACCCAAGCCGGAATGACCACCTGAACGTAACGTTCCATGATTCCTGCAACACAGCAAGGGGAATGGGGATATTTGAAGAGCCACGCTACATAATCAACACTGTGTGCAATAATTTTTTTGAGATGTCTGATGATACGATCCGTGAAAAAACATTCTGCTGCGGAAGCGGTTCCGGTCTCAACGCAGGGGAGAATATGGAATTAAGAATGAGGGGCGGCATGCCAAGGGCGCACGCGGTCAAGAATGTACATGAAAAATATGGGGTGAACATGCTTGCCAATATCTGCGCTATCGACAGGGCGGTTCTGCCTCCCTTGATGGATTACTGGGTGCCGGGAGTTGATGTCTGTGGTACTCACGAACTGGTTGCAAACGCCCTTGTGATGAAAGGTGAAATAAAGAGGACACAGGACCTGAGGCTTGAAGACCTTCCGGGGATGGAAGAAGAGAGTGAAGAGGAGGGAGGAGAATAATGTACAACGGTGGAAAAATAATTGCCGGGCTTATAATTTTTCTCGGATTGGTTGCATACCCTTTTTACTCCAACATGGGAAGGTCGATCGAAAAGGCAAATCCAAGTCTCGACACACCGATCATAAATCAGCTCGAGAAAAAAGAATGTGTGCGACCGAAAGAGATAATGAGAACAGAACATATGAAGGTACTGGATGAGTGGAGAGATGCTGTTGTCAGGGAGGGCATGAGAGGCACAATGCTTTTGGGTGGCCGTATATACGAAAAGAGCCTCCAGAACGGATGCATGGTATGCCATTCTAACAAGGCGCAGTTCTGCGGCGAATGCCACGGATATGCAGGCGTGAAACCGTACTGCTGGGACTGTCATTTTGTGAAAGAGGAGGGCCTGTTATGAGCATAGATAGAAGAAAGTTCCTGAAGATAGCCGGTCTTACAGGCATAGGTCTCGGATTGTCCGCTGCTGATCTACTTGTCAAAAACGCTGCCGATGCTTCTGTAGCATCGCACGCGGGTTCCAGGGCAGCAACGCGGCTGGGGCTTGTTATTGATGTGAACAAATTCAGGAGTGATGCGGACTATCAAGGTATTATTGATGCCTGCCACAGCATACATAATGTACCTACGTTGATTCCTGAGAAGAATAATCCCAAGAACGAAGTTAAATGGATATGGAATGACACATACAACCACACCTTTCCTGATCAGGTCAACGATTATCACCCTGAGGGATTACTAAAAAAACCGTTTCCATTACTATGCAATCACTGTGATAACCCTCCCTGTGTTAGAGTCTGTCCGACAAAGGCTACATTCAAGAGATCTGACGGCATTGTGGCGCAGGATCCCCACAGGTGTATCGGCTGCAGGTTTTGCATGGCGGGTTGTCCGTATGGTTCGAGAAGTTTTAACTGGGTTGATCCTAGGCCGTACATTAAGAAACTTGACACCAATTACCCGACAAGGACGATGGGTGTTGTGGAAAAATGCACGTTGTGTGTGGAAAGGCTTGCACGGGGGCTTGAGCCTGCCTGTGTTGAGGCATCGAATGGTGCAATCGTATTCGGCAATCTTTCCGATCCTGAATCGGATGTGCGAAAGATTCTGAATGTTAAATTTACAATAAGAAGAAAACCTTCACTCGGGACTTTGCCCAGTGTGTTTTATGTGATGGGAGGTGACAATCATGTTGGATAAGGCTCTGTGCGGAAGTAAAAGATACTGGACACTGGTTATGATACTGGCTGGTCTGGCAGGTGCCGGTACTCTTGCGTATATCTATCAGTTCCAGAATGGTCTGGGAGTGACCGGTATGAGCAGGGATGTTTCGTGGGGTTTCTACATTTCACAATTTACCTTTCTTGTTGGTGTTGCCGCATCAGCGGTTATGATCGTGATCCCTTATTATCTTCATGACTATAAGAAATTCGGCAAGATAGTGATACTTGGGGAATTCCTGGCAGTTGCTTCAGTCACGA
>Ga0255052_10002565_pt1 | contig 13023 bp, 12 predicted proteins | sample JV7_2_21_MG_FD_188632 | JGI IMG/M metagenome (GOLD analysis project Ga0255052, IMG submission 188632) | Seawater microbial communities from Jervis Inlet, British Columbia, Canada - JV7_2_21 | ecosystem: Environmental > Aquatic > Marine > Inlet | place: Canada: British Columbia | collected... | reverse complement strand
ACTTGTCGTGAGCCATTGACACTATTGGAATAGAAGCATTCTCAGCATACTGTCTGAGTATTTCATCTCCCTGACCATAGTACTCGAGAGCGGTTTCTAGAATTCTGATTCCAAGCCCTACAGCATAACGGCTCATCACTTGAGCGGCATCCTCGATAGTTTCGCCAGCTGACTTTGCTGACTTGAGTCTCATCGATTTTGGCTCTAAAAACTGGGCATGGCCACCAAGCTCAGTGGCTGCAGCCTCGAATGACTGTCGGGTTCTGACACTTGGATTATAGAAGAACATGAAGAATGTCCGTCTATCCAGACAGTTGTTCAAGGGATGATCGTAACGATTTGCCTTCATCTCAAATGAGAGGTCGAGGGCTTTCTCAAGCTCTTCAACACTCCAATCTTGGGTTGTTATCAGATCGCGTCCGTACAGACTCTTCATTGTATTCACATGGAAACGGGAATCTGTCATGGATTTGAGTCTATCGCACAATTGAAAAAAGAAAAAAAGGACCCAATGGTAAAGTAATGGGTCTCTTTGTTTCATCTAATATTCTGAAAAGTGAACCATGAAGTAACCCTTGTCATGAATACAGGCAGGACACTTGTCGGGGGGGTCCTCACCTTCATGGATGTAACCACAGTTATCGCAGCGCCATTGAACCTTCTCAGTCTTCTTGAAGATGCTTCCATCTTTGATCTGGTCTGCTAACGCGAGGTACCGCTCGTGATGCCAAGACTCTGCATGTCCAATCATTTTCCAGGTATGAGCTATGTTTGGAAAGCCCTCTTCCTCGGCAACCTTCGCGTATCCAGGATACATCTCAGTGAATTCGAATTTCTCACCAGCAGCTGCATGTCTGAGAATCTCCTCAGTATTCTCATATGACCCGCTAGTTGGAAAATCCCATTCTACCTTGAGCACTTTAGTTGCTCCACCTTCTTTTAATAATTTGAAAAATCTCTGCGCATGTTCTTTTTCGTGACCTGCGGTCTCGAGGAAGATTGCAGCGATATGCGCATAGCCTTCCTTTTTAGCAGTCTTCGCAGCCATGGTATATCGGTTGCGTGCTTGCGATTCACCAGCAAAAGAAGTTAACAGATTCGTTTCAGTTTGGGTTCCCTTTAGTTTCATGTTTCTCAACTCTCTCAGTGGAGAATCTCCTCCACAGTGTTTCTACGCTTTCGCGAGAATATTAGAGCTAACTGCAACTCGTTAATAAGACTGTTCTTATGTAGGTTTAACTTCCTGAGGATTTACTTTAGCCGCTCAGCAATTACTTTGGCCAGACTTAAGCACTGTGCACTCTGTTCTTCTGTGGGGCGACCTTTTACGTGAACAACGGGTTCAAGGATCTCGTATCTTGCATCTGTTAATTGTTTGGTAATCTTCTCAACGCCGCCACCTTGCCACCCATATGTTCCTAGAATGCCGATGGGTCGGGGCGGGTATCGTTTCCCTTGAATCTCATTCACAAAGTTCCAGATCTTCGGGAATGGAAAAGCGTCATACGTGGGGGTTCCAAGAACAATGACTCCAGCGCGTACTGTTTCTGTGATGACCTTGCTGAGACCGGTGTATGAAATATTGAACATCTTGACCGTTACGCTGAGTTTCTCTAATTCTTTCTTAAGGTTCATAGCAACCCTATATGTGAAACCATACATTGAGCCATAAACAATAGTACAGACCTTCTCCAGCTCTGGACCACTCCACTCATCATACTTGTTAACAATCCACATTGGATCTTTTCTATAGATTGGACCATGACTGGGAGCTATCATCTTGCATCCGAGTCCTAAGTCCTTCACTTTCTTGATGCCAGCTTGTACAAATTTAAAGTAGGCTGTGATTATTGTACAAACATATCGTTTGGCCTCCCACTCAATAATCTCCATATTGATCTCATCATCGAAGTGTAAACCATTCAAGGCTCCAAACGCTCCAAAGGCGTCACATGAGAAAAGAATCTCATCCTCCTGGATGTAGGTCATCATAGTTTCAGGCCAGTGAAGGAATTTCGTATGCACAAACTGTAGAGTCTTGTTTCCAAGAGAGAGTTCTTGGAGATCATCTACGATTATCTCTTCAAGGTCCAAATCAAAGAATGACTTTTGCATTGCAGATGCTTTCCGAGTGTACACCAGTTTCGCGTTAGGAGCCACTTTGGCAATGTCTGGTAAAGAACCAGTGTGATCAGGCTCCATATGATTCAAAATGATGTAGTCAATCTTTGAGGGGTCTATAAGCTCTCTAATGTTGTCCAACCATTCGTCAGCCCATGGTCCCTTCACACCTTCAATGATTGCAATCTTTTCATCAACAATCAAGTAACTATTGTAAGACACGCCAAATGGAATGTCCCAGAGGTTTTCGAATAGCTCCGTATGATGATCATCAACACCCACAAAATATACTCCTTTCATCAATTCTCTATGCATCGCCTTCACCTTGCTTCATGGAATCTGCAGAATTTCCGATAGTTGGAAGATAAAAGACCTTCCCTCAGCATGTGATTCGATATCGTGTTAACCATAGTTGAATGTTTTTCGTAGTGGAGCCAAAACAAATAACTCGATCATCGAGGATATTAGGTACGGAGTCTGGTTGTATGAATAAGAGGACAGTTCTGGTTATTTTGATTCTGTCAATGTTCATTGCTGCAGGAGTGGATGCAAGAGAACATGACCCTACTCTCTTACCACAGGCATTAGCGGCCCATGATGTAGTGATAGATGCTGTCTCATGGAGATCATTTCCAATAACGTGTGTAGCTGGAGATACACTTTCCGGAGAATTCAGGATAGTTAGCAATGGAGATCTCTTTCCAGGCGACCAGACAAAGTATGATAATTGGTTACTCGGTGGGATTGACTTTCTCATTCTCAATAAAGTCAACTACGACTTCTGGGTCAACGAGTCTGTAGCTACTCCATTATTCGAAGGACATTCTCTAGTAAAACTAGCATGGAGTATCGAGATTCCTTACAATGGAGTCTGGTATGTTGTCTACTCAAATGATTCGATTTTCATGAAACAGGTAGAAGGTAGTATATTCCGTTCTGGACCCAATGATTTTCTTATTCAATTGATTGGGTTAATCAGCGTACCATCATTTCTTACTTTCATTTTCATCTACTGGAAGAAAAAATGAGGGAGCTGTGGCAATAGTGCCACAGCAACTAATTGCTTATTCTTCTAATGTCGCTTCTTCTTCAGCTGATTCTGGCTGTGGTTGAGGTGCTATATCGCTACCATCTTCTGATGGAAGAAACTCATCCAAGAATTCGTAGAGAGCTCGACCAAGCAAGCCACCAAAACCTCCAAGCAATGCACCAATCAGAACACTGATCACAATAACCAATGCTCCTAGACCATCCAGACCGAGAAGTCCAATGAAAATATTGGCCACCGCCATTGCCTGAGCAGTTATTGAGAGATAGACAAAGAGAAGGCTCCATGCTAGTGCTATACCTAGAAATCCTACCAAGAAGGCTTTCCTGATTCTCCTGACAAAGAGTGCACCAAATGCTCCAGCAAATAGCATCAACATCCAGTTTCCAGCCAATTGAAATACAATACCAAAAACTATTGTAATCACTAATGCTGGTAAGAATCCAATAACAGGAATTGTATCATCTATTTTTCCCATAACATAACCTCCTATGGTACAAATGTGATAGTCCTCTCTATCAAAGAGCCATCTGTATCTGCTATCCTAAAGGCTGCTGCAGTAGAATAGAAGTACATCACATGGTATCCGTGCTGTTCAGTAATCTCGTTGAAGGAATACCAGATAGCAAACATGTCATCCCAGTGTGGACTGAATATGTTTCCACTCTGCCCACCCGGGTAAGCCATGTACGACACATCAATAGCATTCAGGTCAGCAATCAACCTGGTTGATGGACCACTTGATGCGACCCAACCTCCAGCAACATTGATTGTGTTTTGACCACGGTGTGGACCACCTCCTATGTACGTGAAACTTGCGAGATGGTCAATGTAGATAGTGTGACGGTTGCCGTATTCCCAGTCCGGTTCATCAATCCATTCTACTGCTAGATTATCCAATGCAGTGAACAATGCTTCTACTAGAATGTCATCCCGGGTTTCTACCGGCCCTGTGGTGTGATCGTCGAAGTAGTAGGCATTGTTAGTCACGATGAATTCCTCCAAGATAGGCGTTCTTGAGAGGGGTATCGCAGTATCGATAGAACTGATCTCGTCGAATGTTTCTTCGTGGATAGCATCTAGGATATACATCCAGATTGTGGGTGCCACCAAGTCTGGCTCCATGTCAAAATTCCAGACTCGCAACAAGTCAACTACATCAGAAATTGTCGTGTTTCCATCTCCTACAGCATCCCATGCTGAGATGACATAGGGAACGATAACTTCAGCTCTAACTTCGACAACATCAGCCTGGAATCGTTTCATATCATCCACTGTTATGTCATCATTGTTATCCAAGAGATAGTAGATACGCCTTGCACGATATCCATTAGCTTGGGGACCAAGAATGTCGTACGCATAGCTACTTGGGGCTATTGTTCGTTGGTTTGCTGACTGAACAAAACCTCTCGCTGGATTGATCTCTCGTGGATTGTGAGCATAGGGTATCCAACTCACCATTCCCACGGAGTCGTTAAGAGCTGTGATTGGATATTCACCAGTGTATCCAGCTCTTATTGGAAAACGGCCAACAACGAGCATGGCGATATTACCAGAATCATCACCGACTACACAGTTTTGACCTGCAGTATCCCACCAGTAGAAAGCGTCTATAGCCTGAAAGACATCATCAGCCTTCATGAGTTCGGACATTGCAACTAACTCATGTGTTGCACCTGATATCGTCCAGTTCATAGCTAAGTTTGGATGAGTTTCACCATCCAAGCTGTATGTGTTTTGTACAGAATCAAGTAACGGTCCATGAACTGACTCCTTCACAGTGAATGGAATGATTTCACCTTCCTTGGTGTGAATATCTTCCTGATGGATAATGAAGTCTCTATATTCACCATTGTACATATATTGATCAGGATTTGCAGGATTTAGCTGCTCTACGAAGATATCGTTAACATCAGCGCCAACATTGGTGAAGCTATAAGCTATATGGTCATTATGACCAATGAGTACTGAGGGAATCCCTGGGAAGGTCGTTCCAGTCACGTCAAGTTCTCCTGGTACGACTATGTGTGCCTCATACCAGACAGATGGTGCTTGGAATCCCAAATGAGGGTCTCCAGCTACAATGGGCATACCTGTTGATGACTTCGAGCCGTTGATAGCCCAGTTGTTACTGCCAACGAATTCAAGATCGCCAAGTGGTCTGATGACATCATTCATCATTTTGATTAATGCGTCTAATTTGTCAGCCGGAATTTGTACCTCGCCTGCAATAATAGAGATGCTGGAGAGGTCAGGAGTTTCTGAAGCGGGGACCTTTCCCGGACCAAGTGGGTATTGTGCTAGACTGAGATTGACCTGTTCCTGAATGATAGGAATTATGTTAGGTAAAACATCAGGGAGAAGGTCATTGTATAATGTGTCATTGTCAAGTGTTACACGAATCCACTGACGTTGAAAATCCATGATTGAACCCGCAAGACCCCATGCGAGCATTTTTGCATTGATTAAACAATTCACGGGTGTCCAGAGTTCGGGAGTAAAACCAAGCACCTTGAACTCGATGGGCATATTTGCGCTAGTAAGCGACCTGATGAAGGCATTTGCACCCTCAACTTCTGCGTATATTCCATCCAAAGCTTCAGCTATATCTGGATCTAAAGCAGCATTTGCTTCAAGCCAATCTAGAGAGTCCTGTGCAGACCGCGCCAGACCAATCGTTCGATAGAACTTGTCAGAACTTGCTGCATAACCACCAACGATTTCACTGACCCGTCCGGATGCCAAGTAATTCTGCATAGTGACTTGAAACAGACGGTCTTTCGCATGCATATATCCCAATGCCATGAAAGCATCGTAAGTGGACTCTGCATAGATATGTGGCACACCCAGATGATCGATAATCACTTCGACCTCAGCATCAAGTCCTGGGAGGGCAATTGTCTGAGACCCTGGACCAGGAGCACCGTTGTCAAAGATACCGCCAAATGGTTGGATTATTCCTAAGCCTCCCGTTAGTGGTCCGATTGGCATTGTCAGAATAACAATCAAAGCAATTGGTCCAATGAGAGAGAGGGCAAGATTCACAACCTTCCTCTTATTCATGTTCTCAACTCTTGTAGTGGAATTTAGTTGGTATGAACACCGTTCCTCTTAAGAGTTCTGAGAAGTATGGAAATTATAGTCTAGCACCCCAGAATTCTTCTCATGGGAGAAAGAACGTTCATGTGACAACCTTTTTCTGGAAGAGTGGTCGCGGACTAAGAGGTAGTGACTAATCATGGTTAAGACAGAATCTTTCCGAGGCAAGGATTTCATCACCTTGCTTGACTATTCCAAGGAGGAGATCGAGACCATCCTTGATGTCGCGCTTGACCTGAAGCGAAAGTTCGCAATAGGTGAGCCCCACAAACTTCTCGATGCAAAGACGCTCTTCATGATATTCTATAATCAGAGCCTGAGAACTCGGAACTCTTTCGAGGCGGGAATGACGCAGATGGGAGGCCACGCACACTTCTTGGATCCCAGCAAAATATACGCACCAGCACTTGAAGGCGATGAAGAAGCTTATGCGACCGAACGCGTTTCTGATGTAGCACGTGTTCTTGCGAGAATGGGTCATGGCATCGCCATCCGCTGTTACGGAGACCCAGTTGGTTGGAAATATGGACGTGCGAATGAAATCCTTCGAAACTTTGCTCATTGGAGTCATATTCCAATAATCAACATGGAAGACGACATCTACCATCCATGCCAAGGATTAGCGGATATTATGACAGTGAAAGAGAAATTTGGAACCTTCAAAGACGTGAAATATGTTATGTCTTGGGCGTACTCACCATCCGTTCACAAGCCATTAGCAGTTCCACAGAGTGCGATTATCGCTTCTACAAAAGTAGGGTTGGATACAGTATTGGCTCATCCTAAGGGGATGGAGCTTGATGACGAAATAATCAAACAGTGTAAGATCCTATCTGAAGAGAACGACTCCAGTTTTGAAATTGTAAATGACATGGATGAAGCCTTTGAAGGCGCACAAGTTGTCTATCCTAAGGCTTGGACATGCAAGGAATTCATTCCACCATTCAACGATAAGGCTGAGCTTGAGAAGTCACAAGCTGTATTTGACAAAAACAAGCATTGGATCTGCGATGATGAGAAGATGGCAATTGCAGGACCGAAGGCATACTACATGCACTGTCTTCCTGCTGACAGAGGCTTTGAAGTCAGTAACTCTGTTCTTGACGGACCCCAGTCCATCGCCTTTGACCAAGCAGAGAACAGGCTACATGGTCAGAAAGCTGTCATGGCATTAACAATGAGATAGTTTTTGATCGGGATGGGGTCAGACCCCACCCCTTCACTCTTTTTCCAACTTATGATAAACCTTCTAAGTAGCGATACATATAGAAATAAAGAATTCCTGGTGGATGTTCAGAAATGACGGACCAGCTTGAGCTCATGGTGAAATATCTTGTACATCTTCAGTTCTATTCAGAAGAGGAAGATGTTTTATTCAGCAGGGACAAAAAACACCGTCTTTCTATAGAGGGGATTGGACCAGTTATTGAGGCATTTGAGGAGGAGTTCAGAAGCAAGATTCATCTCATACGAAGGAAGGAATTTCGAACATTTCTTGATGAAGTCGCACGCACAATCCCATATGATGTTGAATCGGTTCTTCTACAATTCAACGATAGTGTTCGTGAAATAGGTAGCCACAATCTCACTGATGAGTTATCAGCAAACTTTCTAATTGGACCAATTAGGTCAGCACTTCAGACTCAGGAGTTTGAAGCTTGTATGTATGAGGTAAGAAAAAAGGCGATACAACGATTGGGAACAGATGATGCGGAAGTTGTTGTTGACAATTGCATCTCAGATTTCTATTCAAGGAACGATTTTACTGTTTCAATACTTCATAATCTGGCATTACTAAATTTACTAACATCTCTATACGGTTCACTTGAAACTCAAGACAGAGTCAAGCTAATATTCGAGCAGATTTGTGAAGACCTAATCACAAAGCTATCGTCCGCGTAAGTTTGGTTATTCTTTACTCGAGCCCGAGAATCTGAATGATGGCAATTTCATTGCAGGCACAAGACCGATTGGGGGTGCAGTCAAGAATTCGGGGTACTTACCAATCATGTCAATCTTCTTCAAGAATCTTGGAACAGCATCGGTGAACCTTAGCGTATGCAATGGATGTTTCACTTCACCATTCTCGACGAACCAAGTTCCATCTCGAGTTAGCGCAGTAAGCACTCCTTCAGTTGGATTGACGGGATTCATGTAATGGAAGTGAGTTACTAGAACACCCTTCTTGGTTTCAGATACCATTTCATCAACTGACGCATTTCCCTCTTCCACAATGATGTGTCGTGCAATTGGTTCTGCAGGACCCCACCATTTAGCATGATTGCCAGTACTTTCAACACCATCCTTTGTTGCAGTGAATGTATCGTAGACTAAGTTCTTGACAACCCCATTATCAACCAGTTCGACCTTCTGATGAGGAACACCCTCATCATCGAACAAAGATGCACCAACCAGTCGTTTGTCTAATGGATTATCCCAAAGTGAAAGATGTTCTGAGAAAACTTGCTCACCAATTCGGTCACGCAGAAAGCTGAGAAACTCCTGGTGGCGTCGAGCTCCAAATCCAAGCAACGTGGAGAAGAATAGAAGTCCAGCAGCAGCGTTGGGTTCTAGGACTACTTCATACTCTCCAGGTTTGAGGTCTTTCATCCCAAAACCATTAACAGCCTTCTCAGCCGCAATTATCGCGACATCTTCGACCTTAAGGTCTCCAATATCCCTTCTTGCGTCACTAGCTGAACCTGCAGTCTCTTCCTTTCCATCTCTAGCAAGAATGGTCAATTGAACATCGCCGAAGGTTCTAATCTGATATCCTTCAATACCTAAGGAATTGGCAATTACTCGTTCGCTCGAAATATTCTGTACATAGCCAGCAACTGCTGCAATTCGACTATCTTTTTCATGAGCAATATCTATTGCAAGTTTAGCATATTCTGATCTCTTTTCAGGAGTGGTATTGTATGTATCTTCAGATACGAGACTATCTCTATCGAAGGTGCTAGAGTATTCCTTTGGTTTGGGTAAGGATTTGAAATCCGTATTCTCAGGAGATATTCGAGCAAGTGAAGCAGCCTGCTCTACAGCTTTCTTGATATCGCTATCTTCAAAGACCTCAGACTCAACAGTCCCAGTCTTCTGTCCAAAGTAAAGTATTATTCTTATCGTAGCATGGCGCTCAGATACATTCTGATCAATGATGCTGTTTGCGAGTCTAGTCAGGTTCCTATTAACGAGTGCAATTGTTGCTTGTGCCTGAGATGCTCCTAGTTTTTCAGCCTCTCTGAGGATTAGTTCAGCTTTGCTTAGCAGTAGTTGTTTATTGTCTTTCAATCATTTCCCCTCCATAATTCCTACTCTAACATTATGGAACCTAGCCGTTCCGCAGCCATGTCCAACATACATAACTTGAGGCGGCTGACCCTTTCCACAGTTCGGAGTTCCGAACAAGCGCCAATCATCCTTGGAGTGGGCATCCATGCTACCCCAGAACTCAGGAGTGATTCCCGTGTATGTTGGATTCTTAAGGATTTGACCAATCTCTCCATCAACAATCTCCCAAGCAATCTCAGTTCCAAATTGGAAGTTGAGCCTCTTGTCATCAATACTCCAACTCTTGTTGGTTGACATGAGTATTCCATGTTTGGTATCTTCAATAATCTCATCGCGAAGCCAACCTGTTGGTTCTAGATTGATATTCGACATTCTGATGAGAGGAAGTTTTTGAGGACTATCAGCTCGCATTCCTCCTGAACTCTCAGCAAGCCCGATTTGTGCAGCAGTTTCTCTTGAACTCTGGTAGCCGACGAATAGACCATCCTTCACAAGCTCAACCCGTTTTGCTTTCACACCTTCATCGTCATAACCATATGTTCCGAGTCCTCCAGGTGTTATTGCTTCTGAAACTAATGTGACATGTTCACTTCCGTATCTCAGGTTATTCAACATATCAACTGTCATGAAGCTGGTACCTGCATAAGCAGCCTCAGTACCAAGTACTCTGTCAAGCTCAGTTGGATGTCCAGTGCTCTCGTGAATCTGAAGCATCAGTTGATGACCATCAAGTAAGACCGTAGCTTTCTCAGTGGGACATTGCTTTGCATTCGTTAGAGCTATCGCTTCATCCGCAATTCGTTCAACATTCTCAAGCAGGTTGCGTGATTCAAAGAATTCGTACCCGCTTGTAGAGAAATCACCTCGAAATGAACCAGGGTATGACCTTTTTTGTGGTGGAGACCCTGGTGATATTGCCATGCATGTGAACCCACCCCCGCAGAAGACAATCTTTTGAGTTATGAAAGCACCCTCTGTACTACTGAATATCTTGTCTTCTGAGTGTCCACGATAATCAGATTTTGTGAATTTTATGATCTTAGGATTATGTTCCTTGAGTCGTTTATCAACCTCTAGAAGCACGCTGACTTTCTCTTCAATTGGAACTTTGAATGGATCCTTTTTGATTGGAGTTGAATAACTATCAGTAGCTACTTTTTCATCAACGAGCTCAACGGGATTCTTTCTCGTTGCACCGGATGATTTAGCAATCCTTACGGCAAGTTTTTCAACCCTTTTTACTTCATTTTTTGTGGGGTCATACGAACCAGCAAATCCAAAACCTCCATCAGCAAGGCATCTAATTCCAAACCCAACTTTTTCTCGAATTTCCAAAACGGAAATATTTCCGAGTTTGACAGATATGTCTTCATCTTTGACAGTAACTATCCGGATGTCAGCATATGAAGCACCAAGGTTTCGGCATGTGTCTAATGCAAGTTCAGCAATAGCTTTCATAGAGTTTCACCGCAAGTAGTGTGAGTTGGTGAGATAATACTCTTTCTGAGGAAATCCAAGAGCCAAAGAAATCTTAACCAGAAATCACAGAATCAACTTATGAATCTGATTAACACTTCTTAGTGTAACTTCTGAAACCCAAAAAGAGAGAAGAGCCAAGTGTCAATTTATAGATTCAAATCATCTAGACGATTGAAGAACTCGCGTGTCAGAAAAGCACGATACTTGAAACCACCCCATCCAGATTCTTCCATGAGTTGATTTACAGGACCGAGGAGATGATCGCGAGTCATCACTTTCGCATCGAAGATCTCTCGTGTGTCGATAGGTTTTATTTCTCCCCCTATTGGTGTTGCAAGGAAAACAAGTGAACGCCACTGGATTGTACGGTCTTTACAGACCACGTCAAGGTGCATATCAAGAACAAAGCGATCAAGCTGAATTGTAAGTCCGGTCTCTTCATACATCTCACGAACCGCAGCCAGGTGTAGTTGCTCTCCAATATGGGCTCCACCAGACGGAGCTCGATATATTCCAGATCTTGCGTAATTAGGTTTCTGAATAACGACAAACCCATTGTCTTGTTGAATGAAGCATGTGATATCATGCAGTCGACCTTTCGCCTCAGTTTGTTTCACTAGGTTGCATTCATAATCGAGAAAGATAGCCTCGAAATGGAATTCCTTTGGGGTACCATATGTGGCAACAAGGGCTGCAAGTTCGTCTTCATCTATATCTTTCAGAGTACTCGCCACTCATACTATCTAGTTCTACTGCATAAACATTGTGTGACGACAACCTTTTACGAATAGTTTCCTAGTAAAGTGTTAGGAGGAATAGGAATGGAAAAACGACTAGGGGAGGTTGTAGTTAAGACCTACATGGGTGATATCACCGACATGGTAGTAGATGTCATTGTCAATGCGGTAAATTCGGACTTGTGGATGGGGTCAGGAGTTGCAGGTGCTATCAAGGAAAAAGGCGGTGTTGAGATTGAAAGGGAAGCCCTTTCTATGGGTCCAATTCGACCTGGTGAAGCTGTCATGACAACTGCAGGATCTCTTCCATCAAAGTACGTAATGCACTGTGCTGGAATGCCACCTGGTGGAAATGCAACATACTGGAAGGTCTTAGCTTCTGTTCAAGCCGCGCTAAACATCGCGTCAGATCACAATCTGAAAACAATTGCATTCCCAGCAATTGGAGCTGGGGTGGGAGGGCTTGGTGAGGAACAGTCTGCAAAAGCAATCGCGGATGGAATCAACCATTATGCGAGGGCACCTGGGTCAGTAAAGGAAATAACGTTAGTTGGACAAAACAAGTATGTGTGTGACTGCTTCTGGAAGGCAGTAGAAGAAGGTCAGGAGTAAAAACCGTGGATGGATGGTCGCTAGGAAACATCAGCATTTGTGTCGAACTGGGACACGAAGATGACTCTGATATGGATTTGGTTGTGAAGGCCAACCATATTCCTCTTGGACTCAACAAGTCTGGAATTACTGTTAAGGAAGGCAGTAATGCAGACGAAGTTTTGCATTGGCCTGGAATCTCAATGAAAGATCCAGATCGCAGACAAGCAATCTATGATGCAGCCAAGAGTGCATTAGAAAAGGCTGAAAAGGTTGAAGCAAAGCAAGTGGGATTCTTCACAACCGGACTGGAAGTAGCACGAATTCCTAGTTGGGAAGTGGCCGAGGAGATTGTTAAAGCTGTCCATAGCCACTCTAGAAATGAAAGTAAAATAAACAAGGTGCTGTTTATTGCAAGCTCACCAACCCAAGTCAGTTCATTTCAATATACACTAAACAATATCACGACAATTCTTCCTGAAGAGAGTGTCTAGTGAATAATATTACATCTTAAGTCTCTTACGAGCAGCATCAGCAGAAGTTACTAGAGGATCCCAAGTGTCGCAAATCGCAGGAGCGTAGCAGTTCTCAAAGTCGAACAAAGCTACTGCATCGATGTCATGTTGGATTCCAAGAGTCAATACATTCAAGCGCATT
>Ga0255052_10002564_pt1 | contig 13028 bp, 13 predicted proteins | sample JV7_2_21_MG_FD_188632 | JGI IMG/M metagenome (GOLD analysis project Ga0255052, IMG submission 188632) | Seawater microbial communities from Jervis Inlet, British Columbia, Canada - JV7_2_21 | ecosystem: Environmental > Aquatic > Marine > Inlet | place: Canada: British Columbia | collected... | reverse complement strand
TCTATCTCTGTGTTCTGAGGGGAATAAGATTTGTTGATCGTTCATCTGCGTAATCCGTGAAATCCGCGGTTTCAATTTAGTGTTTATTAGTGTCAATTAGTGGTTTCTTCTCACATAATCCCGCCGTTATCCTGTAATCTGTGTCTGATTTTGTCGATTATTGTTTTCTTCGTGGCCAATGCAAATCCGCGTTAATCTGCGTTAATCTGCGGTTCCTTTCCTTTTGACTTTGTCCTTTTTACTTTCTCTGTAATACAATCTTTCATCTTCTTGTTTTCACAAACCCATTTGTACGAAATGTCGGGGGTGTAGGACAAGAAGTTGAGTGCCTCGTTGATGTGGGAATATGAAAATCGACACATGACGTTTGAGCCGTCGGTTCCTCTGTCGACCATCCTGCCAAGGAAATACTTATACGGTGATCTTCCACTCGGCACAACATTCTCCGCCCACTGTTATTTCACTTTCTTCGCGAACATGTCGGATGTGCCCTGTCGTATGATTGCCTGAAAGACCTCACCCTTGTCGTTCTTATCGAAAATCATTCACACATCAGGCATACCTGATGTGTGGCTGACCATTTGTCTGATCGTGATTGTTAGGACTGATATACTTCTGCTTGTTAGTCGGGCTAATGCCGACAGTATTTCAGTTAAACTGGGAAACCTCGTGACAAACAGACTCGCGTTTGATAGTATGTGCTCAGTGAATAGTCGTAAATGAGATAGTACAAATAGGGAAGGAGTAATCCAGTATGTCCACGTTACTTACTCTTGCCAGAGAAGGTTTTTCTCTCGGGCTGCTCAGCGTTCTGGTCGCGACGAGCGCATCATTGGCTGGCGACCGCGATTGCTCCTGGCCGCAGTTTCACGGGCCCAACCGGGACAACATCTCTGCTGAGACGGGATTTTTGAAGAGTTGGCCTGACGAAGGGCCGCCCCTTGTCTGGACAGTCGATGGTCTGGGACACGGCTTTTCTTCGATGTCTATTGCGGCCGGGAGAATCTACACTGCCGGCAATATCGAAAAGGACACCGTCGTTACGGCTCTGGATTTGAATGGCAAGGTGTTGTGGCGCGCCGTTAACGGCAGGGCATGGACCAAAGCCACAAACTACCCCGGCACGCGCAGCATTCCGACGATCGACGGCAATCGCGTATATCACCAAAGCCCCCTGGGCAACATCGTCTGCCTCCAAGCCAAAACTGGCGATGTCGTCTGGGAGCTGGATATTCTCAACAAGGTCGGCAGCAAGAACAGTACGTGGGCGTTGGCCGAATCGTTGTTGATCGACGGTGATCACGTAATATCTTGCCCAGGCGGGCCGCAGACCTGCATGGTCGCGCTGGATAAGAATACCGGGTCGATCGTTTGGAAGGCGCCGAGCACTGGCGAGCTGGCGGGTTATTCCTCTCCGAGTATCGCACGATATGAAGGACTGCGGATCATAATGACCCTGACGGCCAAAGCCCTGATCGGGGTAAATGCTGACAGCGGTCAATTGCTCTGGCATGTCAAACACGAATCTTATGCCGACGAAAACGTCATGATGCCCATCTTTCACGATGGGCACGTATTCATCAGCACATTGGCCACCGGCTCGGTCAAGTGGAAGATTAATGTTGAAGATGGGAAGGCCTCGCTCTAAGAATTGTGGCGCACCAAGGAAATGGACAACCACCACGGCGGCGTCATATTGCTCGATGGAAACCTCTACGGAACGAGCACTGTCAAAAACAGCAAGAAGTGGATATCTCTGGACTGGGAGACCGGACAAAACAAGTTCATGCACGAGGGCGTGGGCAAAGGCTCGCTTACCTACGCCGATGGCATGTTATACACGCTGAGCATTGATCGTGTAATGGGACTCGTCCGGCCTGTCCCGACCGGTCTCGAACTTGTCAGCTCATTCGAGATCCCCAAAGGCGGCAAGGGCAAGAGCTGGGCCCACCCGGTAGTCTGCGGCGGACGTCTCTATATCCGCCACGGCGACTTTCTCTATGTATACAATATACGCTAACGACTGACCTCGAGGGAATAATACAATGGCAAATAGGAAATCCAGTAACACTTTAGCCCCGTGCGGCAAAAGTGTTGGTTCAGGGCTAGAAGGTTCACGGTTCAGGGTTGGTGGCTGGTAAAACTAGTTTCTTCGATCAACTGTGAACCTGGAACCGTGAACCCTGAACCGCTTTAGCGAAATGCTTCACTTCGCTAAAGTATTACGAAATCCAAAGCATTTACCGGGAGATCAACTATGAAATGGATCATCAAGAGTTTGCTGATCGTTATTGTTTTGTCATGTGCTGTTCCGGTGCGCGGCGTCGAAGGTGTCGACATCACTCCGGACGTTGTTTACGGGCACAAGCACGGTATGGCGCTGACGTTCGATGTATTCAAGCCCAAAGAGAAGGCCAACGGCGTGGGCATTCTGTTTATCGTTAGCGGCGGCTGGTATTCCAGATGGCGCCCGCCCGAAAACAGCGTCAGTTGGTTCAAGCCGATGCTGGATAAAGGCTTCACCGTCTTTGCCGTGCGTCATGGGAGCAGCCCGAAATATGTGATCCCTGAGATCATCGAAGACGTACGCCGCAGCGTGCGTTTTATCCGGCTGCGCGCGAAGAAGTTCGGCGTCGACCCCGAGCGATTGGGTGTCACCGGCGCCAGCGCCGGCGGGCATCTGTCCCTGATGCTTGGCACGGCTTGCGACAGCGGCGATCCCGATTCGAAGGACCAGGTTCTGCGCACGAGCAACCGAGTCGCCGCCGTGGTGGCTTACTTTCCGCCCACCGATATTCGTCCCTGGGTCAACATGACTCCCGACTACCCCGCCCTGAACTTTGAAGAGGAAAAGGCGGCTGACTGTTCGCCCCTGCTGCATGTTTCCGAGGACGACCCGCCCACATTGCTCATTCACGGCGACAAAGACGAGCTGGTCACGCTCGATCACAGCGAAAACATCCTTGCCAAATTCAAAGAGCACAAAGTCGCGAGTAAGCTGCTCGTGATCGCCGGCGCCGCCCACGGATTCCGAGGCGAAGACGGCAAACGTGCCTCCCAAGCGCAGGTGGCCTGGTTCGAGAAGCATCTGCTCAGGAAGTAACACGCCGAAACAAATAATAGGATGGGTCCGCCAGAGGCGGATTGCCCATGCTGTTGATGCAACATAAACCGAGCGGCATGGGCAGGGAACCTGCCCATCCTACCTGCTGAACCGACCTGGCAGGGTCGCTGCTCTCAGGCTCTCAGCGCCTTGTTCGCTCTCTTTATGGTGTCGTCAACCTGTCCCTCATTGAGCGTGCCAATGGTGATCGCGTCCACCAGCTCATTTTCAAACACGTACTTGAGGGTCGCATCTTTCTGCGCGGGACTGGTCAGCTTGCCGGAGCCGAAAATCTTCATGCCGATAACGATTTTCCCATTTGCCCGGGCCTGTTTCAGTACTGAGCCCACCTCCTCAGGCGATCCGTCCATCGAAGCCTCTTTGCCGACATTGTTTATACGAGCGAAGACGACGTCGGTCCACGGATGAGTGGCCGCAACTTTCAGGGCCCCAAGGTCGTGACACGATACCCCGACCGCCTTGACCGCTCCCTTGTCCTTCATCTCGGACAGCTCGTCCCGGACACGTTTGTAAGTCTCGGGCCATACGGTGTCCTGCATGCAGTGGATCAGGCAGATTTCGAGGACGTCGGTGTTGAGTTCTTTGCGGAAGCGATCCACTTCCTTCTTCGCTCCGCCCGAGGGCATATTCCAGTACTCCTCTCGCGGCCAGATCTTCGTCAGAATATTGTAATTGTCACGCGGCACGCCATCGAGCGCGGTCCGCATGTAGTTGTGCACGCCGTAGAGATCGGCCATGTCCATAAACCGGATTCCCTCGTCCAGACTGTGACGAACCAGCTTGGTGAATGCCTTCTCGCCGAGGCGCGCGTGGGCCGATGTGCGCCCGCCGCCGTTCCAGCCGGTTCCCTGGGCCAGACGAGAGGTCTTGATGCCGGTTTTGCCCAGCGTGACAATGTCTGTGGCCTTGCGCGCACCGCGGGACCTTCTCCCGGCGCGTGCCGGCGACAATCCCGGCCCGGCCACGACTGCACCCGTGCCGGCAAGAACGGCGCCGATGAACTGCCTTCGACTGTAGCTGCTGATTTCGGTTCTCGGATATACAAGTTGTCTGTCCATGTCAATCGCTCCTTTCATGGTTATAGCGTAAGACGCATGTTATCGTTCGGACCATTATACCACCAACCTGTTCATTCTGCAACCGGTGGAAAACTTCGTGACAAATACACCCGCGTCAGATACCATGGCTTTTGAGGAAAAAAGGGGATATTCTGCTTTTTCCTTTGCCGGGCGGCGTTCGGCCTCGATTCAATAGTGGTGGTCAGAAAACAGCCGCCGTCCTCAATGGAGAGTGTTGATTCGGCGATGTTACGGGGTATCTTATGTCTGATTCATCAGAGGTGCTGGTGGCGCGGGCCGGGCCGGAAGAAGCGACCCGGGTCGGAGAGATTCTGGCTGAAGCGTTTGCCGCGGACCCGGTGGGGAAGTGGATTTGCCCCGATCCGGCCTATCCGGCGTGGTGCTGGCCTTTGTTAGTGCCGCTGTTGCTGCCTTGCGATGAGGTCTATATTGGCGGGGATGGTCTGGGCGCGGCGATATGGGTCCCTCCGGGAGTCAAACCGGACATCAAACTAGGTCTTGGCGTGCTCTGGGATTATCTGCGGTGTTTTGGGCTCGGATCGATTCTTCGGTTCTTCAGGCTCATGATTGGGATGGAAAAGCACCATCCCAAGGATCCTCACTACTACCTGTTCGCCATAGGCGTGCGACCCGAGGCAAAAGGCCAGGGCATCGGCTCGGAATTACTCAAACATGTGTTGAACGAATGTGACAGCCACAAGGTCGGGGCCTATCTGGAGAATTCGAATCCGCTCAACCTGCCGTTCTACCAACGCCACGGATTCGAGGTGCGACGCGAAATCACCGTCGGCCGCAACGGCCCAACACTCTGGCTGATGTACCGAGATCCCATAGCAGGGAGAATGTAGATCAGCTGTTGATGCGGCCAATGGTGTGACACGCCTGAAGTGGGCAGGCTGATGGTAGACGTGCAATGTGGAGTTGTAATGAAAAAGAAGATCCCGAGCGATCCGCATGAGTTCGATGAGTTGTCTTATCAGGTCGGGCGTGCTCCGCGAACCTTCCGCTAGCCCAGATGGTGCGAAATATCGCACCCTACACGTTCTTTTCTCAGCGTTCTCTGCGGCCTCCGCGGTTAAGTCGCTGAGACCGTTCATGCAGGTTTGTCTTACTGTGTTCACCGAGCCAATTCGATCAGAACGCATCCGGACGGTCCCAGGGACCATGCAGTTGTGGGGGTGTTCAGGTCGTCGGGGAGTTTGGCGTTCCAGGATGCTATTACTTTTTGGATTCGCCGGTCGCTGGCGGCTGAGAGATCGAACGCGGCTGGGTTTTGGTAACTGTCGTTAGCCAGGACCAGGCGAATGGATTCTCCGCGAGTGAAGGTCCCGACGACCAGGTCGAAACGATCGCCGCTGAGCGAAACAGCCGGGCACTCGCCCGGGGCCTGGAGCTTTCCGTTGTGAATGCGGGCCACATTGGAGTTGTCCCATCCGAGCAGGGCGGGGCCGGCCTGGCGCAGGAATCGGTTTGTTTCTTGTACATTGTAATAAGAGGGCGAACGGTTGCCGTGCCGGTCTATCATCGAACCCCTACGACTCGACGCCAACATACTCGGCTGCAATCCTGTCGCCGGTTCTCTTGACCCATCCTCGTAGGAGCCTGCGATGTTTGTTCAGCACCGCCTTGTAGTCACCACGTCCGGCGAGGTTGTTCATTTCACCCGGATCGTTCTTCAGGTCTATGAGCTGCTCGCGGTTTTCGCCTGAGTCGTAGATTGAATACTTGAAGTGGCCTGTGCGCAGTGATCTTCCGTTCTGACTCTCGCAGACGACGAAGCCACGCCAACCGTCGGCCGCTTTTCCCTGTGCCAAGGCTCGCAGGCTCTGGCCGCCCAGTCGGTCGGGCGCTTCTATCTGCGCGTAATCGCACAGGGTGGGAAGAAGATCGAGACCGTTGGAGACCAGATGCGCATCGTCAACCTTGCCGCGGGGGATTACTCCCTTGTAACTCATCACAAACGGAACGCGCACAGCTTCTTCGTATAGAACCGACTTGTGCTCCATTTTGTGCGCCGAATCCATGTCGCCGTGGTCGCTGGTGAAGACTACAAGCGTGTTGTCCTCGAGACCGGCATCTCGCAGGGCGTCGAGCAATATTCCTATTTTGGCGTCGACCATTTCGGTCAGCCGGCAATATGCCCAGCGGTGGAGACGCCATTGATCTTCGGTCCAGTTCTTGCGGACATAAGCGCGGAAGGGTCGCGCCTCGGTGTAGTTCCGCGTGATGCACTCCGGCTCGGTTTCAGGCACGCCGTGATTTTCAGGCAGCGGCGGACAATTCTTCCGGACGAAAGCATTGACGTTGCCGCTCTCTCTGGCGCGATCCAGCACTGTCTCGCATGTTTTGGAATCGGTGTTGCCGATCGGGGGCTTGCCCTGCGTGCGGTTGAAATCGTTGATTGCCATGTAGCAGATATCGTGCGGATTCATGAACGAGGCGAAGAGCAGAAAAGGCTTCGTGTGCTTGCCCTTGATGAATTCGGCGCAGGCGTCGGCCAATCCCTGGCGCGAATTGCTCGTTAGATTTCGATACCCGAGGTTCTGGACGCCTTTCATCTTCCGGGGCAGGTGGACCTTGCCGCCGTAGACCGTTTCGTAGCCTCCCCTTTTGAAAAGCCGGCCAAGCGACTGGCGGATCATGACCTCAGTCACGGCGGCCTCCCGGGAGTCGCCGTTGTGGCCCATTCCTATCGCGCTGGGCATAAGGGTCGTTTGCAGGCTGAACCTGTTCGGCACGCAGACGGGGTTGCACGCATAAGCCCGTTCGAATCTGATACCCGATGCGGCAAGCCGGTCCATCGCCGGCGTTTTGAGCCACTTGTTGCCCGTACAACTCATCATGCCGGCGTGCTGCTGATCGGTCATGATGAAAAGGATATTGGGTTTGCTGTCTTTTTGCGGACTCTCAGTCGCAGACGCATCCCCATCCAGCATCAAGCCGACTGCACCGCCAGCGGTTGCGGCGATGAATTCTCGTCTTTTCATTGTTGTCTCCAAAGACTAACGTTGTCGATTTAAGCGGTGAGCGGTCGGCAGTCAAGTAGACTTTGGTCCGGGCAAAGAAGCCTTGCCTCAATCGTCAACGTGGAACTTGAAGGACACCTTGACCTTCGCCCGGTAGGCTTTGACCTTCCCGTCCTCCAGATGCATGTCCAGTTGGGTCACCTCGGCGATTCGCAAATCGCGGAGGCTCTTGGACGCCGTCTCCACCGCCGCTTGCGCAGCCTTTTCCCAGGATTCAGTACTGCTGCCGACAAGCTCGATCACTTTATACACACTTGTTGCCATTTTGCTCTCCTTTCGATTATTGACAGTCTCGTTGCCGGCCGGCCCCTTTCTGGCATGTTCATTCCTTCCCGTCCGAAAGCACGTCCGGCTTCCTTCAGACCGTTCATCCTTGCACGCTCACAGTTAAACCCCAGTCGATCGGATTTTCAAGGGAAAAATCGACCCTTGGTACGATTGATATGCGATCACAGGTTCGAGGCGGTACGTTGCTCAAATTTTTCAGGAAAAACAATTAAAAAAACGCTATCTTAAGCGTCATACTATATGAAAGAACAATATGGCGGCAATAAGTCAGAAGCAATTAGCCAAATGGTACGAGGCTCACGGAACGGAACTGATGCTGTATGCCCGTCAGTGGAGCCCGGATCAACAGGCTGAAGACATAGTTCAGGATGCGTTCATCAGGCTGTTGAAGCAGCGCAAGTGCCCGGACAATGTCAGGGCGTGGCTGTTTCGTGTGGTGCGAAATAGCTCGATTAGCATAATGAGGCGCTTGCAGCGACGAGAGGCAGGAAAGAAATTTCTGCGCCGGGAAGACTTATGGTTCGAATCTCGACACGATGATCTGATTGACGCCCGGCTCGCTCAAGACCTTATGCAAACGCTTCCGGCGCACTTGCGTGAGATTGTATTGTTGCGAATATGGGGCCAGATGCCTCTCAGGGAAATAGCGCAAATTGTGAACAAGTCTATCCCCTGGATTCATAATAACTACAAGATAGCTTTGGAAATGATAAGAAAGAAACTGGAGCGTTCATCATGCACGAAGAAGGCCTGACTCCCGCCGAGCAGGAACTGGAATCCGCTCTCGGTGAGTTGAAGCCGGCTGCGAATACGCTTAGCCGTGATGGGTTGATGTTCAATGCGGGCCGTGCGGCGGCCGGCAGAGGACGGCCCTGGCAAATGCTCTCCGGCGCGCTGATGGTGCTGCTGCTTTGCTCCGTGTTGATCCGCTCCGATATATACGGGCTCCGGGAACCGTCGCCTGTTTACGATTCTGGACAGTTTCAGATGGCACAGACGATGTATCGGCCCGTGCAAACCGGGTCGGCTGGCACATTGGCGTACCCGAGGTTGCGCCGGAATATCGTAAGACATGGGCTGGATGCCTTGCCGCTCGAGCAAGGCGCCAGCGGTAATGCTCGGCATAAGAATCGGAAACAGTGGTTGGAGAGCATGTTGTCTTCATAGTGTTTGACCAGCTCCTCAGAGCTGATGTATGGATCTTGACCGGTCACGCATAACGTTAGTAAGAAACCCTGGATCATATAAGGAGTGTCACAATGTATAAGAAATTTATCTTATTGTGTGTGATCGCCGCGTTGGGGACTATGCCCTTGTGCGGACACGTCCTCGGCGCAGACAAAACGGAAGACAATACCGAGGTAAGGAAGCTGTCGCTGACGCCCGCGGACGAGCCGGTGCCGGCGATGGTCTATAGATTACTGCCGCGCCATCTGGATCAGAAGACCGGCAACGCCGCACTGCTTTACAATTCGGCAGCGGCGCTGTGTCCGGATGGAGAGTCGGAAGATTTGAGTGAAAAGATCGGCAAATGGCGCGACTTGCCCGTCGATCAGTTGCCGCGCAAGGAAGTTGAAAAGGCTCTTTCGTCCTTTTCGAGCAGCTTCCATTACATCGCATTGGCTTCTCAGCGCGCCGACTGCCGATGGGAAATGCCTCTGGAGGACGGTTTTTCCCTGCAATTGCCGCATTTGTCGACCTTCCGCCGTATCACCTTTGCGCTGCAATTGCAGATACGCCTGAAGATTGCCGACGGCCAAACCGATCAAGCGATGGAACTGCTGCAACAAGGCTTGTACATGGGAAGGAGTATTGCCCGGGGGCCGACCGTTATTCAGGATTTGGTCGGGGCCTCCATCTCGCGCCTGATGCTTGAAGAGGTTGAAAGCCTGATGCAAATGCCGGATTCGGCCAACCTGTACTGGGCCCTGACCGCTCTTCCGGACCCCATGATTGATATGCGTTCGTCACTCGAATATGAACGGGAATCGCTGTTCATTGAATTGCCGGCTCTGCGCAATCTGGAAAACGAGGTCCTGACACCCGCGCAGGCGTCAGCAATTGTTTCGGACTTCATGAGGAAGATAGGGAGTGAGGGCGATCCGCCTTTCGAGGGTCTCCTGCCGCTCGGGTGGGTCATGCTGCATTATTCCGACGCGAAACAATTCCTGGCCCGCAAGGGATTCTCTCAGCAGCGGATCGAGGCGATGCCTGCCGCTCAGGCTGTTTTGATCTACCAGAAACAGGAGTACCAGGAAATGCTGGACAACATGTACAAGTGGTTTGCGATTCCCTACCATCAGGCACAGCCCCGTCTGGACGAGAGTCAACGGCTGTTTTACAAACATCGGCGCGCCAAGGGGGTCAAAATGAACGTCGCCTTTTCCACTTTTATGCCGGCCTTGGGGAGAATTTCTTTCCTGCTCGTGCGTCTCGATCGAAAAATTGCTTTGTTGCGAACCATAGAAGCTGTGCGTATGTTCGCCGCGGCTCATTCCGGACGGCTGCCCGGGTCTCTTGCCGAGATCACTTCCGTGCCGGTACCGCCCGATCCGGTGACGGGTGAGGACTTCCTTTATAAGCGCATTAACCCACGACACGCCCGCCTGGAGGCGACTGTTTCGCCTGCTGAAAGCAAGAAGCGACCGGTCTATGAACTCACGATCAAGCCGTAGAACCATTTGCAAATATTCACTCTCTTTTTGAGGAGTACAATGATGCAGACAAAAACAAAAGTGAATTGGGTATTCGTGGCGATGCTTTGCTTGTCCGTCAGTTTACCTGGATTCGCCGCAAACAGATCTCCAAATCTGGAGCAGGTTTTGCGGCCGTGCATTGACGACCAGACATTTGCAGTCGTCCATCTGGATATGACAAAGCTTGATCTTGATGCTTTTGTCGATCAGGTTTTCAGCGAGGTGAGCAAACATGTCGGACCCGATGCCGCCAAACAAATGCAGGCCCATATCAAGGACTTCCGAGCCAAGGCCGGTGCGAAATTGAGTAGTTTGCTCAAGGCGGGCGGTAAGGACATCTTTGCGGTGTTCAGCATGTACGACTTCCCCTATTTCTTTGTGGCGGTCCCGATCCCTTCGACCAGCAACCCAACCAGACTTCGCCAACAAGTGCAGAAGATGACCGAAGATTTCAACGTCGGAGATATTGAAATCCATGTGACAAATCGTTTGATCCTGGCGGGATTGAAACGGACCGTCACAAGGCTCAAGACAGTCTCTCCGGGACGGTCCCAGACCCTGACGGAAGGGTTTCAAGCTTGCGCTAATAAAACCGCTCAGGTTGTGCTATTTCCCAGTTCCGATCAACGTCGTATTCTGTCGGAAATGCTGCCGCCGGTTCCCACTGAATCCGGTAAGATTCAATGGACGGCATTTAGTGGGGATCTCCAGTGGGCGGCTTTGGGGCTGGACGGCCCGCCCTCGATTTCTCTGAGCCTGACGATCCAGTCAGCGAGCGCCGACGGGGCTGATCGCATGTTGACGCTTGTCAAAGGTCTTTACGCTTTGGCGGAGCAACACAACGAGGCCCGGCCGCTCATACCTGAACTGGACCAGCTTCTCAAACGCCTGACGCCTCGCAAGCAAGGCAGCCGCCTGCTCTTGAAGGTTGACTCTGCCGCTGCGGACTCGCTCATCGACGACATCGTGGCCCCATCTCTCGCGAAAGTTCATGAATACGCCACACGAATGGCATGTGGGACGAATCTGAGCGGCATCGCCAAGGCCCTTCTGATCTATTCCAACGACTACAACGATGAGTTACCCCCGGATCTGGAAACGCTCATTCGCACAGTAGAGATGACGCCCAAGGGCTTGATCTGTCCGGCCACCGGTCTGAGAGAATCCTACGTATACAGAGGAGCCAGCCTCACAACATCCGCTATTCCCTCAATGGTCACGGTCTACGAGAAAGCGGGCAATCATGGAGACGGACGAAATGTGGCGTTCCTGGACAGCCACATCGAGTGGGTCTCGGAAGAGCGCTTCCAGGAACTCATCAAGAAGGACAACGAATACCGCCGCAAGAAAGGGCTTCCGGTTCTGCCGGCCCAGTAAGCCAACCTGCACATCAAGCATCGAGCCTGAGCTTGCCATCGCGAGCACGGCGGGGCAATCTCAGGCTCGCATGTCCTATTCCGCTCAAAACACAAGAGATTGCCGCGCCCCTTCGGGACTCGCAATGACATTCTGTGGGGGTTTTCCATACAGGAATCAACTAATTGGGGATGTCGTGCGCGGCGAGCGACAGTTTCGTCGACGGCGATTTTTCTTGACGGAAAGGTCGCCGTTCTGGTATAAATGGAACAAGCTATGATCCCGACACTCTCGAACGCGAGAAGGTCCTCTACTGGCGCGTCGATGAGTTTGACGGTGTTGAAACGCACAAAGGCGATATCTGGGCCTTCACGACGCCAGGCGCCGTGGGCAATCCCCAGCCGGCCAACGGTGCGGTGGATGTGCAGATGATCGAAACGCTGAGCTGGACGCCGGCGGACACGGCCGCTTCGCACCATTTGTACTTCGGAACTGACAAGGATGCTGTGAACGATGCCACCACAGCCTCGCCTCAGTACATAGGTGCCAGGGCACTTGGTGCCGAAAGCTATGAACCCGGAGGGCTCGCATGGGACAGCAGTCATGCGTGGCGCGTGGATGAGGTTTATCCCAGCGGCACCGTCAAGGGTCTCGTGTGGACTTTCAAGACGGCCGACTTCATTCTTGTGGACGATTTCGAGTCCTACGATGACATTGATCCGCTACCGGGCGAGCTTGGGATTAACAGAATATTCGACATTTGGATCGACGGCTTCGGAAGCACGGCAAACGGCGCCCTGGTCGGCAACGATCTGCCGCCTTATACCGAACAGACGGTCGTCCATGGTGGCGCCCAGTCGATGCCATATCTATACGACAACAACCTCAAGACCTCTGAGGCAACTTTGACTTTGGTATATCCGCGTGACTGGAGCGAGCAAGGTGTCACAAAACTCATCCTGTGGTTCCGCGGTGACCCAGCCAATGCTGCCGAACGGATGTTCGTCGCTCTAAATCAACCGTAATCCACCGGCTCTGCCGGTGAGAATTCAAAAGGCTCTGCCGTTCCCTGCGTTATTTTGTAAGTGTATCGTCATGTTATAGCATTGCGATGACGATTGGTTATCTCAAGGGCAAAAGTGCGATTCGTATTCATCGCGACCTTTCGCGAGTTAAGGGTACGTTGTTTGGTCGTAGCTTCTGGGCTCGTGGGTATTGTGTCAGTACGGTTGGTTTAGACGAATCAGTCATACGCAAATATATCCAAGATCAGGAGCAACGCCAAGAAGATCAAGAACAGGACGAACTTAACGCTACGTAACGGCCCCTTTTAGGGCATAGGTGTTAAGCTAAGCGGTCCATTTTTTCAACGCGGCTCCTCGATTTCGAGCATGGGATCACGTTGGGCTTCGAGAATTTCCAAAGTGGTCATGCGCGTGGGTTGTCGGCCCTTGAGACA
>Ga0255052_10002563_pt1 | contig 13029 bp, 4 predicted proteins | sample JV7_2_21_MG_FD_188632 | JGI IMG/M metagenome (GOLD analysis project Ga0255052, IMG submission 188632) | Seawater microbial communities from Jervis Inlet, British Columbia, Canada - JV7_2_21 | ecosystem: Environmental > Aquatic > Marine > Inlet | place: Canada: British Columbia | collected... | reverse complement strand
GGACTTCTTCACGTTCCAGGGTGCTGCCGATACTTCGATTCGATTTAACGTTCTAGGTGCGACGCCTGGACTCGATCCGCGGATAGAGATTCGGGATCCGGCGGGAGCGGTGGCCATTGACATGGCGTGCAGCTCGACCAGCTCTATCTCGGGTTGCTCATTCTCGGCGGACGTTGACCTCCTACTAACCGGCACCTACCAAGTCGCAGTATCGGATCTGGGAACAAACGAACCCGGCGACTACGAAATCCGTCTAAATTGCGTATTCGGCAGCAGCTGCCTCGTCGTTGCACCTGACGAAGATTTTCATTTGTCGGGACCGGTAGGTGGACCTTTTACGACAATTAAAGACTACACCCTGACAAATAACGGTGTTCTGACAGTCGATTTCACAGCTTCAGCAACAGAGAATTTCGTTTCGCTTTCCCAAACCGGGGGTTCACTTGGCGGTCAGGCGAGCACAGCCGTAACGGTTTCAGTGAACGGCAACGCTGCGAGTCTTCCACCTGGCGAACACGTCGCTACTGTCGATTTTGTCAATACGACGAACGGGCAGGGGAGCACTGCTCGCGCGGTAAAACTAACTGTCACTTGCCCGGCCTCTTTGGAGGTTACGCCGGCTGCCGCGTTTCAATCCCAGGGGCCAATGGGCGGGCCATTCGAACCGGAGTCTAAAATCTACACAGTGAGAAACCCCCTGGTCGATGTCGGTGGCACGCTCTGCGGTTCGGACCTCGAATTCAGCGTCGCCACAGTTGGGGATTTTCTCGATGTTTCAACGACCAGCGGAACGCTCGAGCCTGATGGAAAGACGACAGTCACAGTATCGCTGAATAGTGCTGCCAATAGCCTGGAAGCGGGTTCATACAACGGAAGTATCGAATTCGTCGATACCGCAAATAACCTCGGGGATATCGATCTCGGCGCGACACTGACTGTTGGCGAGGGTGAAGAGCCGCCGCCGATGCCATCCTGGCTTGCGCCGATTCTTCACCTGTTGATGGGAAGCGATGAGCTTGAAGAGGAGGAACCATGATTCTTTGCACTTCTCTCGGATGGGGAAAATGAAGGTCGGTAAATTTTCAGGGCATCTCTTTATGCCACCGAGCTAAGCAGTGGGACATTCCTCGGCGACGCGTGTGGCAAGTTTCTTTCTGTGCCTTGGCTGGCTGGTGATTGCCTTGACCGCGGAGCAAGCATGGACAGCGGGGCATTGCGACGCGGCTGTTGGCACAGGCGCTCTAAGGTCAATCACTGGCCAGATCGAAATTCAACAAGCCACAGAGTCGATTTGGCGCCCGGCACGCCTGAATCAGGAGTTTTGCGTGGGGGATACGATTCGCGTAGCCAGCCACAGCCGCGCGTTGGTCATATTTGATGACGGTTGGATCGGGAGATTCGATCAGAATTCATCCATGCGATTTGTGCAATCGTCGATTGGCAACCAACGCGCGGTGCTGAACCTCCTGAATGGCACGGTATTGTTCTTTTCACGAATCTCGCGCAGTCTCGACGTCGTAACGCCTTACGTTGATGCGTCGGTTGAGGGCACCGAATTCATGGTGCGGGTCGAGGCGGAACGAACTGACGTCACCGTGCTTCAGGGCCGGGTTTCGACTGCCAATTCTATGGGACGACTGGCCCTGAATGCCGGTCAATCGGCATTTGCTGCCGCTGGCAAGGCACCTGAGCCGCGCCTGCTGGTCAAGCCGCGCAATGCAGCGCAATGGTCAATTTATTATCCACCGTTACTGGCGGCGCTGGATGGCCGTACCAGCAAAGTTCCTGCGGAGATCGTGGGACCTGCCCGTCAGTCACTGCAACAAGCTGCAAAAGGGGATATGGCCGGTGCAATTGCGTCGTTGAACAGCGTCGCTGAAGCCGATCGGGACGCTCAATATTTCTTCGTTCGCGCCGCTTTGTTGCTCGCGGTCGGGCAGTCCGCGGAAGCTCTCGACGTAATCAATCGCGCGCTGATACTGGAGCCGGAAGAGGCTATGGCTTTTGCGTTACGTGCCATCGTCAGGGTAACTCAGAACCAGGTAGGGCCGGCGCTCGAAGACGCTGCAAGGGGGGTCGAACTCAGGCCAGACTCGGCAGCGGCCAGGATAGCTCTATCCTATGCTCAGCAGGCCAACTTCGAACTTGACGCTGCTCGCGATACATTGCTTCACGCGATTTCAAGTGAACCTGAAAACCCGCTTGCAAGGGCTAGGCTTGCCGAACTCTGGCTCACACTCGGCTATCGAGACAGGTCGCTCGAAGTTGCGCAGGAGGCGGTCGCACTGGAGCCGAATCTTGCGCGAGTGCAAATCGTTCTTGGCTTCGCCGCTCTCGCTGAGTATCGCACACGCGTTGCGCGCGGGGCTTTCGAGCGCGCAATCACCCTCAATTCGGCAGATCCATTACCCAGGCTCGGGCTGGGTCTCGCGAAAATTTACGAGGGCGACCTGGACGAAGGACGCCTTGAGATAGAAACAGCTGTTGCTTTGGATTCCGGCAACGCATTACTTCGAGCGTACTTGGGAAAAGCGTACTTCGAGGAACGACGTGCGCCGCTGGATGCCGAGCAATTCGCTATGGCCAAAGACATCGACCCGAATGACCCGACTGCGTATCTCTACGACGGTATTCGACTGCAGACCGAGAACCGTCCTGTAGAAGCCCTCAAAAGCCTGCAAAACTCCGTCGCTCGTAACGAGCAACGAGCGGTTTATCGCAGTCGGCTGCAGCTCGATCAGGATCGGGCTGTGCGCGCCACCAGTCTGGCGAGGGCGTACGATGATCTCGGCTTCACCCAGCCCGGGATAAACTCTGCGAGCCGCTCGCTGGCGGATGACCCCGTAAACACTTCGGCGCATCGTTTTCTGTCAGACGTTTATCGAGGTGTGCGTCGAAAGGAAATTGCGCGCGTCAGCGAACTTCTGCAGGCGCAACTGATGCAGGACATCAACATCAATCCGGTGCAACCGAGTACCAGCGAGACCAATCTGAATATTGTTAGTAGTGGTGGACCATCACAGGTAGGCGCGAATGAATTCACACCGCTGTTCGAACGTGAACAAACCCGTTTCGGCGCCAGCGGATTCTTGGGTAACCAGGGCACTGTTGGCGGAGAGGCAATTCTTTCAACGATCTACAAGCGATTGTCGGTTAGCGCGGGGATGTACCATTTCGACAGCGAAGGGTTTCGCGCCAACAATTACGTCGGACACAACATTGCCAATGTCTACGCGCAACTGGCAGCTACGCCAAGCCTGAATCTTCAGGCGGAATTTCGCAGGCGTGAAACGGACTTCGGCAGCCTCGAGCTGAATTTTGATCCCGAGCAATTCAGTGCGCGAGAATCGCGCGTGCTGGATAAGAACATGGGGAGGATTGGATTGCGTTACTCCCCGAGACCAGGTTCGGATTTGCTGGTGTCTGTCATTTACAACGAGCGTGACGAATCGCGCGGAGGGCTGCCGCTGGATTTTCGAGCCAGCGACGAAGGTTATCAGGCGGAGGCACAATATATTTACCGACGCGACCGTTTCAACTTAACCGCCGGATTAGCCAGCGCCGATGTAGATCGGGTGTTTGAGTTCTCCGCGAATCAGTTCAATACCGTGTTCAGGTCCGAATCAAGAATTTCGCATCCCAGGGGTTATGCGTACGCCAATTTGTCTTATCCATCTGTGGTCTGGACGCTTGGGCTCAGTTACGACAATTACGAGGAGGGTGCGCTCGATCTGCAGGAAATCAATCCGAAGTTTGGCATTCAGTGGAATGTGTTACCTAACCTCCGATTGCGGGCCGTGCTGTTTGATGCCGTGAAACCGGCGCTGGTCTCCAATCGTACAATCGAACCTACTCAGATCGCCGGTTTCAACCAGGTGTTTGACGATGTCAACGCGACAAAGTCGAGCGTCTACGGTATGGGTCTCGACTGGACTGCGGCGCGTAATGTGATACTTGGCGTTGAAGCGATCAGGCGGGATCTTGAGCTCCCGGTCTTTGTCAATTCGTCGGTTGTGTCAGAAAAGCAGGACGAAGAGATTTTTCGCGCATACGTCAATTGGGCCCCGACGTCCCGTTTGGCGTTTAACGGCGAGTACGTTGTTGATCGCTTCGAGGCGGCGTCGGGACTTGTGACGAACAGTGGCAGGTTTCCCGCAAAGCTCGAAGCAACACGAGTGCCGTTATCTGCTCGTTATTTCCATCCTAATGGAGTATTCGTCGGACTGGGCGCAACCTACGTGGATCAGACTACGCAACGTTCCCAAAACTCTCTTCTCGCGGACGGCAACGATGAATTCGTCGTCGTCGATGCGTCTGTCGGAATTCGCTTGCCCGGTCGACGAGGCTCAGTCAGTCTTGACGCGAAGAATCTATTGGATAAGGAATTCAGTTACCAGGACGATGGTTTCCGCGAGTTCGCCGATGAGCCATCTGTTGGCCCGTACTTACCGGCTCGCGCCGTTTTACTTCAGGTCTCGCTGAGCTTCTGATGGCTGCGTTGCATCGCCAAAGAGTTTTCCCGAACGGATCAGTAGATTGCCACCTGGGCTATCAGTGGCATTGTGTGCCGCTTTTCGCGCCTTAGTCAGAACTTTGACGAATGTTCGAATCGGGTCGGTCAACCCGGGTCACATCGACGACGGCGGTCTTGGCGGTCCATGTATTATTTGGCAGAGTACCGGCGCTACCGCGCGTACCGTGCGCGACGTCCAAAAGGTACTTCTCCAAAGCGTTCGCTGCTCCGGCGCGTGTGGCTGCATAGTCGCTTTGTTCGAGGATCGAAAGGTCGAGTGGTTTTCGGCTCGCCAGGATCTTGATCACTTCCTTGCCCGTGCTGCCGAGTCGAATCGCTATTTCTTCCTCGAAAAGGTCTATGCTCTTGCCACTCTCCAACAGAGCTTTATCTGCTCGAGCGCCCAAAGCCGGAAAGTGAGAAACGATTTCGCCATCAGGCCCGGCGCTGATCAGATAGACGTAGAAGTCGTTCGCCGCGGTATTCGCTATCGCAAAAGTTAGCAGGGTATTTACAGGCAGGTTTGATGGTAGGGACTCCATGGGCAAGCGTTCGATCCGTCGTAAGCCATAGTCGCCGAGTTGCTGACAAGTCACGCCTTCGAGACACTCGATGACCTGCGTCATTAAGACGGCTTCGACAGAGACTAATGAATCGCCACCAGCTGTGTCGGCGAGATTCGTGAATTCCTGAATTCGGGCCAGTTTTTCCAGATTTTCCCCGATGAGTTGCAATCCGGGGTCTGGTGGAGACATGGGAATTCTCAGGCTGTGCGAAACCAACTCCTCCAGTGGGGTCATTATCCACACTTCGGGCTCCGCCGCGTTATCGATTTGCGGCAACGAGGCACCGCTGTCAAACACAAAACCACCGTTCGAATCGCGCATTGGACGAACAACACGGAGCACGAGATCGCTTGCCATCTGAGAATCGGCTACGTCGTAGGCTTCCAAGTCGGCGACTAGATGGCGAAGCAATTTTACGATTTGCGTATCAGCAGGCATGCTCGTGTCGGCGCTGACGAACGTACGTATCGAGGGTATTTGATAGGCATGAGCCACCTCAGCGACAAGATCTCCGACCTTCAGAATGCCGCCGCGCACTTGGCCCTCGCTCTCATGGGGCCAAATCCGCGAAATTTCGAGTTGTGTACTCCGAGGCTCTGCGCCTTCAGCATCAAATACCTCATAAACGGAGCCAACAGTTACGCCTGCGAGTTCGCCCACACTCAGCGAGGCCATTGCTCCTGCACGGCGGACCGCGACAACCGGCACCGTTGTCTTGCGCGCTGTAAAGTTACCGCCGAACACCAATAAGTCCGGATTGCCTTCCATTTGCGGCTGCTGGCTCGTTCGACGACCTTGTTGCACGTGGGTTGCGGAACGTTGAAACACCTGGCTCCAGGTCGTGCCCGGCCTGGCATTGTTCAAAGCCTCGGCCCAATGCCAGGAAAAAATACCGAAGTGCTTTCCGTCCCTGTGGAGAAACTCGGCTGCGCTTTGTGTATCGCGTGCGGCGCCGATTCGAACCGCGCGTGCGGACCAAGGAGGGATTACGCGCGACCCTTCAGGATGCGCGCGTTGATCCGGAGGCGCGGCGCGGACTTTGGGTGCATTGCCGCGAGTAACGCTGGCTGAATGACAGGAGTCTGAGACGAAAATTACGTGGTCAGTGTTGGCCAGGATCGCCGCCAGCCACGCCTCGATTTCATCATCAAGCACATCATAAGAATCGATAAGCTCGGCATCGCCATCCGCTACTGGTCGACGCGCACCGTAGCTGACCCAGGTTTGGTCATTGCCGGACCGTTCGTCGCCGTTTAGGTCGCGCGTGAATGAACCGTGTCCGGAATAGTGTATGTAAACCATGTCGCCTGGCGCCGCGCGCGTGGCGATAGCTTGAAACTCGCGTCTGATAGCAGAATGCGACGCTTGCTCGTCGAGCAGGATGCGAATATTTGCCGCTGGAACGTCAAAACGTCGCAACATCACATCGCGTATCAGCGCCACGTCGTTTCGTGGCCCGTCCAGGGAATCAAGCTCAGTGTCCGTATAGTCGTTGATTCCTATCAGCAGAACATGTGTGCTCGCCGCCGCCAGATTCGGCCCGCAGAGAAATATCCACAGAAGCAGTCGCAGCATGATCTGTCGTTGCTTGGCTATAACCAGTTTCCCATCAGAATGAACGGTGCCCAGTAGTAGGGGTGGCTCCAGTCCGACTGCGGAGTCGCAACCGTATCGGTGGGACCGTTCCCGGTAAAGCCACTTACTGTCGTCCCTCGAGCTGCGTCGTTGACATTTGCTGCAGTCAATTCACCGTCTATCAGAGCTTGCTGAGCGCTTTTTAGCGCCTGCGCTTTGGTCAGGTTCTCTTGCGTGCGCTGCCGATACAATGCCTGCATGAATTGCCCTGTACTGTGGTCTGCGACCGGCCACAGGGTCGCAATCACGGCACGGGCGCCACGTTCCTCCGCCAGAGCGCCAAGGCCATCCACCTCCTGTCCGATTGCGCCGCCACCCAGTGCGGTGTCGCAGGCCGACAAAGTCAATAAATCAACGTCCTTGAACGGATAGTCACCTATACGCAATTCATCGAGAGACAGTTTGACGCCGTCCCCGAGTACAAGGTAGGAGTCCACTTCGCTACCCGGTGAAAATACGTAATGGCTTGCAACATGAACTACGTTAAACCCATCGTACAGAGCCGCTTGCAATGCATCCGCAGTAAACGCTTCATCGAGACGTACAATACCGTTGACCACTCCCGTATTGTCGTTTTGCTCCTCGCGGACAATGCCATTGAGTTCTTCCGGCACTGAAAACAACGGATTCAAACCGTCGACCGCGCGGCTGATTCCCAGTCCAGCCGCTTGCCATTTACTCGGCGTACTACCGCCGAAGCTATTCAAGCTCAACGCCGTGAAAGTTGCCAATCCGTAATTCTCGGTCAAGTATCGCTTGCCATCGTGCAGTGCAGCGAACGGCATATACCGAAGAACTCCGGTCAGTGACAGCATTACGGTTTCGATATTCGCCGCACGAAGGTCCGCTTCAATCGGCGCCACCAGGAGCGCATACATTCGTTGGGCTTGCGGCAGGGGATCGGACCGATGATCTTTCAGCAGCTCACGATAGTTGTTTGTCTGCCGAGCCAGTTCTTCATCTGTGATCGTGCTTTGGTAGTTGATCATCGTCTGCGATGTCGTCAGCAGAATTTGCACCTTGTCCGTAAGCACAAGGTAATGCACCAAGACGGCACGATGTCCACTCTCTTCGATTTCTTTCAGCAGATTCTGTTGTCGCTCAAGCTGACTGCGTTCCTTTTCTCCGAAAACGACCGCACGTCCCTGTTCAGCAAATTCCGCTTTGAGTCCGTTCACGAAAGTATTGAATCCCCGGCGACCGTCCCGAAGATCAACTTTCAAACGCTCGAATTCTTCCGATTCGGACTCGTCCATTGCGTCATTGGTACTTCTCTTTCTGAGCTCCGCCAGCCGCAAACCGGAAGTCACAAGCGTCTTTCGAAGATCGGCATAGCGCTTGCTCAACGACATCTCGGCCGATGTGTAGGCAGCTGTCGTCGACCTGACGCCCGATTCGGCGTCCCGTCGAATGAAGTCGAAGTACTCCTGCTCCTTCAGCATGTCCAGAACCTGGCCCGCCTCGGGTAGGCGTCCTCTGTCAATCAACAAACTTGCCAGGTGCTGATAATAAAAATTCTTGCTGGTGAGGAACGATTGTTGCAGGCCATCTTGCAGCGAAACCATTCGCGCGCGCGTTCTTTGCAATCTATTTACGGCGTGTTTTCCGAAAAAGATCGCCTCCGAGTAACGTCCGGCCTTGCCCAATAGGATGCTGTAGTTGCTTTCGACCGCCGCCAGCATCACGTCCGGCTCGAGCATCCCTAAAGCGCGTTCAAAATAGGCGGTCGCTCTCTCGAATTCGCCGGCTCCGGCGTGCGTAAACCCAAGATTATTCAGACTCGCCGCCGTATCCGGATGTTCAGGCCCCAGCGCTTTCTCGTAAATGGCGAGGCCGCGTTCAAAGTAACGTATTGCCTCCGCGTCATCGCCGATTTCGTGATACAGAGCGCCCATATTGTTGAGGCTGGTTGCGGTGGCGGGGTGTTCGGGTCCCACCACGTTTTCGAATATAGCCAATGATCGATCGTAGTAGGGCCTCGCCGCAGCGTAGTCACCCAGCGATTCATACGCTGCTCCAAGATTATTCACACTGGTAGCAGTTTTGGGATGCACGGGGCCCAGCGTTCGTTCCCTGATGGCCAGGGCACGTTCGTAATAGGATCTGGCTGTTTCGTAGTCGCCCAGTGATTTGTAAAGACCCCCAAGATTGCTGAGGCTGGTGGCGGTATCCGGATGCATTGGGCCCGGGTTCGTTTCTTTTATTGCCAGGGCACGCTCGAAGTAAGTCAACGCCTCCGCGTAGTTGTTCATCGCCTCATGCAGAACGCCGAGATCATTCAAGCTTCGGGCCGTATCGGGATCTTCCGGTCCCAGCACGGATTGGACGATTGCGAGGGCTCGCTCGTAATACGGCATCGCTGTCGCGTATTCGCCCAATGACCGGTGTGCTCCGCCCATTCCGCTCAGGCTCGTGGCCGTGTCGGGATGATTGGGTCCACACACTGACTGAAAGATCGCGAGTGCTTGCGCGTAGTAGGACTTTGCCGCCGCATAGTCACCCATTCGTTCGAACAGGGCGCCAAGATTGTTCAGCCCAAGGGCAGTACTCGGATTCTTGCGACCCAATACGCGTTCTTTTATCTTGAGCGCGCGAACGTAATAGCCCTTCGCCGCTGGATAATCACCCAAAACCTCGTAAAGAGCGCCGAGATTATTCAGGCTCTCGGCAGTGCTGGGATGCTCGGGCCCAACAGACTTGTTTCTCAGTTCGAGGGAGCGTTCAGCAATACCGAGAGCCGCTGCGTATTCTCCTTGTCGATAGAGTTTCTCAACCTGTTGATCCAAAAGTTCGGCATCGGCAGCTCGAGGGTCCGCCGCATCATTTTGCAGACTGGAACGACAGTCTTCGATGAACGTCTTTTCTTCAGATAAGTCGGGCGGCAAAGTCCAGTATTTGTGGTTGCCATTTTCGATATCGGCCATCAACAAGCCCGCAGGCGGGTAGCCCTGCCCGGCAATCGTCGCAAGGCGCTGATACGCCTCATACGCCCAGACGTTGTCGTCACTAGCGGCCAACACATAGGCATTGAGGTACTTGCCGACGATCTTGGGAACACCTGGCAATTCCATTGTCTCAGGCAGGTACTTCGGACTTGCAACGCGAAATCCAAAACTGGAGTGAGATTTCGCACCGACGATCTGGACCTCGTAATCTCCAGAAGCGAGATCGATCGGATCAGTCCAGAAACGCAGAGCCTCAATCCCCTCGACATTGAGTACGCCCGAATTGTCATCAAGTTTCGTTATCCTCAAGTCGTATGGCTCGGTGTCCGCATACCATTCGATAAACAGTGATCGTCGGCCGGCCACGAGGTGCAATTGTTCTTCAACAAATATTGCCCCTAAATGAACTTCGCCATCGCCGCGGGTATTCGCCGCCACGGTCGCCACACCCCGAGAGCGAAAATCCGAAACTGCCGACGAAACTGAATTCATCAAGTTGCCCAATACAGTCGTTTCGCTGCCACGTTCGGTGAAGGGCCCGAACCATCCGGGGTCCGGGCCGAACGTTTCAATAGATTGATCGGTGAACTTGACGACGACCGTTGAGCCGGCCTTCTTGATTTCTATCTGGTCGCCCTCGTGAAGTACTGTACGATTTCGAACCGCTATGGCTGTACCGGAATCTCTCTGTATTGCGAAGTCTGCAGGATCGCCGCTAATTGATTGAATGTAGGCAATGACGGGTCCTTGTTCCTGAGCAACCGCATCCAGCGAAAAACAATACAAGAACGCAAGTGACAGCGAACTCAAAATCTGCCGGGCAATCGACATACGCTGAGCCACGACCGGACAGGACGCGCGACAGTCGCTCCTGTATGCGGATTTACTTGTCAGTCGGTTTGTCATCGACAGCATCCTCTTCGGATGATTCTTCTGCAGTTTCTGTTGCCGCGGCTTCTGCAAGCGAACGTGCGTCCGCCGACATCACGGGTTTGTGTATACGCGACTCATACTCTGCCGCAAACTCGTGGATCTGAACTGCCAGCAGCGGAAGTGCGAAATCCAGCCATACGCCGGACGCGAACATAAAGAACGAAATTGGTACCAGCAGAACGAGCACGACGGCCGAAGCAGCAAGGTACGCCAATGCGGTATCAAGCCAGGCAAAGAGGCAGACCATTAGCAGGACCAGCGGCACGACGATCAACATCTTTGTCACCGCGGACGGGGGCTCGAGAAGTCCGTTCGCGCCCAGGGAGTGGACCGCATTGATCAACACTACGGCTCCTGGCATCTCGCCGATTGGAGTTGCGTGCCAGTCCCTGGTTTCGAAATAGGTTCCGCCAACCACCACAACGCTGCCGCCGAGGAATCCGCGATCGAGTTGTGAAAGATTCATTGCGCCGACACGCTGAAGCACCGGTACGACGCCACCCACTTTTGGCCGGAGCTGTCCCTGCGGAATCGTGTAGGGAATTCCGTATATGAGCCGTTGTGAAGTGAGTTCATCGCAGAGGTCGATAACGTGACTCTCGCCGCCGCGATGAATATCTATAGTCGGCCGCGCATCTCCCATTGTGTGTGGGTCGCAGGAATCAATAGAGTCGAGCTTGGCGATGAGCTCCTGATAACGAGCAGCAGGCGCTTGTTCACTTTTTTCGCTGAGTAAAATCTGGGCGACTAGTTGAACTGACGGCAACGATGACAACTGAGCACCGTCGCGTGTTCGCAGCCACAACAGCCAGCGCCGGATTCGGTAATCATCGTCGAGCGCAAAATGTGGCGAAGCCCAAAAAATATTCTGGTTGCTCGCGTCAGCAATTACCGGATCCAGAAATGATGGGCGCTCTCTGGGTATGTTGTCTTCGACTGAGTCAGTAGCCGACAGTTTCAGCGTTCTCACCAAGACCAGTGGTGGGTTGTCTGCCTTTGAATACCTTTGCAGGTAGGCTTTTAGTTCCTCCGATGCAATAGGATCGCCAGGTCTGTTCAATTCGATGTCGACGACTATTAGAGCGGGGATAGGTCTGATATCCGAAGCTAATGTCGATTCGGCCTCATATTCAAAGTTACTTGAATACTCAATCATTTGTTGCACACGGTCGCGATGAAAGTAGAGCGGCTGGTCCCACGTCTCGTACGTGGCTTGGTCGGCTTCCAATAATACGAATGCCGTGTGCTCGTTTCGCGCCACGTTGCGAAATTGCCGCATTACGAAATCCATTGCGGCGTCTTCCGTTCTTACCAAGAATGGTAGTTCGAAGGCATGACCCAATACTAATGCCACTTCGATGGAAACGCCGATGATTACACTCGTCAGCAGTCGGCGCCGTATGCTTGAATGTTGGTTTTCGTGCCCAGTTGAGGAAACGGTCGAGGCTGAAGAGCTAGCGACCTTGACCTTGCTTCGGCGCTGCCGCAAATACGCCAGTATCATTACGAATTGCCGCAATAGGATCAGTTCAGCGAGTCGTTTTCCTAGCGTTCTAGCCATTAGTTGGGCCCGATTTCGCTGGGTTCAGGAATCTGTTCTTCTGGACGCATTACTTTTTTCAGCGAACGCCGAATCACGTGTAGATCGTACCGTTGTAGTAAACCGGTTTTGCGCCGTCGGTAACAAAATTCCTCCGATCTTTCAAAAAACATAGAAGGTTTGTCATCATTATCTCATCAATGCTTTGCATTTCGCAGTATTTCAGGGATTTCTACGCAAGATGGTAGTTGAACGTGTGTTTTCGTTTGCCAAGAGAATCTGTTTGGTGCCGAGAAGAGGACTTGAACCTCCACGACCCTAAGGGCACTGGCACCTGAAGCTACGTATCCCGCGGGCAACCCCCGCCCATTCTGTGGGAAATCAAGGGGCTAATATTCGGCGGCCAGTAACCACGTGGTATCCGTGGGGATAGTGGCCATACCGAAAGTCGAACCGGACTGACCCGAAATCACACTATTTCTGTGCGCTTCTGTGGCACTTTTCGCCGAAGAACTCCCAAGGTCGATCCGTTTGAACAATTGAATGCGGTCAAGATCGCAGTATTTTTACGTATCGCGCGCCCCGACGGAGACGGATAGCGTTGGCGAGATATTCACATCACCAACGGAACCGGGGCTAACCATACCTTATGAAGACGATCATCGAACCATTCAAGATAAAGATGGTAGAACCCATCCAGCTGACGACCCCACAGCAGCGCGAGGACCTGATATCAGCTGCCCATTACAATCCGTTTCTGTTGAGTGCCGAGGACGTCATTATTGATTTGTTGACCGATTCGGGTACCAGCGCCATGTCGGCAGACGCCTGGGCGGCGATGATGCGCGGGGACGAATCGTATGCCGGCGCACGTAGCTGGTATCGCTTCCGCGACAC
>Ga0255052_10002562_pt1 | contig 13030 bp, 13 predicted proteins | sample JV7_2_21_MG_FD_188632 | JGI IMG/M metagenome (GOLD analysis project Ga0255052, IMG submission 188632) | Seawater microbial communities from Jervis Inlet, British Columbia, Canada - JV7_2_21 | ecosystem: Environmental > Aquatic > Marine > Inlet | place: Canada: British Columbia | collected... | reverse complement strand
ACAAAAACTCCTCAAAACTCGAATATAACTCTAGTGTATATCTACTGTTTGCCTTGAAGAAGTAAGATGTGTGCGCTTTTTGAAGGACTGTCAGACACAGTTTCCTGAGAAAACATGAGACTGAATGAAGGTGAGAGAGGACAAAACAACAAGATGCGAGAGGTATCAGACCTTAGAACTCAGTTTCAATGCGAGTATAGATTGCATTTGAAACAAAAACTAGGTGAGTTAGTATCAGAAGCAAGCGTTACAGGGTCTATTCTACATAGGCTCATCACTGACCAATCAATATCTCCTAGAGTGAAGAAAGGGAATCGACTACTTCGACTTCTAATCATAATCATGACTTTGATAGCAGGTGTACTCTGGATTTTGTGGTGATATTTTGAATCCCTATACTAATCTCTTGATGCTTGTCATCCTCATTGGAAGTGTTGTTGTACTCCTCATATCCCAACCAGGAACAGGATTATCCACAGTTGGGATGAAAATTCGTAAGGCAATTCCATCTCCAGGGAGTCTGTCTGAATTCATTCATATGAAACCTTATCGTTGGAAATTCAATCAGTATTACTCATTCTCAGAAGAAACAGTGAGGTCATTGGGACATAGATTCATTGGGAGGTTTGACAGTGCAATATTCCATTGGGACGATTCCCCTGTACTCGACCTTATCATTGAATACAAGTTTCCATTAAGACATCTACCTAAGAAGTATAGACCCGAGGATATCTTCCAAGCTGGTTTGTATGCTCTAGCACTCCATGAAAGTGTGGTTTCTTGTTCTACAACGCGTCTTGTTAATATCTACTGTCTACAAGACCGCGCGCAGAAATGCATGGAAAGAAACTCAGCAAAACGATGTTGGTCATGCGGGGACAGGAAAATTCACACAAAGCGTTTTGATTCAAACAAAGTGATTAAAGTTCTAAAGAAGATGGATAAAGTTTGGTTCAATGATCGAAGACCAAGACCATCACCAGAAGAGAATAGATGTCGAGCTTGTCCATATACTAAAGGCAAATGCAACTATTCAGCTATCTAACCAAGAAGATATACATTATCACAGACCTTTTTACGGAAAAATCCATTGAGAAGAGTGCCATGGCACAATCATTAACTCGGCTCTTGACTCATGTGATGAGTGCAAAAAGAAACCTCAAGCGGGTTTATTATACAACCCGGAATCAGGAGTCCAAGCAAGATTCTAAGGAGCTTGTTGCAGCTACAATTACACTCCAAAAACTCCTAGAAGATCTGATTGACAAAAGAAGAAAAATCAGAATGGCAAAGAAATTGCTCGAGGACCGAAAGGCTGAGCTCATGCTTCGAAGATGGGTGATCGGATTTCCAAAGAGAGTCAAGGATTTTCTTTCTAAATCGCAGAAGCTAGAGCAACGTCATTTACGGAAGTTCCAGCAAACCCTTCTCACTTTTATCGATGGAATAAGCAATGAACTAACTAAATGGGTTGAGGATATAGAAACCATAAAGGAGATTCCTCGTCCACCAAGAGCTTGAGATACACCTACCACCGAAGACGAGCAGCCATTCCACCGAAAGATTTCAACTGAGCTCCAGATTCGGTCTGGTTGGAAAAAACAAGCAAATTGGTACCATAGGTTTCAACTTCTTCATACAGCTCATCCATTTGATCCGCTAAATCCTCAAGCACCATTACCGTCTCTACTCGCCCTTCGCTAAGCGCATTCATTACCTCATTCTTACCATAGGTAACGGTGTTAAGCCCCTTCATCAAATCTTCAATGAACTTGTCCCAAGCCTGACGTTCAGCATAAATCTCGGTCTCTCGAAGAACGCGAGAGGCTTCTTTCATAGCTTGATAGAGACCAGTCTCATCTATGATGCTCACTGAAATGATAGTCTCGGCTACTTTTTCTCTAAGGCGATAGTCAAGGTCACCTTTCTCCAAGAACTCTTGACAACGAATTGTGTTACCTCCCAAGACAATCGCATCAACATTTTCCAGATTGTCAATCAAAAGGGTGTTGAGCATCCGACCAACAAACTTGAAGAACTCCATCATCTTCTCTTCACGAAGACGCATGTACCTCTTCGCCGATTGACCACCTGCCCGTGTCTTACCAATGATGTAGAAGTCCTCGTCACGGATTAGCTCCATGTGCTTTCCACGGAGATATCCTACAGTAACTTTTCCTCCCTCGATTAGAACTATGACAACCAAGCTCTTGGGTTTAGTCATGTTCTCGAGCTCTTCGGTGACAAATTCTTTTCCGCAGAGATAGTAGAACTGAGATATTGGGGAAGGGGGTACTACTAACTCTCGAATCTCTTTCTCAGTTCCACCTTCTTCCTCGACACCATAAAAAAACCCAAGACCATTCTCTGGGATTTGTTTAATCTTTGTTAGCTCACTCAGAATAGCTGTAAGATTATCTGAAACATTCTTCCGGTTTGCTTTGCTCTTTATGTTGTCAGCACCTGCAAGCTCTGCCTTTACAAAGCTGATAACATCAATGAGATGCTTTGATGGTGGAATGTATAAAGTTGTGAATGAACTGTGGCGTCCTTGGTATGCCTTAAGCTGCTCTACCTTGCGTCTGAGCTTGTGTCTCTCCACGGACATATTCTTCACCTTAACTGTTTTACATTTCACTGATTTCATTAACAATCAGAGGCAGTAAGGTCCTGCCATCAAGAAAACCCGTTATAGCATATTTGAACATTGTGTAGCATACATTGATTTGCTGCAACAATTATTGACATTTGGCGACACATTAAAAAGGTGAGTGCTTTGTTTCAGTCCTAATAGGATGGAGTCGGATGGATTTCTACCAATTTACATTCGCCCCATAAGGGGTCATTTGTTGTATCAGATCAGTGATTATGAGGCTTGTCTTCCCCGATTGGTTCTAATAGGTGTAGGAGTTTTGATTAATACATGAGCGAGCAGTTGACGGAAGGCGAGAGAACTGTACTAGAAGAACTACTTAACCTAAATCAACGCATTCCGACATCTCAGCTTGCAAGCAATCTCAACCAAAGTGAGGAAAGAGTAATCTCGATTCTCAATTCCTTGGCAAGCAGGAAACTTGTTCAGATTCACACGAGAGAGATTGTATCACATACACTTACTGACGAAGGTATGGAATACGTTAATTCTGGGCTTCCTGAAGTCCGTCTCTTCAACGGATTGAAAGATCTTGGAGGAAAATCAACCTTCGAGGAAGCAGTTGCTCGTGCAGGACTTAATTCAACAAACAAAGGTATAGCAATGAACTGGGCTCGAAAAACAGGATTGGTGCAGATATCCAAGGAAGATGGATTAACAGTGTTATTGTCGCTAGTAGAGAACGTTGATTCTGATGTTGCTGATGCTTTAGCACAACTTTCTACAGGGAAAGAAACATTGTCAAAATCTTTTGATGAATCAATGAAACAGGCTCTAGATAGAAAACTCGTTACTGAAAAAGTGACTAAGACCTTTGAAAGTGAAATCATTGGAGCAAAGACGGGAGAGATTGAAAAACTACTCTCAGCTGGTGTTGAAGGCATAGGTAATCTAACTCCAGAGATACTTGCCAGTGGTGCTTGGAAAGAAAAAGGATTTAGACCATATAATGTAGACATTCAACCAGTTTATACAAACTATGGAAGAAAGCACCCTTATGCAGAATTCAATGACTGGCTCAGAGAGATAATGGTTGGATTAGGTTTTACTGAATGGTTTGGACCTTACGTTGAAACTGAATTTTGGGGTCATGATTCACTCTTTGTTCCTCAGGACCACGTCGCACGTGAAGTGCAGGACCAATTCAGAGTCGCAGCGCCCTATGATCATGGCCACATCATTGACACTAAATACTACAAAGCAGTGAAGGCGGTTCATGAGAATGGTGGGGACACTGGATCAACTGGGTGGGACTGGCCATACAGCAAAGAAATAGCAACGAGACTATGTCTGCGTCCACATACGACCCCTGTATCAATGAGATATCTTTACGAACATCGTGAGAGTCCTCAGAAGATGTTTATTATTGATCGTAATTTCAGGTCAGAAACTCTCAGTGCAACGCATGGTCAGGAGTTCGATCAGTGTGAAGGAATCATCATGGATAAAGAATTGTCATTGAGGGACCTTCTTGGATACCTTACATCCATCTGTAAGGCAGTGGGTATTGAGAAGCTGAAATTCAAACCAGGACAATTCCCTTTCACGGAACCTAGTGTCGAAACATTCGGTAAGCACGAAACATTAGGATGGATAGAACTTGGCGGTTCAGGCATCTTCAGACCAGAAGTCACACGACCTTTAGGAATCAAAGACCCGGTAATCGCATGGGGAATCGGGTCTGGACGGCTCTACATGGCTGCGATGGGAATCAACGACATCAGAGATCTCTTTTCGCGAGACCTGAATTGGCTCAGGAGAAGCTACTTTACGAGGTGAAGACAATGATCGTAGAATGTAGAATCGACGACCTTCTCTCACTCATTGGCAAGAAACTCACTTTGAAGAAACTAGAAGACACTCTCTTTCTAATCAAAGCTGAAGTTGAGAAGATTGAGGGGAATATCATTGAGATAGAAGTGAACCCAGACAGACAAGATATGCTCTCAACCGAGGGATTAGCACGTGCAGTCAGGGCATTTCTACACCTCGAAACAGGTTTGAAGAAATATCCAGTGAAGAAGTCCGGAAAACAGTGCAACGTCAAAACAGGTCTAAGCAAAATCCGACCCTTCATATGTTGCTCAATCATTAAAGGCATACCAGCAGATGACGAATTAATCAAAGAGTACATGCATCTGCAAGATGCCCTTACATCGACACACGGAAGGAACAGAAGCAAGGCCAGCATAGGTCTCTATGTCTATGACGATGTCAAGTTCCCGATTATCTATGGACCTCAAACTCCGCAGAAGATTAAGTTCATACCGTTGGGCTATGAGAATGAGATGGATGGTCCAACAATCATGACAGATCATGAGAAAGGAATTGAATTTGGGTCAATTATTCAGAAGCACAAGAAATGGCCATTGCTATACGACTCAGACAATCAAGTGTTGAGTCTCCCACCGATCATTAATAGTAACCATCTTGGTCGAATGACTACAGAAACTGAAAATATCTTTGTTGAGGTCACAGGAACCCATCTTCCAACGATTCATCAAGCTTTGAATATCATCACAGCTTCTCTTGCAGAGAGGGGAGGGAAAATCGAATCGGTGACTGTAGTCTATCCTGACGGTACCACCGATGAAACCCCGAATTTCATACCAGAGAAGATGACAATCCCAATTGATGAAATTAACAAAATGATTGGGCTCGATCTCAGTGGAGATGAGATAGTCGAAGCATTGGAAAGAACGGGATACGATGCAGATAGCAAAGCACAATCAGTGCAAGTTCAAGTTCCAAGATACAGAATGGACATTCTTCATGCAGTAGATGTTATAGAAGACATTGCCATAGGTTACGGCTTCGATCAACTTCAAGCTGCAATGCCTCAGACAATGACACCGGGCAAGATCAATCCTACAACCAGACTCAAGAATAAGGTCAGAGATCTCATGGTGGGAATGGGTTATCACGAGATCATGAACTACATAATGACTTCCCCAGAGATATTGAACGATAAGATGCTTCGTGATGAACTAATAGTTACAACAAGCAATCCAAAAAGTCGTAATTATTCAGTTCTGAGAAACTCTCTCATACCAATGCTTCTTGACTTCGCATCACAAAACCAGCATACTGATTATCCGCAAAAAATCTTCGAGGTGGGAGACATAGTGATTCCAAATGAAACAATGGAAACTCGAGTCAACCAAATCCCATCTGTTGGATGTCTGATGAGTGACGTGAAAGTTAACATCACAACTCTCATGACAGAGATTGGGTTCCTTCTAAGAAATCTAGGACTAGATAATCATTTCAAATTCATTTCGAAGAAGAGTGCGACATTTGTAGAAGGTAGGACTGCACATATCGTAGTGAAAGACAAAGAAGTTGGTTTCTTTGGCGAAGTGTCACCCAAAGTTCTAACGAATTTTGGAATTACTTATCCTGTGGTCGCATTTGAGATTTTTCTACCGAGAAGTACAGAATGGTAGACCAAAACGCAGAAAAGATATAAGATAAAGACCGTGAGGAATCAGGGTAGGTTACAACTGTGACCACCCGGGGTGTGCTCAAGTGACTGATAGAAATCATACTTCAGAAACTCCAACAGATAGTGGAGCGTCTGACGGATTTGAAGGTTACAAGTTTCGTATGGTCTTACTTGGGGAGGCAGCTGTGGGAAAAACCTCTCTGTTGAGGAGATACACTGAGAACACCTTTGATGAAGAGTATAAGCAGACTATTGGTACAACTTTTGCTACAAAAGATGTTGACGTGACTGACTCGGAGGGCGAGGTTCGTAAAGTCCGTCTAAATATCTGGGATATGGGAGGTCAGTCCACCTACCGAGAATTGAGACGACAGTTTATGAAGGGCGCATCTGCCGCGATTATAATCTATGACGTCACCCGACCGGAAACATTCATGGCGATGAATAATTGGTTTGAATCATTCAAGGAAGTGTGTCCAGATGCACCCGTACTCATCGGCGCAAACAAGGTGGATCTTGTAGACAAACGCATGGTTCCTGCACAACCTGGAAGAATGCTACGTGATTGGTTCCAGGCCGAGTATTTTGAAACTTCTGCTAAAACTGGTGACGCTGTAATTGATGTTTTTTCACGCACGGCTGAAATCGTTTTAGCTAATGCACTTTCAGAGAGCAAGAGCCCTCTGATGTGAGTTACTCAATAAGAAGGTGAATGTGGGTTTGCAAGTACGGGACTTCATGACTGCTTTAATTGTCACAGCGGAAGCGGATACATTGGTTAAAGATGCAGCAAAAGTGATGGCTGCAGAAGATATTGGAAGTCTTCTTGTGACAAAGGCAGATGTCCTCGCTGGAATGGTCACACGTCGAGAAATTGTTGGAGCGCATCTACTCACTGCCTATCAAACACTTACTGTGGATGAAATCATGGTCACACCAGTTGTGACAATTGGTCCAGAGGCGGATATTGGACAAACTATTGCCCTGATGAATCAAACAGGTAGACGATGCATTCCTGTCATCGAAGGCAATGACATCATTGGTGTTGTAACAACCACTGATATCATCAGGGTCTTGGCAACAATGAAACTCATTGCGGACGGTGCACCATTAGAGGAAGACTAAGCAGGCCGGTATTTAGGAATCTCTGCTTTGATCTCTTTCTTAAGTTTCAAAATGTCTCTTGCTTGGAGTTCTTTGCGTTTTTGATATCCTCCAACTACACCAGCCCATCTATCAATGTGAACCATAATTGGATCGCTAGGTACAATTATCATAATGGCATCTTTGACCTCTCCCATTATATCTAAGACAGGTCCTGCTTTGCAACCCATCTTAAGAGACTTAACAATGGTATCAAGATGATCGGCTATCTGCATAGCTTTGTCTGCAGGTAATGAGGATGGAGCAAAGGCAGATGTTGGAGTAGGTTCAATCACAGGCTCAGGTGTAGGAGCTTGTGGGGGGGGAGGGGTTGGAGCTGGTACAGGGGCCGGTATTGGTGCGGGTACTGGAGCGGGGGCAGGAGTGGAAGGAGTACTCTCGAGGATCTGAATCAAGTCAGAAGGCACTTTCTCTACTATCTGAATCATCTCATTACGAAGATGTTCCATTGATTCTTGGACAAAGACTCGGATAGCCCCGACTTCTTGAACTACCATTGAAGCTAATGCTTCCTGATTATCTGCAACTGGAGCAACCTCTGCTTGACTCCCAAGAGCGGCTAGAATTTCCTCTTTGGTTAGACGAACTTCAGACTTGATTTCTGTAACTGTACCCAGGATTGTGATCATACGTTTCAAAGTCTCGCCCAATTGGTTGATACTCTCTTCAATTTTCGTCAATTTGTTAAGGAATTGCTCTGCCACGGTCTATCACCATCATCTGGAAATTCATCCGAATATAGAAAATGTCCAGTATAATCCTTACTGTGACGAACCCATTACTCAATCTATCTAATTTCTAAAATTTATACATTAGTAGGAGGATATACTCAGAACTATTATAAATTAATTCTCGGCTGAGATACATGGCAGTGAAATTAAGGACGTCAAATCATGTCTGTTCCGCACGATGTCTCGCACATGTTCAAACTCGTAGCCCTCGGTGGGGGGGCTGTTGGTAAGACTAGTTGTATTAAGCGGTATACAGAAGATAGTTTCAATGAGCGTTATATCGCCACAATTGGCACTACCTTTGCGTTAAAGACTCTAGACGTCGTTCTACCTAATGAAAGCACCGTAAAAGCCCGCATCGTGCTTTGGGATCTAGCTGGTCAGCCAACATATAACGAATTGAGACGTAGGTATATGGCAGGATCATCCATGGCAATCATCGTCTACGATGTGACACGTCCACAGACGTTCTTAGACATTGGAGAATGGTACACAAAGTTCATCACAGTGTGTCCTAATTCCGTTGTTGCAGTAGTAGGTAACAAGATAGATCGTGAAGACCGATTGGTTCCACCAGAGGCAGCAAAGATGGTAACAGAGTGGTTGGATGTTATTCACTACGAAACATCCGCCAAGACGGGAGTAAACATCAATTCTCTTTTTACAGACTTAGTCACAAGGGCAATAGAGAAGCAGCGTCAACTCGGCCCATTCGATTCGGTGTCAGGAACACAACCTCCAAAACCATTCAAGCTTGGTGTCTGACTAGTACAATAGGAAGGATTATGGATGGTTTCAAAACAGAGATATGTTAGAGGAATTCTGGGGCATATCCTTCTGTTCATAATTAACTTCTCAGTACTTGTAGGAATTGTCGAGAGTCTGCAATTATTCACAGATTCAACACGTCCTCCATTACCAATTCTCAATGCGCTGCTTCTTGGCTACATGCTTGTCCATACATTCACACTTCTATCAATTCAACTCGGAGTTCAAGTATTAGAGCTAATCAAGCTACGATTTCCAACAATTCTGGTACAATACTACTTCCGGGTCAGTGATCAGGAGACTATCCCAGTTCCATTATTTGATCCGACAAAGAACCGATTGGCTGTCATCATTTTGATTCTAGTCATAACAGGAGGACCTATCCTGTATCCGATATTTGCCGTGTATGGGTTCTTGCTTGTCTGGGGTCATTTGACAATTATTGCATTGCATCCATCTACGATTCTAGGGTACTTTGGAATCTTTCTGAACTATGTACCACCACTGATGATAGTTGTTGCAGGATTTATTATCCTATCAATTCTGATGATTGAACGGAAACATGTCTGAGTTGATGGTTGGACTCCAGGATAACAATAATTTGAGAACGTTTTAGACCAACTAATACAATGGCAATCCAAGAATCTGTTTTTCGTTCACTCAGTTCTGTGTACTTCTACAATTAATCGGTTCCAACTGCAGATAACCGTTTTTACTGTTCAAAGAACACGGTAATCATGCAGGCATTTAAATCTCGCATAGTAAATAGAACCTCGATAGATATTGAAGAGACTTGACGTTACCATTGTTGGAGCTGGATCAGCAGGTTGTGTGACAGCTCGAAGGTGTGCTGAGCTAGGACTAAAGACACTACTTCTAGATAGAAGACCAATGAGCATCATTGGACAGAAAGTCTGTGGTGATGAAATCAGTAAATCACACTTTGATGCCACCGGAATTAATTTCCCAGTGGGAGATGAAATCTCCACTGTCATACAGGGAGCTGATGTCTATCCTCCAAACAGGATCAATGAATTAAAGGTCAGAGGATGGTCAGAATTTGATGGCTGGACTGTAAACCGTTTTAATTTTGGACAGAGATTGTTGAAAGAAGCTATTAGTGCAGGTGCCAAGTTTCAACCCGATACTCATGTTGGAGGACCAATAGTCCGTGGAAATCAGGTAACAGGTATTGAGTACAAAGATAGTTCCGGTGAAGAGAAAACCATCCGGAGTAAGATAGTTGTTGATGCAAGTGGATTTGCAGCCATAATCAGAAACAAGCTTGATAGTGAATTAGTAGAAAACGACATCGATAAGGGAGATATTGCCCTTTGCTATAGAGAAATTCTCACACTAAAGATGCCACTTGCTGAGCCAGAGGTTGCACGTATCTTTCTAGGTGGAAACGTAGCACCGCAGGGATATGCATGGATCTTCCCAAAAGGAAGACAGGAAATCAATGCAGGAGTCGGCATCACAGGTGGTAAGGGTAGAGGTTCTCCAAGGGCTCATTTTGAGAAGTTCAAAGAATCATATCCGCTTCTGTTCAAAAGCATTCTTATCGATGGCAAAGGAGGTGCTGTTCCGATTAGACGACCACTCAAGAGCCTCGTAGGGAATGGTGTTGCATTCGTTGGTGATGCGGCTCTACAGGTCAATCCAATCCATGGTGGTGGTATAGGTGCTGGAATGCGAGCTGGAATCATCCTGAGTGAGGTGGTAAGAGAATCCATAGCACATAAAGATCAAACAGCTCATGGTCTGTGGCATTACAACACACGATATCTCACAAACTTTGGTAGGAAACTTGCGTCGTTGGAGATTTTCCGGCGTCTGCTTCAATCTGTTTCTGATGAGGATATGGACTATGGATTTGAAAAGCGACTTCTAGAGGCAAATGATCTCATGGCTGCTAATCGTGGTGATGGACTTTCACTTAGTATTACTGAAAAATTGAAACGTGTAAAACGTGGAGCTGGTCGAATATCATTACTCCTCAAACTACAGAAGGCATCAGGGTTAATGAAGAAGATAAGCAAGTTATATAGTGATTATCCAACAGACCCTTCTGGGCTTGAAAACTGGGAAAAATCCGTTCTAGGCATTATTGAGTCTGCAAACTTCGAATGATGATAAAAGATGGCCTAAGCAAGACCATCTTCCATTATCAAACAATTAAGCTACGTCACGTATCCCTTCCTTTTGAACTGTGAACACTACTTCACCTTCAGGAAGGTTTGGTGAGTCGACAAGACGACAGATCCTGCGTTCTCCTTTTGACTTTCTCAAATAACAACGGGTCTGGGGGACGTGAGCCAGAACATGCCCACCTACAGGAGCTGTTGGATCGCCAAAGAATGCATCCGGTCTAGACATCACTTGGTTAGTGATGTATATCGCCAAGTTGTTGATCTCTGCACCTCTCTGTAAATGATGTAAGTGTTTGTTGAGTTTCTGTTGTCTTGCAGCTAGTGTGCCTCGACCAGTATATTCTGCTCGGAAGTGACTTGTTACTGAGTCAACTACGAGAAGTTTTGCACTGTGTTCAGTAGCCATTTCCATCGCTTGGTCACAAAGAAGTATCTGATGATCAGAGTTGAAAGCACGAGCCCACACAACGTTCTTGAGGACTTTCGCCGTGTCCATGCCATGTGCCTCAGCCATGTCAACCAGACGTTCTGGTCTGAAGGTTCCCTCAGTGTCAACATAGATTGCAGTCGCATTCAGACCTCCTTCCTCTGGTGAACGTTGTACGTTTACAGCAAGTTGATGTGCCATCTGAGTCTTACCAGATCGAAATGACCCATACATCTCAGTGATGCTCTGTGTTTCAAATCCGCCGCCAAACATTTCATCGAGTGCTTTTGAACTGGTACTGATACGCCCTGCAGTTCTCCGTCGTTCAAGGAAGATATCTGCAGTTTCAAAACCAAATTCTAGCATCTCACGAGCAGCCTTGATTATCTTTGTTGCAGTGGTTTCACCAATGGAGCCTGCTGCTGCAAGCTCAAGTGGTGTCGCAACAGCGATTGCCTCTACACTCTTGTATCCGTTTTCTGCTAATCGTTTGCCAATTGCAGGTCCGACACCCGGAAGATCCGTGACTTCTAATCCGGTTATTCCGTCATCGCCTCCAACTTCATTAGAGGATACGTCTTTGTTTCCTTCAAAATCCTCGTAATCTAATTCCTCGTCTGCTTCATCTGACTTCTTCTTCGGTGACATCAAGAAGACCTCCCAATATCACTCAACCTCGTTATTGCAATAGGTTGAGCAAGTATGTAGACATCATAGAGTCGCTTGACTCAGTATAAAAATGGCACTAGTGAACAAACCGAGTGAAGTGGTTATATCATTTGAAAATAAGGTTCAATTAGCTTCTTGTCAGTGTGACTAAAATAAATTCTTCCTGAGGAGCAATTCTGATTCCGCCCATATTAGTCTGAATCTGAATGAAGGCTAGTTCACCACCTTCTTTGACACCCTTAACGATTTCCCAAGTCTTACCTATCAAAGCACTAAGAAGAGCAGAGATCTCCTCAGCTCTTTCAAGTGTAACTCCCCAAGTGTTGATTGGGAATCCTTCAGGGCTTATGAAGAGGGCTGCATAAATATCAGGAAACTTGCTTGTTATGTTTTGGATAATTCGTTCGAAAATCTCACGCTTTGGCATCGCTGTCATGTATTTAGCACACATCCGTAGCAGTTTCGTGGTGTTCTAACATCTGAAAGATGTTAAATGGACAAAGAAAAAGCTTGTTATCATATAACCAGAAGCTTTCATAATGAAGTTCTATCGGTTGATAATGATTGGAGAGGAAAGTTTTGGAAGAAGAACTCATGTTTCGGCTTGTATTCATTGGATTGTACGGAATATTCGGGAGTGTCAGAATCTATTATCGAAGTCAGACACTAGGAAGAGAAAGTGAAGAAGAGAAATCTCTGATGGATGCGCCAACCATCTTTCTCTCAATTGTGATTCTGGGGTATTTCGCGACGACGTTCATCTATTTGCTTTTACCAGATTGGATATTTTGGGCTCATTTCGATTACTCTATCTTAATTCGTTGGGGTGGTTCGATACTTGGGTCGATAAGCATAGGTTTACTGGTTTGGACTCATAGCACACTTGGAAGACAGTACGCGGCAAAACTAGAAATTCAACAGGATCACAAGCTAATAGAGGTAGGTCCTTATTCTAAGGTCAGACACCCGATGTATACGGTTTTCAGTTTATTCTCCCTTGCAGTAGCCTTGGTCGCATCA
>Ga0255052_10002561_pt1 | contig 13030 bp, 9 predicted proteins | sample JV7_2_21_MG_FD_188632 | JGI IMG/M metagenome (GOLD analysis project Ga0255052, IMG submission 188632) | Seawater microbial communities from Jervis Inlet, British Columbia, Canada - JV7_2_21 | ecosystem: Environmental > Aquatic > Marine > Inlet | place: Canada: British Columbia | collected... | reverse complement strand
CGTGGCGCGACTCAACGAGGAAGCGGTCGAGTTCATTCGCCAGTGCGGTATCGAAGTCGTCAATCAGCTCGGCTTCGAGCGCGAATTGAACAGCCTCGAACAAAATCGGCTGACGCCCGCGGATGCATGGCGCATGGGCCTGGCGGCCGACCACCCCGACGCCGACCTGCTGGTAATATCCTGCACCGATTACCGCGCCCTCGAAGCCGTTACCGCGCTTGAACAGGCGCTCGCCAAACCGGTGGTGACCAGCAATTCGGCGTTGATGTATGTCTGCCTCAAGCGCCTTGGGCTCGATTTCAGCGATATCGACGCAGGTGGCTACCTGTATACTCGCCGGAACTAGTCACAGCCGTAGCGGTCTAGAGGCCATTCGAAACAAGGGTACAGAAATGATCAGGATCAAAAAACGCTGGGAAATTCCCGAGTCGGAAGTCACCCCGGAGTCGCTGTACCGGCGGCGCCGTGAATTCATCAAGGGCGCGGGCGCCATCGGCGGGGCCATGCTGTTGAATCCGTTGCCGGTAGCCCAGGCCTCGTACCCGGTTGACGGCTATCGCAAGGGCGTGATTTCCGTGGATGAAGAGATCACCGACGAGGAAGACGCCACCAGTTACAACAATTTTTACGAATTCGGTACCGACAAGGAAGATCCTAAAAAGAATTCAAAGCGTTTCATGACCGACGACTGGACGGTAGTGGTCAGCGGCGCCTGTGAAAAACCCGGAACCTACGGGCTCGAAGATTTGATCAAGCCGTCCGAACTAGAGGAGCGAATCTATCGATTGCGCTGTGTCGAGGCCTGGTCGATGGTGATACCCTGGATCGGTGTGCCGCTGGGATCGATATTAAAGAAACTTCAGCCGACCTCGGCCGCCCGCTACGTTGCATTCAAAACCCTGCACGACCCGGTGCGCATGCCTGGCCAGCAACGCGCGGTGTTGCACTGGCCCTACCGTGAAGGTCTCACCGTCGCCGAAGCGATGCACCCGCTGACGCTGCTGTCGGTCGGCATGTATGGTAAAACCATGCCCAATCAGAACGGTGCGCCGGTGCGACTGGTGGTGCCGTGGAAATACGGCTTCAAGAGCATCAAGTCGATAGTCGGCATCGAGTTCACCGAGGTGCAGCCACTGATTTCGTGGAACATGGCCATTCCGGATGAGTACGGTTTCTATTCCAACGTCAATCCCGAGGTCGATCATCCGCGCTGGTCGCAAAAGCGCGAACGCCGTATCGGCGATATATTCAAGCGCGATACGCTGATGTTCAATGGCTACGAAGAAGAGGTCGCCGGGCTTTACGACGACCTGGATCTGAGCGTCAACTTCTAGTGCTGAAAGCGCACCTGCATGACTTTATCCGCGGCGCTTAAATCCGCATACGCCAAACCCGTCGCCCACCTGCTTTGCCTGGCGCCTTTGTGCCTGTTGCTGGTGGCCGCGTTCAGCGATGCGCTGGGCGCCAACCCGGTCGAAAAACTGACGCATGAAACCGGCGACTGGACGCTGCGCCTGCTGCTGGCCACGCTCAGTCTGAGCCCGTTGCGCCAATGGACCGCTGAAGCCGCCTGGATCCGTTTTCGCCGCATCCTCGGCCTCTACAGTTATTTTTACTGTTGGTGTCATTTTTCCATCTGGTTCATCGCCGACCACTCGCTCGACCCCGGCAGCATGATCGAAGATATCGTCAAGCGCCCGTATATCACGCTCGGATTCAGCGCCTTCCTGTTGTTACTACCGCTGGCGGTGACCTCCAACCAGGCCATGATCAGGCGCCTGGGGAAGAAATGGAAATCCCTGCATCAACTGGTTTACCTGGTTTTAGTGCTCGGGGTGTTGCATTTCATCTGGCAGGTCAAGGCCGACTACCTTGAACCGAGTATTTATGCGACTATCGCCATGATTCTTTTAATCCACCGGGTCGGCCCAATCAAGCGGTTCAAGCTGAAGTCTTCCACGGTGGCGCGCTGAACGGGCCGACGCCCAGGGGATGTGACGATTATGAAACTGCTGGTTACCGGTGCGGCCGGATTTATCGGTCATGCGCTTGCCGACAGTTTATGCCGACGCGGCGATGAAGTCGTCGGCATCGATAACCTCAATTCCTACTATGACGTCGCTCTCAAGCAGGCGCGTCTCGCGCGCCTCGAGCAATTCGACAATTTTCACTTCGAGGCCATCGACCTTGCGGATACGGCCGCGCTGCAGCAGCTGTTTGCGAAGCGGGGGTTCGAGCGCGTATTGAACATGGCTGCCCAGGCCGGGGTGCGCTACTCGCTGCAAAACCCCGGCGCCTATGTCAACAGCAACCTGGTTGGTTTCGCCAACCTGCTCGAGTGCTGTCGTGGGCATGGCATCGAACACCTGGTCTATGCATCCTCGAGTTCGGTTTATGGCGCCAATCGCGAAATGCCGTTCAGTACCCGGCACAATGTCGATCATCCAATCTCGCTGTACGCGGCGACCAAGAAGGCGAACGAGTCGATGGCGCACAGTTACAGTCATCTCTACAATCTCGCGACCACGGGTTTGCGCTTTTTCACCGTCTACGGACCCTGGGGCAGACCCGATATGTCGCCAATACTGTTTGCCGATGCGATCACGCAGGGCAAGCCGATCAAGGTGTTCAATCGCGGCCGCCACCGGCGGGATTTTACCTACATAGACGATATCGTCGCCGGCGTACTGTTGTGCCTGGATCGCGTCGCGCAACCCAACCCGGACTGGTCCGGCCTCAACCCCGATCCGGCCAGCAGCAGCGCACCCTGGCGAATTTACAATATCGGCCGCGGTGAGCCAGTCGAGCTGATGCATTATATCGACTTGCTGGAACAGGCATTGGGTGGTAAAACAGAACGCGAACTGTTGCCGGCTCAACCCGGCGACGTCGAGGAGACCTACGCCGACATCGAATCACTGGTGAGCGATACCGGTTACCAGCCGGTGGTTTCCATCGAACAGGGATTAGATAAGTTTTCCGACTGGTACCGTGGTTACTACGGTAAAAAATAACTTATAATGGCCGCCAGGATTCCCGCCAGGGATCAACATAATTTATAATAGTCGCCAGGATTCCCGCCAGGGATCAACATAACGATAAAGGGGAACTTCTCATCGTAGACAGTACTCAACAGCCGCCCCTGTTGGAAGTGAACAGGCTCGCAGTGGACTTTTCACTGAATGGTAGCCCCGTTCCCGCGTTAAAGGACGTGTCCTTCAAGGTTCACCCGGGCGAATCGGTGGCGCTGGTCGGTGAGTCGGGCTCGGGAAAATCGGTCACCTCGCAGGCGATCATGGGAATTCTACCCCTCAATGCAACCATCAGTGCTGGCGAAATTCTGTTCAATCATCCCAAATCCGGAGAAATGCTGGATATCGCGGCAATCGATGCCGACAGCGATCAGATGCGCTCGATTCGCGGGGGCAGCATTTCGATTATTTTTCAGGAGCCGATGACGTCGCTATCGCCGGTGCACACCATTGGCGACCAGATCAGCGAAGCCCTGTTTCTGCATCGCGACGCCAGTCGTCAGGAAGGTCTGCAACTGACCCAGACCATGCTCGAACACGTCGGATTTCCGCATCCCGAGCGGGCGATGAACATGTACCCGTTCGAACTTTCCGGCGGATTACGGCAGCGCGCGATGATTGCCATGGCGATGATCTGTCAGCCCGCGCTGATGATTGCCGATGAACCGACGACCGCGCTCGATGTCACGATCCAGGCGAGAATACTTAAATTAATCAAGGAGTTGCAGGTGGAGCTTGGCATGGCCCTGTTGCTCATTACGCATGATCTCGGAGTTGTCGCCAACATGGCGGAACGGGTCGTGGTGATGTATCACGGCAGGGTCATGGAAGCCGGCCCGTTGCATGATCTGTTCAGCAACCCACAGCACGATTATCTCAAGGCGTTGATGCACGCGGTCCCGCGTTTCGATCTCGAACCGGGCGAAAGGCTGGTGCCGGTGCGTGAAATTCATTCCGAAATCGGTGCGCTGCTGCAAAAAAAGACATCGTCGCCGGCCGATGGCGACGCCGACACGCATCTGCAGGTGCGCGATATCAGAAAAACCTACCACCTGCGCAGCGGCAGCTGGGTAGCTTCGGAAACGCGCGAGTTGCTGGCGGTCGACGGTGTATCGTTTGACGTCGAACGCGGCGAGTGTTTCGGACTGGTGGGGGAGAGCGGCTGCGGCAAGACGACGCTCAGCAAGATCATCATGCGCGCGATCACGCCGGATCAGGGTGAAGTGATTTATCACGACGGCCAGCAGGCGATCGATGTACGTAACCTGGAGGGGAATGATTTGCTCGCCTTCCGGCGCAAGATGCAGTTTATCTTCCAGGATCCCTACAGCGCGCTCAACCCGCGCATGACGGTGTTTGACATCCTGCGGGAACCGCTCGTTGTACATGGACTCGGCGATCTCGACTACCAGCGCGAGATGGCGACCGAGTTGATGCGACTGGTCGGGCTCGACCCGAGATTTTTAAACCGCTACCCGCACAGTTTTTCGGGCGGGCAGCGGCAGCGCATCGGCATCGCACGCGCGCTCGCGCTGCAGCCCGATTTGATCATCTGCGACGAGCCGGTTTCCGCGCTCGACGTATCGATCCAGGCGCAGGTGTTGAATCTGCTGAAGGATTTGCAGCAGGAACTGGGACTCACCTTTGTTTTCATCTCGCATAACCTGGCGGTGATTCACTACATTGCCAATCGCATTGCGGTCATGTGCCAGGGACGTATCGTCGAGCTGGCGACACGCGACAAGTTGTTCGAGAACCCGGTGCACCCCTATACCCGGGCCCTGCTGTCGGCGGTGCCCCATCCGGAATTGTCGCAACCGCTGAGTTTCGACGCGATCAACGAGGCCGCCGAATCCGTTCCGGCCCTGTGGCAGTTTCCGTTTACTATCGAAGACAACCAGTCAACCGATTTTATCCAGCTCGACGAGGGCCACTACGTGCGGGTCACGGCGGGATGCAAATCGTCCGACCTGGCCGCATGAAACGCTTACTCACAAGGCTGTTGCTGATGCTGACGCTGGCGCCAGTGGCGTCGTCGCAGGCGATGGACTGGCTCAGGGAAACGCCGATGCTGCAGCAACGGGTCGATGCCGGCGAATTACCGGCGATCCAAGAGCGAATCCCGCAAGACGTTCGCGTGGTAAACCTGCTCGGCGACCAGGTTCCCGGTGAGCAGGGTGGGCAGATGCGACTGTTGATGGGCAAGCAAAAGGATATACGCCAGTTGGTCATCTATGGCTATGCGCGCCTGGTCGGTTATACGCCTGATCTGGAACTGAAGGCGGATATCCTCAAGAGTTACGAGGTCGTCGATAACCGCGTCTTTACGCTGCACCTGCGCAAGGGGCACAAATGGTCGGATGGACACCCGTTTACGAGCGAGGATTTTCGCTACTACTGGGAGGACATCGCTACCAATCCCGAGCTTTCCAAGGGGGGACCGTCGCGGCATCTGGTCATCGATGGCCAGATGCCGAATGTGGAGTATCCCGACGCCTACACGGTGCGTTACAGCTGGCCCTCGCCCAATCCCTATTTTCTGACGGCGTTGGCGGGGCCTGCCCCGCTGTACATTTACAAACCGGCGCATTACCTGCGTCAGTTTCACGCGCGTTACCAGAGCGCCGAAGTGCTCGATGAAATGATGAAGAAATACGCTAAGCGCAACTGGATGAGCGTTCACTTCAACCGTGACCGTCCTTACAAGGCCACCAATCCGGACCTGCCGACCCTGCAGCCCTGGATGAACACCACCTATCCGCCCTCGGACCGGTTTATCTTCGAGCGCAATCCCTACTACCATCGCATCGATCAAAATGGCCGCCAGTTGCCCTATATCGATTCGGTCGCGATCAACATTGCCTCGAGCAAGCTGGTGCCTGCCAAAACCGGCGCCGATGAATCGGATTTGCAGGGAAGATACCTGCGCATGGATAACTACACCTTTCTCAAGACCGGCGCGAAGCGCAGCAACTACGACGTACGCCTGTGGAAGGCCGCCAAGGGCGCGCACCTGGCGCTTTTTCCGAATCTGAATACCAGTGATCCGGTGTATCGTGAGTTATTGCACGATGTACGCTTCCGCCGCGCCCTGTCGCTGGCGATACACCGCTACGAAATCAACCAGGTGGTCTATTTCAAGCTGGTTCAGGAAAGCAATAACACCGTGCTGACCGAATCTCCACTATACAAACCCGAGTATAAAAACGACGGCATCGAGTTCGATCTCGAGCACGCCAACCGCTTGCTCGACGAACTCGGCCTGACCCGGCGCGACGATCGCGGGGTACGTTTGATGGTGGACGGGCGTCCGCTGGAAATCCTGGTTCAGACCGCCGGCGAGAGCACCGAGCAGACCGACGTGCTCGAGCTGATACACGACAGCTGGATGCAGGCGGGCATCAAGCTGTACACTATCCCATCGACGCGCGAGGTTTTCCGCAACCGGATATTTTCCGGCGATGCCATCATGTCGATATGGAGCGGCCTGGAAAACGGGATTCCGACGGCGGACTACAGCCCTATGGATCTGGCGCCGACCTCCAAGTATCAGTACCAGTGGCCGAAGTGGGGTTCGTATTACGAGTCGAGCGGCAAGAGCGGCGAAGCTCCCGAACTGCCGGCGGTCCGGGAACTGGTTGCCCTGAACGATCAATGGACCCATGCCGGGACTCACCAGGAGCGTGTCGACATCTGGCATCGAATGCTGGATATCAACCGTGAACAGATGTTTACCATCGGTATCGTCAACCATGTACCGCATCCGGTCGTGGTCAATAACTACCTGCAAAATGTACCCGTAACCGGGTTTTACGACATAATACCCGGTGCCTACTTCGGGATCTATAAGCCGGATACCTTCTGGTTCGAGGCGGCGAGGCGCTGATGCTCAAGTATATCCTGCGTCGAATAGTGACAATGATTCCGACCTTGCTGGTGATCAGCATGCTGGTGTTCGTGATTATCCAGTTGCCGCCGGGTGACTACCTGGAGAGTCACATCGCCGAATTGCAGAGCCAGGGAGAATCGGTCGATGAGCAGAAAATACAGTTTCTGCGCGAAGAGTACGGACTCGACAAGCCGGTGGTGCAGCAGTACCTGTACTGGGTTGCCGGTATGCTGCAGGGCGATTTTGGCTACTCTTTCGAGTATGACTTGCCAGTGACCGAAGTGGTCGGCGATCGACTGTTTCTGACCATCATCATCTCTATCGCGACGATCCTGTTTACCTGGATGATCGCCTTTCCGATCGGCATCTACTCGGCCACGCATCAATACAGCTGGGGAGACTACGGGCTCTCCATGCTCGGCTTTCTCGGTCTGGCGACGCCGAATTTTCTGCTCGCACTGATCATGTTGTATCTCGCCAACGTTTACTTCGGCACCAGTATCGGCGGTCTGATGGATCCCGAGTACATCGGTGCACCCTGGAGTTTCGACAAGCTGCTGTCGATTCTGGAGCACCTGTGGATACCGGTGGTGGTTATCGGCACCTCGGGCACCGCCGGCATGATCAGGCGCCTGCGCGCCAACCTGCTCGATGAACTGCAGAAACAGTACGTCACTACCGGGCGCGCCAAGGGCCTGCCGCCCGGAAGGCTGCTGTTCAAGTACCCGCTGCGGGTTGCGCTCAATTTTTTCGTCGCCGATGTCGGTAACCTGCTGCCGGCCGTCATCTCCGGCGCCGAGATTGTCGCCGTGGTGATGTCGTTGCCGACCACCGGCCCGATACTGCTGAGCTCCCTGCAAAGCCAGGATATGTACCTGGCCGGCTCTTTCCTGATGTTCCTGGCGCTGTTGACGGTGGTGGGCGTGCTGGTTTCGGACATTGCGCTGGCGCTGCTGGATCCGCGTATTCGCCTCGGCGGGGCGGCAAGCAAATGAGCGAGCAGCATTTCGTTTCGCAGGAGCCCTTCAATCCTCATTCGATCGAGGCGCTGACGCCGGTCCAGGAAAAGTATTACATGGCGTCGCAATGGCAGCTGATGTGGTGGAAGCTGCGACGCCACCGCCTCGCCGTCATCTGCGGGGCTATCCTCATCCTGAACTACGCGTCAATCATGTTTAGCGAAGTAATTGCCCCATATGACCTGCACACGCGCAACACCGATTACATCTATTCGCCGCCGCAGTCAGTCCATTTGTTTCACGAGGGCGAGTTTATCGGCCCCTTCGTTTACGGGCGCGGTTACGAGCTGGATATGGATATCCTCAAACGCAACTACCCGGAGAACCGCGACGAGGTGCTGCCGCTGCGTTTTTTTTGTTCGGGCGACAGTTATCGCTTCTGGGGATTGTTCGACGCCAGTTTTCACCTGGTATGCCCGCCGACTAACGGCACTTTTTTCCTGCTTGGCACCGACCGTCTCGGGCGCGACATGTTTTCGCGCATTACCTACGGTGCGCGCATTTCGTTGACCATCGGGCTGGTCGGGATTCTGATCAGCTTCACCCTGGGCATCATCATTGGCGGGCTTGCCGGTTATTACGGGGGCTGGGTAGATGCCACGGTGCAGCGAATGATCGAAGTGATTCGCTCGTTTCCGGAGCTGCCGTTGTGGATGGCGCTGTCGGCGGTGCTGCCGGTCAACTGGAGCCCGTTGCTGATTTTCTTCGGCATTACCGTGATCCTGGCGATGCTCGACTGGACCGGGCTGGCGCGCGCGGTGCGCTCGAAGTTGCTGTCGCTGCGCGAAGAAGATTACTGCGCCGCGGCCGAGTTGATGGGCGCAAAGCCGGGCCGTATCATCGGGCGGCATCTGTTGCCGGGCTTTATGAGTCACTTGATCGCCTCGGCAACCCTTTCGGTGCCGGCCATGATTCTGGGTGAAACCGCACTCAGTTTCCTCGGTCTCGGGCTAAGGCCGCCGGTTACCAGTTGGGGTGTGCTGCTGAACGAAGCGCAGAACATCAGCGTGGTTGCGCTCTATCCATGGTTGCTGTACCCGATGGTGCCGGTCATCCTCGTCATCATTACCTTCAATTTCTTCGGCGATGGATTGCGCGACGCCGCAGATCCCTACAAGTAGTCCATGCAGGTCGATTTTCTGCAACGCGAAGCCTGTCCCCTGTGCCAATCGGGGCAATCACAGGCTTTATGCGACCTCGACTACGACGAGCCCGGGCTGAAGGCGTTTATCGAGCGTTTTTACCAGGGCCGAATCGACGACACGACCCTGCTGCAGGGGCGTTACCGGGTCGTGAAATGCGGCCAATGCGGTTTTATCTACCAGGATCCGATTCTCGGTGACAAGGGCATGCAGTTGTTGTACCACGACTGGGTGGACCAGGAGCATAGCCTGCAAAAGAAAAAAAACGCGACGGCAAAACTCTATCTGAAATACGCGGGCCAAATTAAGACCTTGTCGCGGCTCTTCGACAAGCCACCGGCGCAAATCAGCGTTCTCGACTTCGGCATGGGCTGGGGCTACTGGTGCCGCATGGCGCAGGCGCACGGTTACCATGTCAGCGGCTATGAACTGTCGTTCGAACGCTGTAAACATGCCCGCCAGATGGGGCTGAGGGTGATCGACAACCTCGCGCAAAGCGAAGATCAATACGATTTCATTTACGCCAACCAGGTGTTTGAGCATCTCGCCGAACCGGTACAGGTGTTAAGCGAGCTGTGCCATTGCCTGAAGGAAGATGGCATAGTCTACCTGCGTGTGCCGGACGGGCGTGGTGCCGACAGCCGATTGCTACGCCACGGGTGGTCGCCCGAACTCGGCGCGATTCATCCGCTTGAACACATTAACTGCTTTACCCGCAAGACACTGATCGACCTGGCCGCGAGCGCCGGTTTACATCCCCTTAATCCGCCGTTGCGGCTGAACTGGGGATCGATTTGGGGCGGAATCCGGCGCGAAATATCGGATCGCTGGTTCGCCACGCACCTGATGTTCAGACGTTAGCGAGCAACTGCTGGAAATGCGCGTTGCCTTGCTGCATCTCGGCGAAGGAGCCCTTGTCGAGCAGTTTGCCGCGTTCCATCACCATGACGGCATCGAATTGCTCAGCCAGTTGCACGCGCCCGAGTATCCATAAAATTCCCTTTTGCGCCATCGCGTTCCTGATATTTTCGATGAGGCGGCGTTCGCTGGACGGGTCGAGGCTCGACAGGGCCTCGTTGACGACCAGCATATCCGGTCCTTTCAGCAGTACGCGCGCCAGCCCCAGTTTCTGACGCTGAATCGCAGACAGGCGACCGCCGGCCACGCCCACTTCGTAGCGCAGGCCCGACTCGATGATGTCATTGCGCAGCTCCAGGCTCTCGACCACGTCGGCGATCAGGTTGTTTATCTTCTGCTGGGCATGCGCCTGCCCATAGGCGAGCTTGCCGAAGAGGATATTGTCCTGGATAGAAATGCGCGGGTTGTAGCTGGCTTCGTCGAAAAACTCGATGCCGAGATCTTCTTTTGCTGCAAGTTGATGGATTTTACGGCGCGCCTCGAGGATGCTCTGTTGTATGGGCTTGGTAATCAAACCCAGGCGATGGCGCGCGACCACGAGCCTGAACGGCAGCGAAATGAGTCGGCGCTTGTCGTCGTCCGGCAGGCTTTCAAGGCCGTGCTGACGCGAATACTGCAACAGCTTGTTGAATTCCGGCAGATCGTCGGCGTCGATGAAGCTGAATTGTTCAAACAGTTCGCTATCCGGTTCCACGTCCGAGAACAGGTCTAGCATGATTTCTGTAATCTGTAGACCGGCGTTGAGGAATTCGTCGTTGAGACCGCATTCGACGAGAATAGCCTGTATCGCCGGCTTTTCGATCAGTTGCTCCACACTGACGTTGTCACCGTAAACCGTGCCAAACAACAGGTTTTCGTAAACCGTCATGTTGAGGTTGTATTTTTCGTGATCAAAGGGTTCGACCAGGCGCTCGATTTCCGGCTCGGTGAACTGGTCGTGAAGTTGCTTGCGCGCCTGCATGATGCGGTCGACGAGATCGAGGTTTTGCGATTGCTGCACGAACGAAAACAGCCCGAACTGGTAGATCTCTTCATCCAGTTCGACCATTTGCAATAGCCTGATTATTTCCGCACTCAGGTGCTGCTGGCTGTCCAGTCCGAGTGCCTGGTGATCTATCCAGTCGTCGTCAACGCGGTCGGGCGAATTCCCGGAGCGCTGCGCGAGATTGCGTTCAAGCTCGACCTGCCGGTCGCTGGCGGCCTTTTCCGTCTTCACCGGTTGATGTTTGAGCCCATAACAGATGTTGTCATACACCGAGCCGTTGAACATGAAGATCGCCGGGCCGACGTAGCCGAAACGCCTGCCGATGATGGCCTCGGGCATATCCTCCATCTTGCTGACGCCGATGGTGATGCTGCCCGAAGTCGGATTGATCAGGCGCGCCATCAGGAAAGCGAGTTCCTCCTTGCCGCTGTTGCCCATCCCGACCGCGGCGCAATGCTGGCTGATCGGAAATTTGAAACTGGTGCCATCAATGCTGAAGTAGAGTCCGTCTTCGGAGTAGCGAATGTTGTTCGCCTGTATTTCGCTGTCGGGCAGATCGAGTGACTCGGGGCGCTGATCGATGATGTCGGCTTTGAGCATGTTGATCGGATTGAACTGCTGGATGACCTGGCTGTACTTGACGCGAATGTCCTCCAGGCGTTGGTAGTAGCGCAGCAGTTCTTTCCAGGGACCGGAAAGATCCTTGTAGGCGACCAGCACGGCGACCATGGAACCGATTGAGAGGTCGCCTCGCAACACGAAGTAACCGCCTACCGAGTAAAAGAAAAACGGCGTCAGCTGGGCGATGAAATTGTTCAGGAACTTGATGAAAAATTTGCGCTTGTAAATCGCGAAACGTATCAGGTAAATCTTGCCCAGGCGTTGGCTGATGTGCGCGCGCTCGTAGCGGCTGGTATCGTTGGCGTGCACTTCCTCGATCCCGGAGATGGTTTCACCGATGCGCCCGGCGAGGTTACGCGCGACCGCGACGCGCTCCTTGGTTAGCAAATTGACGCGTTTCTGCAATTTCGGAATGACAATCAGCTGAAACGGGTAGAGCGCGATCGCGGCCAGGCCGAGAAAAGCATCCTGCTGAAAGATAAAAAACAGATAGGTCAGCAGGGTGCCACCCTGGAAAACCGGCAGGGTGAAGGATTCACCGATGAATTCGCCGAGCGGCTCGGTTTCGGCGGTAATCATCGGAATCAGTTCGCCCGAAGATACGCGCTTGAAATGGGGCATGGGAAACAGCAGGATACGCCGGTACAGTTCAAAACGCAGACGGCGCAACAGGTGTTCGCCGAGCGAACCGCGGTAGACGTTCAACAGATACTTGAGGCCGCCACTGCACAGCACCACCAGTAAGAAGGCGAAACTGAGCGCCATCAACATTTCCAGGATATCCAGTTCGTATCCGAGAATCGCTTCGGGGACGTCCGAACCCTCGAGCAGGTTGATGATTCTCTTGGGAAGTTCGAGCGTGACGTAAACCAGTGGCAGGGATGACAGCGATATCAGCACCAGCAAAATCTGATCCCTTTTGCTGTGGGTCAGGATATATTTGAAAAGCGAAGGTTCCATAGTCTCCCGGTTTTTGATTTTGATTGCGCGCGGTCCCAGCACCAGGCATTGTGAGCCCGCACATCTCACCGTTTTCCTGCTGCGCCCTCGCGACGTAAAACGGTGAGATGTGCGGGCTAGCAAGGCATGCCGCGCCGGTGTACTATCGCGCATCATTCGATTTATATCAAATACCGGTTATGCACCCCAGGCTTGCTATCGTTCTCAAGGGTTACCCGCGCCTGTCGGAAACCTTTATTGCGCAGGAGATCCGGGCGCTGGAAATGCGCGGGTTCGATTTGTGTATTTTTTCGCTGCGCCACCCTTACGATCCCGCCAGTCATCCGATTCACGCCGAAATCGAGGCCCCGGTCTACTATTTGCCCGAGTACGTGCATGACGACCCGGGCCGGGTCCTCGGCGCCGCGTTCCGGCTATGCTGGAAAGCGGGTTTCTGGCGGGCGCTGGCTAACTTTGTCGCGGAC
>Ga0255052_10002560_pt1 | contig 13034 bp, 15 predicted proteins | sample JV7_2_21_MG_FD_188632 | JGI IMG/M metagenome (GOLD analysis project Ga0255052, IMG submission 188632) | Seawater microbial communities from Jervis Inlet, British Columbia, Canada - JV7_2_21 | ecosystem: Environmental > Aquatic > Marine > Inlet | place: Canada: British Columbia | collected... | reverse complement strand
TGCGGCGTCCATACAGTGGAACGCCCTCCCCCGGTTGGCGCCAATTCCTCACTCAACATAGCTCGGAGATCTGGGCATGTGATCTCTTCACCGTTCAGACCGTTTGGCTTCAAACGCTGTACGTGTTTTTTGTCATCCACCACGGCACTCGCGAACTCGTACATGCCCGAGTCACGGCTCATCCCAATTCGAAGTGGCTGGCGCAACAAATGGTCGAAGCCTGCGGGATATCGAGGGAGCCACCACGTTGCCTGATTCACGACCGTGATGGCTGCTTTGGCGCCTCATTCAATCGCCGAGTCGGATCGCTTGGTATCAGACAAATCCGCACTCCAGCTAAAGCGCCAAAGGCCAATGCATTTGCAGAACGTTGGGTACGCACTATCCGTAACGAATGTCTCGATCACAGGATCGTAGTCGGCCACCACCATTTGCAGCGAACAGTTGATGAATTCATCGCTTACTATAATCGCTGGCGGCCTCATCGAAGTCTTGGCCAGATAGCGCCATGTCCGGATGTTAGGGAGGAATCGAGAAAACCGGCTAGGCATCTCATATCGAAACCGGTCCTCGGCGGCCTACATCATGTGTACCAATGGGCAGCTTGATATCACCGATGGAGTTTTTGCGCCCTACAAGTGGTTTAGGAGCTAACAACCGCCATTTTGAATCCGATATTCATTTTCGTAGCTTTATCTTAAAAGACTCTTTTTCCTGAACCATTAGGCTCATTTTTTTATCGCTGGTGATAATGTGGTTTATGACCCAGTGCTTGAGGGTATCCTCAATGGGATTACTGGAAGAGATGTCGGTGTCATTCAGGAATTGCACCATGTATTCGGTGTAACTATCGAGCAATGCGTCGTGCTCGCGCTTGTGTTCATCGAAAAACTTGTATCCATGTTCCTTCATGACATGCTCCTCAAGCGCGAAGTGGGCCTGCATGCGTGCGTAAATATCGCCTAAACATTTCTCGATTTCTGACTTTTCGTCATGCCTAGCGAGCTCCTCGTGGAGCCTGTTGATATCGTCGATCAGTAGTTTGTGTTCGTAGTCCAGTTCTTCAATCCCAATCAAAAAGGAGTCATCCCATTTAAAAAGTGTATCGGTCATAGTGGATGCTCCGGATGTGGTTGGCAGATTTGATCTTAATGGCACCTGCTTGAACATTGGCTTTTCAAATATTGCTGTAAGCCATTGAGAATAACAAAATAAGGCTGACGGGGTGCTGGGCGGCAACCCGGTATTTCGATGTGAAAAGGTTCTTGAGCTAGGCTGAAACGCGATCACGAATCCCCTAATCTTTGCAACGCAGCCAGCTGAGGACGCGAGCCGGCATCTCCCCGCGATTATCGCAAGTGACTTCCCACAAAGTACTCTCCGGCCGCTGTTTGAGTTCAGCGATTAACCCACCTCCTGAGCGTGCAATCGTGCCAACCATCGTGCACGGCTCATCGAGCAGCGCGCGCAACGCGTGGATGAAGCGCGCGGACATACACTCCATCTTGCCGACTTCGTCCACCAGGTAAATGTCGGCCGGAGGCTCGCGCGAGAGTGCAGTGCTCGAGAGCTCGCTGATGGCGCCCACATCCACCCCGTATCGGCCGACGCGGTAACGTTTCGGAAACTCGACGTGCGCCATCACGGCGGAGCCGCCGCGAAAGCCCTCCAAGCGAAACCCTTGTCGGACGCCCCCATGGCGAATCTCCTCGGTGTAGAAGCCGCCCAGGCTTAGGTTCGGCAGCGCCTCGGCCACTCGCTGGATCACCGTGGTTTTGCCGACACCGGGTGCACCGGTTAGCCAGAGCACGGCCGTTACTTCGTGTGCGCTCCTTGGTCCGCTCATTCTCCTAGCCGGTCTCGATTCATGACCATGGGGGTGCGTTTGTAGAAGGTCAGCTGCCAGCGATCAGCGCTGACATCCTGGCGCAAAATATAGGTGGCATCATCAGCCCCGCGGCACTTGAAGTAGCGGTGCTCGGGAGACAGCCATCGATCAAGCACCTCGATGACGTCGACGGCCTGCCCGCCGAGGTAGAAACGCCGCGGTGCTTCCTCGCCGCGGTATCCCGCGTAACACTCGACGCGGACGCCAGTCTGTTGCCCACTCGTCGACCGCTTACCAGCGCTCATCAAATCGCCAGAGACCGGCCTGCCTGGCGGCAGCCAAAGCCTCGTCCAATTCCGTAGCACTCGGTCGCCGGTTGATGGCATCGTATTTGGAAGTGTCGCCCACCTGATGAAGCGGGCGGTACTGGTCCATGATGTTAACGTAGGCATCCGGCGAGATTTCCTCTGCCAGCCACTTGAAGACCTTGCACGCGTCATCCACATGATTCGGCATGACGAGGTGGCGCACCAGGAGCCCGCGCCGGGCGAGCCCGTCATCGTCGAAGCGCAGGTCCCCGACCTGGCGATGCATCTCCTCGATGGCTTCGCGGGCGCGCGCCGCATAGTCTTTCGCCTTCAGGTATCTCCTCGAAGGCTCGTATTCGAAGAACTTAAAGTCGGGCATGTAAATGTCCACCAGCCCCTCCATAAGTTTCAGTGATTGCAGCGAGTCGTAGGCGCTGGTGTTATAGACGATGGGCACCTTGAGGCCCCGAGCCACGGCTGCTGCGATTGCCTCGACAATCTGGGGCGCAACGTGCTCTGGCGTGACCAAGTTGATGTTGTGACAGCCGCGATCCTGAAGCTGCAGCATCAGCGTGGCGATCTCCTCCGCCGAACACTCGGACCCGGCATGTTGCTGGGAGATGTCCCAGTTCTGGCAAAAGACACAGCGCAAATTGCATAGCCCAAAGAAGATCGTTCCCGAGCCATTCCAGCCTCTGAGGCAGTCCTCTTCGCCAAAATGAGGAAAAGCGCTCGATACCATGGCGTGCCGGCCGGTGTTGCAGACACACGCTTTATCGAGCAGGCGGTTTACATGGCAATTGCGTGGGCAGGCGCAGCAGTCTTCCAGCTCGGCGAGTGCGGCGTCGACGCGGGCGGGGAATTCCCCTTGCCGATACGTCGAGAGATAGGCCGGCTCAAAGTCCCTAATGAGGAATCTGAGTTCCACATACCGACTGCCGCGAATTGCATTGGCTCCGTACATAGTAGAAACCTGAAGTTGTTACAGTCGTCAGGCTGGCGGTAATTCCCACTTGTTCATGTTTTGGCGGTGATTCGGGTAAACCATCCTGTCATAGCGGCTACGTTCTATCCAAAGCTTTGCATCGTGAATTCCTGCCGCCTTCAGTTTTTGCTGCATCACGCGCTTGAATTGCCGTGCTGTCCACTCAGAATAATACTCATTCGACTGGATAATGCCGCCCGCGTCAGTGAATACCGCCCAATATTCGATCCAGTCGTGCTCAGACTCTGTCATCTGTAGACCCCTTGCTGACAAGTATTATAAGCGACATGGGCCATCCTTGGCCCTGCTGAATCCGGCACGAAATATACCGATCAAAAGCCTTTGCATCTGATGAATAGCTACCTGCATGGGCAATTCCGATCAAGCTTTGCGAGTGACAGTCACACCGCAATGTCGGCACTTTACCTTCTCAACATTGCCTGAGGCGCCGAACCCGAATCTCGTGTCGATGACGCGAAAATCATGCCACCCCAACCAACAAAAGAAACGACCGACTCCAGGTGATACTCTTGGCATGCTCTCACCTGCTTTTCCACACTCTCCCCGCATTCCCGGCGCCCACTGCCGAGCTAAATCATTGGATTCGGTTCACAACTGCCAATAAATTCGTACTGTCGTGCATCAGCCTCAAAAGGCGACTCAAAATAACCACACTCAACAATTTCTTGTAGATACACGGGAAGAAATGCCGCAATAGATCCAGCATCTTCATACTGAAAGACGTGACGGCACTCGTGCGCAAGCAGTCTGTTTGTTACGTGATCCGTGCAGGCATAAATACCGTGCCCAAAAGTAACTCCGGCCATATCAGGGCCAAGTAGTCCCGTCTGCAGGGCCACATCTCGTAGCGTCTGGTCATCGGGAAGCGGTAGACTTTCAACTAGTTCAACTCGTATTTTTTCTGGATCTAGCACACCAATTGAGTGGGCGACCCTTATTCCCGAAGTAGTTAGCGGCTTGCCCCTTGAAAGAATCTCTGCATAACGTAATTCCACCCATTCAATTGCCTGTGGAAGGAGTTTGGGCAGTACAGCAGCGAGGTCATATGTCATTGAGGCAATGGACAGGTTTAATACTGGTCATTGATAGAGCATAGCAAACTGAAATCAACCAGAGACTAGCCTAAATGTAAACGGCGTAGTTTTCTATATCGACTGAGGACTCACTGACAAATCTGACAAAAGACATGTCGATGGTTTTGAATGCTTACGAGCCGATTTGGTTATCTGATCTTGCAGCAGTGCTTGCCGTAAAGACGGAACGCAACTCAGCCCGATTTACCTAAAAACGGCGGAACAACCGGTTGATCCTCAATCTGCATTGGCTCCTGAGCATTGTCGCTGTACCGAATCATGTCTCGGTAAAGATCTATCATCTTGTGCGCACACTCGTCGGCTTCCTCGACTGACATCTTGCGGACCGAAGCACGGATCCGCCCCTCGCGTTTCACCGGGTCAACTCGGCTCATCATGTGTCTTAGATCGGCAAACGACTGTTTGGCGGCGATCGGCAGGTCGTCGTCTTCGATGACAGCCAGATTTTCTTCGTAGGCTTTTACAAGCCGTTGTTTTATATAGCCATGACCGGCCAGCACCGAAACGGCCGCGTAAAAACGATTTATGTGGTTGTACATTTCCATCCCAACGTTATCTTTTGGCCACCTTTTCACCTCTCAGCGGCGAATTCGCGCGCCAGATTGCGTATTGCTGCGTCCATCGGTTGAGACCGCCGTCGTAAGCAGACGTTCACCGCTTGCGGGTTTTCTTCTTTAGCACCAGGTGGACGCGGTCGGGTTTGGTCACGTGCCGCGAGTGTCGTTCGTTTAATTTGGTGACAATCTCCTCTACCGCCCTCGTCACGGCCCTGAGATTCCCCTGTCGGTAGCCGTGAATGGTGTTGGTGCCTTCAAACGCGATCACATAGCGATGCCAGTTAGGGCCTTCCGTCCCGGGCGGAGGCTTTGCTCGCCGAACTGATACGATTGCGTAGGGTTGTTCCAATGCTAAAGATTCATCAGTCATGCATGTTCACGTGCAAGTGGTCAAGCCCGCCAGCTCGATGCTGGGCAGCGCATGATGTCAGTGGATTATTGTTACTGAGGGAGAGGACTTACCAGCAATTTCCGCCGCCGCCACCGAACCTCTAAGGTACACGTCTCGCTGAGATGGCTGCGGTTAGGGCCTCGCTCCCACCCATACCCGGGCCGTCCAGGTAAACCGACTTCCGCGCGGCGTCAGTTCGATCACCTTTCGCTTGACCAGGTCCATGGCCGCTTGGCTCTCGGCCAGGGCGTTGGGGATCGGGATCCGACGCTCCACCAGCTTCGTGACGCGGTCGAGCAGTTCACGTGCATTGCTCACGATGGCGTTTTCGTCTTGAAGAGTGCCGGTAGGTAAAAAGACTCTTCCCCCGGGGCGCAGAATCCGGCGAACTCCCTCCAGCATGCGAATGGGCAGTTCAGAGCCGCGGGGACCGCCTCCATTCCGCCCAGGAAACCACCCGGACTCGACAGCCAGCTCATCCGGAATGCCGGAGACATCGCCAATCACGACGTCGGCCTCGACGTCCTCGGGAAGCGGCTCGAAGAGATCTCCTTGATAGAACTCGGTCACGTCGCCGACACCGTACTTCGCTGCATTGGAGGAAGCGACCGCCACCGTGTCCCGGGCGATGTCGATACCGACCACCCGCGACGCGCCCAGCTTGGCGGCGATGATGGACAGGATCCCCGAGCCACATCCCGCGTCGATCACCGTGTCGCCGGCTTCGACCTCGAGAGCATCTGCCATGAGAACCGAGACGGTCGATGGGGAGAAGGTGTGCTCGCTGAGGTCCAGGTCCATGGGCCCGAAGCGACCCCTCCATGTGAACATTCCGCCCATTTGAAGCTCCTGCTGTTGCTGTCGGTCCGCAGCCCGGCGATCCTGGGGGTCCTGGGGGTCCTTCGGGGAGTCGTCCATGGCTTCTCGGAGAAAGCGAGGACCCGTAGCTTTGCGTCCCTAGCTTTAGCTAGGTTTGCCTTTATCGTACAAAGTGTTCGTCCACGGGAGCTTTTCGTCAATTCTGGATTGTACTTATCGCCGCCACGAGCTAACCACTGTTTTTGTAGCAACGGGACGAGCCAAATATGAACTCACTGACAAAATTGACAAAACCCCAGCTTCGCAATTTCTGCTTCCGACCTGAAGCGGAGTGCGCCAGGGCAAAAATGCTTTTCCTGAAATCATCAATGACCCAATTTGCCACATCGTTGCGATTTCAATGGGACTTTTTTCTGAAATTCTTTTTGAAAATAAAGGGGCGAAAACGCGGGTTTTAGATGCAAATGATATCAGTGTTTTAACCTGTAGGGCGCAAAAACTCTATCGGAACCATGGAATTGCCAATAATGCGATGCTACGCACCTTATTAATAAGAGTGACTTAGGGCGCTTTTCGATGATTCGGTGCCTTGCTTACGCTTTCAAAGCCATTTTCAGGTCCCGAGCAAGGCTGGTCGCCGAAAACCTCTGTCTCCGGCAGCAACTGGTTGTTCTCAAGCGACGTCAGGTCCGACCACAGCTCTGGGATTCAGATCGCCGCTTCTGGGTGCTCACCTGTCAGTGGTTTTCAGGGTGGCGACGGAGCTTGATCGTCGTACGACCGGATACTGTTGTTAGTTGGCACCGGAAGGGATGGAGGGCCTACTGGCGCTGGCGATCACACCGCCCTTCCGGAACTGGACGCAGGAAAATTTCGCTTGAGCTTCGTGAACTCATTCGTCGTATGGCTCGGGAGAATCCCTTGTGGGGACAACGCAGAATCCAGGTCGAGCTGGCAAGCCTCGGCTTCGAAGTTTGTGCCAGGACAGTCGCAAGGTATATGAGAAGGCCATATGATGGCACGCCCTCACCCGGCTGGCGGCAATTTCTAAGTCAGCACACCAGCGAGATCTGGGCGTGTGATCTCTTCACGGTTCAGACTATATGGTTTCGAACAGTGTATGTATTCTTCGTCATCCACCACGGTACCCGTGAATTGGTGCATGCGCGGGTCACTGCACATCCCACATCGGAGTGGCTGGCACAACAGATGGTTGAAGCCTGTGGGATTTCGAGAGAGCCGCCCCGTTACCTGATTCACGACCGTGACGGTTGCTTTGGCGCTTCGTTTAATCGACGAGTCGGATCGCTGGATATCAGTCAGATCCGTACTCCGGTGAAAGCTCCCAAGGCTAACGCGATCGCAGAACGTTGGGTACGCACGATTCGTAACGAGTGTCTGGATCATAGGCTCATATTGAGCCATCAGCATTTACAGCGATTGCTCGCTGAATTCATCGCCTACTACAACCGGTGGCGACACCACCGAAGTCTTGGCCAGATAGCACCATGTCCGCACATTAAGGAGTCACCGGTACAAACAGCCAAACATCTCATCGCGAAACCCGTTCTCGGCGGGTTACATCATGTGTACCAATGGGCAGCCTAACAACGCCGATGGAGTTTTTGCGCCCCACAACCACGCAGCCGACGGTTGTGATGAGCAAAAAACGCTTCTTCGCCGCCCGGTGATCAGCGATTGCACCCACGATTGGGGCGGTGGTCACCAATACACACAGGATGGTGCTGCCCACCGCCAGCGTCTAAAGGAAGCTGGCCGTGCCTGAGGGCAATACCCTCGGTCCGCCAACCCCACCCCCACGAAGTAAGCACTGAAGATTGTCGTCAGCACCACGGTGGTGTAGCCGGAGTTGGCAAAACCGTACAGAGCCCAGGCCAGCCGCTCCCTCCGGTTGGCCTGATGCGGCGCTACCAGCGAATTCGCTTCAACAACGTCGCGCCGCGTACTCCCAGCCCTCCCGATACGCTTCATACGGGCGACGTCTCCTGCGCCAAATCCGGTTCTCCCAAATTGGCCAGTAACGCTGCGCGGATGGCATCGCGTAGTTTCACGGCGGCGGCCCAGTCCGCCCCTTCCGACCGGATCGCTGCCCCGACGCTAACCCGCACCACCCCTCGGTACGGGAACCAGCTGTCAGCACGCAGCAGCGAGCGGCTGCCATGGATCGTCACCGGCACCACCACCACGCCGGCCTCGGCGGCGGCGGCGAAGGCCCCCATATGAAACGGCAACAGGCCCGGCATACGGGTGAAGGTGCCTTCCGGGAAGAATACCAGCGGGAGGGCGGCCTGAACCGTCTGCACGGTGCGGCGGGCGTCGGCCACGCCCCGCTGTTTATCGAAGCGTTCCACGAACACGGTACCGATGCGCCGAAGAAACCGGCGCGGAATAAACTGGCGGTCCAGCTCCGCTTTGGCCACGAAAGAGAACTCGATTGGCAAGGCCGCCACCAGCACTATTCCGTCCAGATAGCTGGCGTGATTGGCGACGATGACGCAGGCCTGGTCCCGTGGCAACCGTCCCAACCCCTCTACCCGCAATGGCACGCCCGCAAGGCGAAACAGCAGCCGTGCGCCCGTGCGCATCAGCGACCAGCGTCCGCTGGCGCCGGGCAGAAGCACGACCAGCAACCAGACCGGCGGGGCTAGCAGCCAGAAGATGAAATGCGCGTAAGCGGCATAACCGGTATCAGAGAGCTTCCGCCATACGCTGCGTAGGCGCGGCCGTAATGAGTCCAGGGTAAGGCGTACGAACTGCCACCACACGGCGTGCTGCTGGCCGATCCTCCCGGTTTCGAACAGCTCGCGCAGCGCAGCACGGCGGATCTTGCCGCTGGAAGTTTTCAACACCGTATGCGGCGGCGCCAGTACCGTTTCATCGGGCGGCATGCCCAGCAGATCGGTGGCTACCGCTCGGACCTGAGCCTCCATCGCTTCCAGTGTGTCTGCTTCCCTCTCGCGGGTTTCGGCGACGACGAGCACACGTTCGGTGCCGGAAGCGGGGTCAAGGCTGCCGAAAACCGCCACGCAGCCCTTGCGGATGCCCGGGATGTCGCCCACCGCCTCCTCCACCTCGTAGGGACAGATGTTGCGCCCGCCGCGGATGATAATGTCCTTGACCCGGCTGGTCAGGTAGACGTCGCCCCCGGCGACGTAAGCCAGATCGCCGGAGTCCAGCCACGCCCCGTCAAACAGGCGCCGGGTCGCCTCGGGGTTACGCAAGTAACCGCTGGTCGCCGACGGTCCCTGGAATTCCAGCCGCCCTTCCTGCCGCTCGGGCAATTCGCGGCCAGCCGTATCGACGATGCGGATCTGGTAACCGGGCAGCGGCTGGCCGCAGGCGACGAACTCCAGCACCTGTACGGCCGACGCATCCGCGGGGATTGCCTTGCCGAGCGTGGCGAATGGCTCACGATGGATGCGGTCGATAAGAACGCCGCGGCCCAGGGGTGGAAAGGCCAGACCCACCGCAGCCTCGGCCAGGCCGTATACCGGCGCCATGACCTGTGGTCGGAAGCCATAACGGCTGAACCGTTGGCTGAAACGGCGCACAGTGTTGGGACTGACCGGCTCGGCACCGTTGAAGGCCAGCCGCAGGCTGCTCAGATCCAATCCTTCAATATGACTGTCTTCCACCTTGCTCAGGCATAGCTCATAGGCGAAGTTGGGCGCCGCGGTCAGTGTGCCGCGATGCCGGTGGATAATCGACAGCCAGCGCGCCGGTCGGCTCAGAAACGCCAGCGGCGACATCAGCACCAGCGGCATGCCGAAATACAGGCTGCTCAGCCAGGCGCCGATCAGCCCCATGTCGTGGTACAGGGGCAGCCAGCTAACGAAGACATCGGTGGAATCGGTCTGCATCGCCTCGCCCATGGTGCGGATATTGGCCAGCAGGTTGGCATGGGTCAGAATGACACCCTTGGGCTGGCCGGTGCTACCTGAGGTGTACTGCAGGAATGCGATGTCCTGCGCCCGAATCCGCGGGCTGCTGAAGGCCGCCGCGGTGGTCGCCAATTGCTGCGGCGTGACTACCTCGCGCAGGGAGTCGACCTGTCCCTTGAGTAGACGCCCAACATGTTGCGCTTCGCTGACCGTGATCAGCTGCACCGTTTGGGCATTGGCTAGAATCCCTGCATGGCGGCGCAGGTGATCCTCGAGCTGCGACGGGCGCAGCGGCGGGTAGACAGGAACCGGGATGCCACCGGCCAGCAGGATACCGAAAAAGCTGAACAGGTAGTCACGACCGGTGGGCAGCATGATGGCCACGCTCTGACCGGGCAGCAGGCCTCCCGCCTGCAGGCCGGCGGCAATGGCGCGGGCCCCGTCAGCCAGTGTCGCGTAGGTGATCGATTCGGACTCGTCACCCTCGCCGTAGAGGTAGACATGCGGGCGCTGCGGATGGCTGAGCACATGCCAGTCGAGCATCTCCGGCAGCGTCCCGGCCGTGTGCGGCACCCCCGCCAGCTCATCCAGCGACACCTCCCGGGCCTGCGCCCCGGGCGCGGGATGGCCCGCGACCTTGCCGGCCTGCAGCGCCCGCCACAGGTCACGCGGAGTCTCGGCTCCGGCCAGCAACTGTTCGGGCAGGCTGACGCCAAAGGCGCGTTCCAGGCGTAGGATTAATTCCGCCCGCGACAGGCTGTCGAACCCCAGCTCGCGGTCCAGCGCACTGTCCAGTGTCAAGCGCAGGGATCGGACGCGCCGCGGATGCATCTCCAGCGCCAGCTCGCGTACCTGCTCCAACAAAGCGTCAGCACTGACCCCGGCCGTCTGATTCGCGCCTTGTTCCGCCTGTCCCGTCACGCTCTCTCCTCTTTTAAACGTCCTGATCCCGCCAACAGTGCCTCAAATCCCTGCACCGGCGGCTGAATACCCGGCACCTCCAGCTATAGCGCCATGAGATCTAGAGAATTCGCTTCTCCGCCTCCTGCCAGCGTGGACGCTGCCGGGCATTGATCCCCAGCGCCTCGGCCGCCAGTACATCGGTGACGCCTTCTTCATTTGCTCGCCTTAATGCCTCGCGCTTAAACGCAGCGCTGAATCGTATTCTTCAGCTCATGACACACCTCCCAAGCACATTATCGCGCCAAAGTCAGGTGTCCGTGAAACCAATACAAGACCAGAAAGCAGACATTGCTTCTTACGTGTTTCTCCGAATTGACCCGAGCTTTTTACTGCTACATAAAGATCGCTGCTTACCGACAAAGGCAAACCTAGCCAAAGCTAGGGACGCAAAGCCACGGGTCCTCGCTTCCTCCGTGACATTCCTGCCACGAAGGACCCTAAGACGGCTGGGCTGCCGATGAAATTGCTGTCGAATTAATATCCCAACGATAATGAGGGGATTGTCATGAAGAAGTTAATGACTCTGGTATTTGTCCTGTTGACGGCGAGTTGTATGCAGGCCCCGCAGACAGATCTGGAAGGATTTAAAGCCATGCGAGATGTCTGGCAGTCGGCATATGACGCCAAAGATCCAACCGTACTTGCAGCCATTTATGCAGAAGATGGCGCGTTGTTGCAACCAAACAGCGAAGCGATAAGTAGCCGGGCCGCCATCGAAGCCTATTTGACGGAGTCTCTAGCCAGCGGCATCAGTATAGGGATGAAGGACACCGAGGTGTATGCACATGGTGACGTTGGTTACATGGCAGGGACGTACATTGTTACCGACGCCGGCGGCGCAACCATCGATCCGGGTAAATATGTCGAGATCTGGAGACAAGTCGACGGTAAATGGCAAATATATCGCGCCATCTGGAACAGCAGCCTGCCGCTAGCAACACCAGAGCCGGAACCCGAACCGGAGCCAGAGGACGAAGCTGAGGTAGTCGACGAGGTTTGAAACCGCAAACCGGGCTCGGCACTTTTGTCCGCTGGCGCATCTTTTCATGCGCATGCGGAGGAACATCATGCCCCTGATTCTTGGCAGCGAGCTAGTACTTTATACCCGATGCATTCTTGAGGCCAAACTCAACGTCGCTGACTTTGAGATAAATAAAGAGGGAGATGCACCCGGGCCCAGACAGCAGATGGGTACAGGCACGGTCACGGTGACCTACAAGCCCACGGGAATTGTGCGTCATTATCGTGACGGGGTGGTTCCGCCGCCGCACGGCGAATTTGAGCACGAACTCAAGATGAACATATTTAAGACGCGAGAGCGCAGCCTGCACTGAGTGCCAAGCGTAGAATTTGGAATTCGTGCAGAGCGGAGAAACATTATGTCCCTAATTACAGACAGCGAAATGGAAGATTTCGACGCGGCGATACTCGGGGCTGGTTTTGAAGTGGACGACTTTAACATCGTAGACCTGGAAAATGACCCAACAGCGAAGGAGCAGCACCCGATAACTGGCACGGTGACGGTGCACAGGATATCGACTGACGAAGCCATAACATATAGCGCCGGACATCTTTCGACATGGGTGACGGAGCTTGAGATCGATTTGCACGAAGGCAAATTCGGCGCGCAATAGATTTGAGCGCCTCAACCTCTCTATGGGCCGTCCCTGGCCCGCCCGTGAAATATGGAGGGACAACCCATTTCCAGACAACTTGTGAGTAACGAAGAACTCACAAAAATGATAAACGACCGGCTCAGTGAGGGGAACGAGTTCGACGGCGATTGCCGTGAAGTGAGGGTGAGTGGAGTCCAAAGGCATGAGCCCGATGAATCCGGCGGTAACTGGAACTGGAGCGTCTATAACGGTCCTCCAGAATGCTATGAGGTTGTCTTGGCAATCGTTTCCGATCTTCGGCGCCAATACAATCTAAGCGAATTGATATCGCAAATAGGCCCAGGATTTTGATGGGAAGGCCGTCCCTGGCCCTGCAATTCCTAACCGGCTACAAGTGCGAAGAACGCAAATAGTCCACCAATAACGAACGCAGCGAGCGCACCACCTTTGAGGTCTTCATCAAGCAACTACGTTGCAATTGGAACTTGACGCTGCATAAAGGTGCGTGTTTTCTTATTCTTCTTATCTCTTTTCAATTGTCGTTTTTCCT
>Ga0255052_10002559_pt1 | contig 13035 bp, 12 predicted proteins | sample JV7_2_21_MG_FD_188632 | JGI IMG/M metagenome (GOLD analysis project Ga0255052, IMG submission 188632) | Seawater microbial communities from Jervis Inlet, British Columbia, Canada - JV7_2_21 | ecosystem: Environmental > Aquatic > Marine > Inlet | place: Canada: British Columbia | collected... | reverse complement strand
GCCGAGGGATTGTATGATCGTATATCCCTTGATGAGTTCTTCTGCGGCGGTCATGTCCGACAGGATCTCCCTCTCGTCCTTCACCCCGTGCTCGAGGTCGAGCAGCGGTCGATAATAGCCGTTTTCCTCCATCCTGTCATACATCCACCCCACCACCTGTTCGATATAGTCGTAGTGAAGGTAGTAGTTGAACCCCATCGCATCGAGATTCTCGGCTTGATCGCGCATCATTATGGTGTTTGCGAAGTTGACCACCCACAATCCAAAGTCGCTGTCGAGCCAGTTCATCAACTGGCCCGGTGAACTCACCTGAAAGCTCTCATCCCTTCTCGAATAATAGCCATTCCAGAACTCGACTGCTTCGTCTATCAAGCCTTCTTCAACCAGATCCCGCGTGATGAGGTACCCGAATCCCATTGCGGGGAGCTTGTTGCCTATCAGTGTGCACCGGTGGTTCGCGGCCCTTGCTGCCTCGCGAGCAACTGCGGTGAGTTGAATGAACTCTTCGGGTGTGCCGTACCATGAATACTTGGTTACAGGATCGTTCTCGATCACGAAGACGTTTATCCTGCCTTTCAGGTGATCGACGAGATGGTAGACCATATTATAGTAGTCGTCGTAATCCAGGGGAGGGGCCGACGCCAATTCGTGCAGGGGCTCACCAAGTGTTGAATCGTATGCATTGTCAGTCGCCCAGCACTGTCCCGTACGAAGTATGATCATACCGGCTAATCCGTTGGGTTCGAGGACCTCATTATACCAGTCATCGATAACCTTAAAGCGAAAGAGGTTCTGTTCCGGCTCGATCTGTTCCCATCGGTATTGCCTGACGACGGAGGAGATACCAGCCTGGGTGGCGCGTTCTATAAGATATGGTTCATTACCCAGCTGATAGACGCCGAACATCCCCGGCAGATTATACGGTTGACCGATCATCACCGCGAGGATAGGGGCCGAAAAAAGCACCAGTGCAAGTAGAGTGTTGAGACCTGTTCTCAAATTGTTGTCTCCTTTGATCTCTTTAATATGAACCTTTGGTTGAGACAACGACCACAATGGTCCTGAACAGTATGGAAAGATCGAGGGTGATAGACTGATAAACGATGTACTGCAGATCCATCAGGACACGTTCGTCAAACTGCAGATTTGCTCTACCGGAAACCTGCTGCAGACCAGTGAGGCCCGGTTTCGCTTTTAGTCGCAATTTGTGCCAGTCCTTGTACGCTTCGGGGCGGAAAGAGGTCGGTCTTGGGCCAACGAGGCTCATGTCTCCCTTCAGCACGTTGAAGAAGTTGGGCAGTTCGTCCAGGCTGAGCTTTCTGAGTATGTGGCCGAGTTTCGTCACGCGGGGATCACCCTTGAGCTTGAAGTCTGGCGATTTCAGGTGAGAGTCTCTCTCCAGCTTCACTTTCAACGCGACGCTGCCGTTTTTCATCGTCCGGAATTTGTACATTTTGAATTTCCTGCCGTCTTTCCCCGTCCTTACCTGAATGAAAAACACGGATCCCCTTGAAGTCAATTTGATGAGAACGGCGATCACAAGGAAAGCGGGTGCAGAAACTATCAGCACGACAGCCGACAACACGATGTCCATCGTTCTTTTGAATAATCGGTACAGGATGTCGAAGTTCTCGCGTGCATCGACTTCAGGTATAAGGATCGACTGACCAGGGTCTTCGGCCGAATCGTTTCTGGACCACAAGGGGCCAATTTCCATTTTTCTCTTCCTGAGGTCGAGAATGAGCGACTTTCCTTTCCGTCTTTCGAACCGGATTGCCCCGGGGACAATGGCGTCTGTTTTTTCGGGCACGGTAGAATTACTCAATGTATCCGATCCCCCTCAATTGATTCTCTATAGCTTTTTTGTCCTCGTCCGTGTACACCGAATCTCCAACCTCGTTTTTCAGGGATCGGGTACGTTCGAAAGAGATCTTTTTGCTGGCCAGGTAGTTCTTGTCGAAGGCCTCTTCGATCACACTGCCGTCGAGGTCATCAGGTATTCGAACCCCCAGTAGATAAAGTATCGTTGGTGCGACATCGATGATGCTCCTATCCCGGAAGCCTTCACCCCTGGCTGCCATTTTCCCTTTCACGAGAAAAATGCCTTCCCTTCTGTGCATGCCGTTCCCCGTCTGCCAGTTGACCGGGGTGAAAAGAGACTTCCTGTACTGATGTGTGGCAATGATTCTGCCTCCATCGAACAGGTACACGATATCAGGGGCGTTCTCGATGTGCGGTCCGCTGTAAACCTCCTCACGCTTGAACACGAGGTTTTCCATCTGCCGACCGTTCACGGGATCTTTCAGACCCCGTAATTGTTTTATGAGGTCTTCCCGGATCCTCTCATACTCCTCGCCTGCTTCGACCGTGCCGTGCGGCTCTCTTCCTTTGAGGTTGATGGTTATACCCTGCTGTGTCCTGGTCGAAGAGAATGCCCTTGTTCTCGACCAGTCGATATAGTCGATCCTCGGTTTCCTTGCGGATTCGGTGGCCGCTATCCTCTTCTGATTGCTCTTCTCGAGAACGGAAGGGGCAAGCCCGGTGAGGAGCTTCATAATCATTCCTCTGCCGGTTTTCAGAATATTCTTGAGAAACAGCATGCCCCTTTTTGGTTTATAGTATCCTCTTTCAGCCAGCCACCTGTTGATGGTCAGTTCGTTGTCCATGCTGCCGAATCCGTGATCCGACATCATCAGAAGTACGTCGTCCTCCCCGAGTCGGCCGTTAATATCACCGACAAGATCGTCCACCATGCCGAAATATCTGAGTATCTTGGCCTTGACATTATTGCCATGACCGTTCATTCCCCCCGATAGTACTTCGATCAATGTGTCCCACAATTTGTGCTGGATACGGTCGGTACCTGTCAGGACGGCCATAAAGAGATCCCAGTGCTCCCTTTCGAACAGGTGGAGGATATATTTCCTTCTGATGCGGGTGCACTCGAGGAGGTCATCGAGAAAACTCTCGACATCCCGGGGGCCGTACTTCTCGAGTGGAACGTCCAGCACATAGGGTCCCAGCTCCTCCTTCAGTCCCGCATAAAGATCACGGGGGTAGAAGGCGCTTTCGACAAGTCCCGGGGCACCAAGACCTGAGATGACAACGCCGTTCACCTCGGGAGCAGGATAGGTCATAGGCACGTTGATGGCACACACCCGGTAGTTCTTTTCACTCAGAATGCCCCAGATCGTCCTGGATTTTATCGAACGGTAATTGTTGAATTCAACGGAGACTTCCTTCCGGTACGGTCTGACGAAATCGAACACGTCGTGTTTACCGGGATTTTTCCCTGTCATGAAGGAAGTCCAGGCCGGGGCTGTCAGGAAGGAAAAGGTCGAGATCAGTTGACAACGTGCCCCTCCTTCTATTGTTTTCAAAAGGTTAGGCATGTAGCCCGACTGTGCGAGAGGAAGCAGAATGTCGAACGTCCCGCCGTCAATGCCCAGAACTGTGATGTTCCTTTTTTTCATTCGCAACCGCTTTGATCAGAAGGTGTCAATTGTTGCCCAATAATTTTAGGACCTTCCCCGGATGCGGTTTGCTGTCAAAACACCCAGGTACACCTACATCCTGATACAAATTAGGACATATGCAGAATTGCCAGGCGATAGTAGGGAGTTTTTATATACAACGATTGTACCACATATGCCTAGTAATGTCAAGTGTCAAGCGTCAAACTCAGGGCAATAATTGGGGTGTTAAATCTCTACACGCGACCTCCTTCCCATTATTACATAATGTATTCCAAATAGTAAGAAATAACTGCATAATGAAATACAATAATGTGACAATATGTGGCGTTATTCTACCAAAAAAAACGTCGTATTCGGGGACAAGTGAACGGAAGGTTTTTTTCTCCCGGTCTGATCTTTCTGATTCGTATCCGCCGCTGAGGACTCGCGGTCAATGGACAATGGAAAATGACGAGGAGAACTTTCTGTAAAATACCGTTGACACCGTTTTCTGTCTTGTATAATCTTAATAGAACGTTATCTCAGAGGCTGCAAGAAGGACCTTTGACACGATGTACCGGAAGGAGGGGTTCATGAAGTACACAAGCGTGGTGTTAACAGCAGCAGTGTTATCCCTGGTGTTTCTGCCCGCGGATGCCGGGGCCCAGGTCGGTATCTACTGGCCCGCGCAGGTACTCGAAGAAGAGCAGTTGGTCGTCGGGGCGAACCTTGTCTTCGGATCTGCTGGAATAGTAGGGCAGGCCCGTTATGGTATCACTGATCTGGTTGATGCCTCACCGAAGATAGGATTTGTCAGAGAAGCGGGTACCACCTTCTTCTATATCGGCGGAGACTTCAGGTATGGCCTGATGCAGGAAGATTTTGGGGATCAGGCTGATGTCTCGGTGGTCGGATCATTCAATGTGTTCAACGGAGGTAACGCAACCAGGTTCACATTGGGATTCGGGCCTCAAGTAGGGCGGACATTTCCGATAGAGGGCAGTGATGTCATCGTGGCGCCCTACGCGGGAATACTGCTGGGTGTGAGTCACATACCGAACAAAAACGATTTCGGAGGGATTCTGCCAATTGGTAATCAGTTCCAGTTCGCCGATAATCTTGTTGCTCATTTCGAACTGGACATTCTCTTCGGGGCCGGTACGGACGTGGCGGTCGGGTTGGGGGTCAATTACCTTTATTAGAAAAAATACCTGAATCACTACCACCGAAGGACGTCACGGCAAAGCGCCCCGCAGGCGGAACGGGTGTAGTACGGGGGAGGAAAATGTGATATTCACAAGACTGCCTCCTGCCAGGCTGCCTCCTGTCATTGCGATTCTGTCTGTACTTTTATCCTCTTCTGCTCCTGCCGCCGCTGACGGCAGCACCAATTTGAGCCCCCAAAACATCAACATGGAGTTCTATCCCCCGGCACACAGGATCAAAACAGTGCCAGCCCCCGTCTTTCCGTCGAGACTGACGGTGAAAAGGGTCACACTTGTTGATTTTTCAGCGGGGTCAGGATATATTTTCAGGGTCAACAATAGGTTATTCCCATCATTCGAGGAGTGCTCACATGTCCGGACATTCCAAGTGGTCTACAATCAAGAGGAAAAAAGGTGCCGCGGATGCCAAACGCGGCCGGATCTTCACCAGGGTGATTAAGGAGATCAGTGTAGCCGCCAGAGAGGGTGGGGGAGACATTTCCTCCAATCCCCGGCTCAGGACAGCCGTCGATAACGCAAAAAACGCCAACATGCCCCAGGAGAACATCCAGCGCGCCATCAAAAAAGGTACCGGTGAACTTCCGGGGACCACCTATGAAAATATGTCCTACGAGGGTTACGGCCCTGGAGGTGTCGCGATGTTTGTCGAGGTGGTCACCGACAACAAGAACAGGACCGTCGCCGAGTTGCGGCACATATTCACAAAACTTGGAGGCAACCTCGGTGCCGCGGGTTGTGTCGCATGGATGTTCACCCAGAAGGGCCAGATATATGTGGACGGTTCTCGATATAGCGAGGACACTGTTCTTGATGTAGCACTCGATTGCGGTGCAGAGGATATAGTGTCAGAGGACGAGAATCACACTATCACAACCGAACCGGTTGATCTCGAAAAAGTGAAGGATTGCTTGACAGGTAAAGGAATAGAAGTGGAGAGTGCGGAAGTGGCGATGATCCCCGGCAGCTATTTGAAGGTGGAAGGCAAGGATGCCGAGAAACTCCTCAGGCTCATCGAGGGTCTTGAAGATCACGATGACGTCCAGAAAGTGGCATCGAACTTCGATATGGATGAAGAGCTCCTCGAGAGCTTGAGCTGAGACAGTGCGAAGGGACAAAAGGTGAAAATCCTCGGTATCGACCCTGGAAGCAGGGCCACCGGTTACGGTCTGGTGCGGGATGGGAATTCCTGCCCGGAGGTGCTCTCGTGCGGCGTTATATCAGCTGATCCTGCGAAACCGCTGCCTGAAAGGCTTCTCGAAATTTACACTGAACTCATCGGGATCATCAGGTCGTGTTCTCCCGATTCACTTGCTGTTGAGAACTCTTTTTACGGGCTGAACGTCAAATCCCTCACGGTCATGGCGCAGGTACGGGGGGTGATCCTGCTGGCCGGGGCTTCCTGTGGTATCTCCATAGCTGAATACTCGCCCAGAGAGGTGAAGATGTCGGTAGTGGGAAGTGGAAGTGCCTCGAAGGACCAGGTGAGGAGCATGGTCATTGCCACAACTTCCTGTAAGCAGGAAATAGAGAGCCTCGATGCTGCCGATGGCATAGCCGTCGCTCTGTGCCACCTTGGCAGAAAGGCTGTCCCGGTGAACGAGTGATCGTGATGAAACAGGGAAAATAACATGATAGGGATGATCGAAGGGGACCTGGTAAGAAAAGATCAGAACCAGGTTCTCGTTTTGTGTGGTGGTGTTGGGTACAAGATCAACACACCCACCAGCATCTTCGAGAATATCGGTGAGCCGGGGGAGAGGGTCAGGCTTTACACGCACCTGCATGTAAGGGAAGATCAGCTCGAGCTCTTCGGATTTATGACAGAGGACGAACGTGATGTCTTCGTAATCCTGCTGGGTGTGTCAGGCGTCGGACCGAGGCTGGCCCTGGCTATGCTCTCATCACTGTCGCACAACAGGATGATAGAGGCCATCGAGAGGAAAGAAATCGAGGTCCTCTCTTCGGTATCGGGTGTCGGCAAGAAGACTGCTCAGAGACTCGTCGTTGATCTCACGGGCAAGCTGCCGTACGCGGCACCCGTTGGTCCAGACCAGCGGCCCCTGCGCCTGGCCGAGGAGGAGGCGATAAAAGCCCTCATGACGCTGGGATACTACCCGGCCCAGGCGAGAAAAGCCGTATTGGCGACCATCGAGGAGGATGGCAGGAAACTCGATACGGAAGAACTCACCAAGAGGGCACTCGTAAGGGTAAACGAAGTGAGATGAAGATGGAAAAGAAAGTCACGGACCCGAAACCTTCAGAGGATGAGCGTGAACTCGACCTGTCGCTCAGGCCGAGAAATTTCGCCGAGTTCATAGGGCAGCAGAAGTTGAAAGCGAACCTGGAGATCTTCATAGAGGCTGCCAAAAAACGGGGGGAGGTACTGGACCACTGCCTCTTCTACGGTCCGCCGGGTCTGGGAAAGACCACCCTGGCACACCTTCTTTCAAGAGAGCTGGGCGTCGATATCAGAATGAGTTCCGGTCCTGTTCTCGAACGGGCGGGTGATCTTGCCGGGATACTCACCAATCTCAAACAGGGGGACGTCCTCTTCATAGACGAGGTGCACCGCCTCAGCAGGACGGTTGAAGAGTACCTGTACCCGGCTATGGAGGATTTCACGCTGGATATACTCATAGACAAGGGTCCTCACGCCCGTTCTGTGAAGCTGAATCTCAACAGGTTTACTCTCGTCGGTGCGACTACGAGAGCCGGGCTTCTGACCTCTCCCTTGAGGGACAGGTTCGGTGTTGTAGCGAGATTGTCATATTATTCTGAGGACGAGCTTGTACAGGTTACTCTGAGATCGGCAGATATTCTGGGGGTGGAGATAGACAACCCGGGTGCTGTTGAGATCGCCCGTCGGGCCAGGGGGACCCCCAGGGTCGCGAACAGGCTGCTGAAGAGGGTCCGCGACTTTGCGCAGGTAAGGGCGAGTGGTGTTATCACGAGCGACGTCGCAAAGATGGCTCTCAAGATGCTCGAGGTGGACGAGGAAGGGCTCGATGGCATGGATATCATGATCCTCAGGACACTCGTCGAGAAATTCGAGGGAGGTCCGGTTGGCATCAGCACGCTGGCCGTTGCTGTCGGGGAGGAAGGGGACACGATCGAGGAAGTGTACGAGCCGTTCCTGATCCAGAGGGGTTTTCTCAAGAGAACGCCCCGGGGCCGAAAGGCTACCGCGAAGGTCTACGATCACCTCGGCATCAAGGGGAAAGGAAAAGTGAAGGACGACCTCTTCGGCGGTGAGATATGACATGGGCAAGCTCTTGATCTTTCCAAGTCTGTTGCTGCTTTTCCGCTGACGACCTGTATACTTCTGGGTATTCTCCTCACAACTGTACTGATCCTTCTGTCGAGAAGATAAAAGTTCCCGGCCGGTACCAGAAACGGGGACAGGTGCTTGCGAGATGAACTTCATTGATACTAATTACGAGTACGAGCTCCCTCCGGGCCGTATTGCCCAGGAACCCCCGCCGAGAAGGGATTCGTCCAGGCTCCTTATTCTCGAGCGGGCGACCGGTACCGTGACACACTGTGTTTTCGAGGATCTGGAAGATTACCTGCACGCTGGTGATTGTCTGGTGCTGAACAATACGAGTGTCATAAAGGCCAGAATAATGGGCAGGGCCCCTTCCGGCCGGGAGACCGAGCTGTTTTTGGTGAGACCGCTCGATGGACCCCGGTGGGAGGTCATGGCGAAACCGTCGAAGAAGGTGAAAACCGGGGATGTCTTTACGCTGGGTGAGAGGGGAGAGTCGATCAAGGTCGTCGGTGAGCTCGGGGAGGGTCGGAAGGTGATCGACTTCGGGAAGCTAAACCCGTGGGAGGTCATGGAGGAGCGGGGAAAGGTGCCGCTTCCCCCCTACATCAAAAGAGAACCGGAAGCCATCGACAGCTCGAGATACCAGACCGTTTACGCTGAACTCCCCGGTGCCGTGGCCGCTCCGACAGCGGGCCTTCACTTTACAGAAGAGTTTCTTGAAGGGATAGAGCGGAAGGGGACCCAAAGGGCCATGGTGTGCCTTCACGTCGGCCCCGGCACATTTCAGCCCATCAGAGGCGAACGGGTAGAGGACCACCGGCAGGAAAAGGAATATTACCTTGTTGATGAAGGAACAGCAGCTGCCCTTAACAGAACGGGTGAAGGTGGCGGGAGGAAAGTCGCTGTTGGAACAACTGTTGTCAGGGTACTCGAGACGGTTCGTGGAGCACCGTTCACAGCGGAGAAAGGGTGGACCGAGATATTCATCCATCCCCCGTACAAGTTCCGGAACGTTGATGTGCTTCTCACTAATTTTCACCTGCCGCGGTCGACCACGCTGCTGCTCACAGCTTCATTTGCGGGCAGGGAGCTCCTCGGCGAAGCCTACAGACAGGCGGTAGAAGAGGGCTACCGTTTCTACAGTTATGGGGATGCCATGCTCATCACTTGAGAACAGGCCGGTTGATGCCGATACAATTCGAGACGAAGAAAATTTCAGGCAGCGCCAGGACAGGTCTCCTCGAGACCCCGCACGGAATTGTCGAGACGCCTGCGTTCATGCCGGTCGGGACCCAGGGTACGGTCAAGGCGATCTCTCCACGGGAACTCCATGAGTGCGGATCACAGATCATACTCTCGAACGCTTATCATCTGTACCTGAGGCCCGGCCACGAACTCATACGGAAATTCGGGGGTCTACACAGGTTTATGGGATGGGACTGTCCAATACTTACTGACAGCGGGGGCTACCAGGTGTATAGTCTGGCCGACCTGAACAGGATCGACGATGAAGGGGTTCTTTTCCAATCTCATATCGACGGGTCCAGACATCTCTTTACACCGGCAAAAGTGGTCGAAGTACAGGCCGCGCTCGGGTCGGACATCGGCATGGTCCTTGATGACTGCCCCGGTTATCCCTGTACCAGGGAGAGAGCCGCCGAGGCAGTCAGACGGTCGTACCTCTGGGCCGCCTCTTCCCGAGAGGCCTTCGAAGAATTGGCACCGGAGGAAATCACCAACCGGGGACAGACACTTTTCGGTATAATCCAGGGCAGTGTCTACCCCGACCTGCGAAGTGAATCGGCCAGGAGGATAACAGATCTCGATTTCGAGGGCTACGCCGTTGGAGGTCTGTCGGTGGGGGAGCCGAAGGAAGCGATGGTGGACATGATGCTGCATTCAATCGGTGACCTTCCCCCGGACAGGCCGAGGTACGTCATGGGGATCGGTTATCCCCTCGACATCATCGAGGCTGTTCTGGCGGGAGCCGACCTCTTCGACTGTGTCATCCCGACGAGACTCGGCAGGAACGGGACGGCCTTCACCGATGAGGGGAGGCTCCAGGTTCGCAACAGCGAGTTCTCGAAACAGGATCGGCCGATCGAGGAGGGATGCGACTGCCATACCTGCCGCCATTTCTCCAGAGCCTACATAAGGCACCTTCACAACGTGGGGGAAATACTGGGAGTTAGGTTGACTACTATACATAATATTCACTTCTTTGCCTCTCTTCTGTCCCGGATCCGGGAATCGATCGAATCCGACAGCCTTGAAAAATTGAGGGGAAGGTTCTATAATTTCTACTAGGATAACCGTGAGTGAACTCAAGGGGTCTGATCTGGAGCTCAACCGACCCCGGTCCCGTTTAACGAAAGGATTTGGTCTTATGTTCCCAGGTTTCCCGATGTGGATGGCTATGGGCGGGGGACAGGGTTCGCCGGGCGGCGGACTTGTTTCTCTTCTACCAATACTGGCCATGGTGGCGATCATATATTTTCTCCTTATCAGACCTCAGCAGAAGGAACAGGGCAGACACAAGAGGATGGTTGAGAATCTGAGACAGGGGGATGAGGTGGTCACAGTGGGTGGTGTGTTCGGAAAGATCACCTCGATACAGGGTGAAAGGGTCAAGCTCAAGGTCGACGAAAAAACGACCCTGACGGTTGACAAAACGAAGGTGTCCCGCATGCTCGGGAGTCAGGAACAGAAGTAACTCCCGGAAGGCGTTGCCCGGGAAATAGACGGCTTGGTGAAAACATGGCACTCAAAACAATAAGATATCTCGGCGACCCGGTGCTCAAGAGAAGAGCAGCCGAGGTGGAGACTGTCGACGATGAGGTCAGGACTCTCATCGGGGACATGCTCGAGACCATGTATGAGGGGGCCGGGATTGGCCTGGCAGCTCCCCAGGTCGGTGCGCCTGTCAGGGTCATCGTTCTGGATGGTGATAATGAAAGGTACAGTGAGAAGAGTATTGTTATTGTCAACCCCGAGATCACCTGGCATCAGGGTGAAGTCGAGGAGGAGGAAGGCTGCCTCAGTATCCCCGAGATCAGGGAGAGAGTGAAGAGATGGGCTGAGGTTAAGGTCATGGGGCTCGATGCGGAGGGCCAGGAGATAGAATTCAAGGCCGCAGGTCTGCTCTCGAGGGCCATCCAGCACGAGATCGATCATCTCAATGGAATACTTTTTATAGACAGGGTGAGCTCACTGAAGAGGGATCTGCTCCTCAGCCAGTGGAGGAAAGTCAAGAAAGAACTCGTAGCAGAGGAATGACCATGAGGATCCTTTTCTGGGGGACACCCGGATTCTCCATTCCATCCCTCGACATGCTCTGCACCTTGGATGAACACGAGGTTGTCGCCGTGGTGTCGCAGCCTGATAAACCACGCGGCAGGGGACGAAGGACAGTTGAGACCCCCGTGAAGAAACGCTGCCTCGAGTTGGGGCTGCAGATACTCCAACCCGTTAAGACACGAGACGAATCCTTCCTCGAGAGTGTAGAGGCACTCGAACCTGACATCAGCGCCATTGTCGCATACGGTAAGATACTGCACCGGGAGATCCTCGATCTGCCGCCTTCCGGTTCAGTGTGTCTTCATCCGTCCCTGCTGCCGCTTTATCGAGGAGCGGCACCGATTCAGAGAACCATTATGGACGGATGTACCGAGACCGGGGTGACCCTGTTTCAGATAGACGAGGGGATGGACACCGGCCCCATCCTGCTTGTAAGACATGTCCCGATGGACGAACAGGACACACTCGATAGTCTTTCGGCGAGGCTGTCGGAAGTGTGTGCCGAGATACTCGTCGAAGGACTGTCTCTTATATCTTCAGGTGAAGCAAAACCCCAACCGCAGAGGGGGAATGCCACTCTCGCCCCGAAGGTCAGCAAGGAAGAAGCACGTATTCAGTGGGAGCATGACGCCCCTGCCATTGCGAGACGCGTAAGGGCTCTCTGCTCGAAGCCGGGCGCAAGCACGATTTTCGACGGTCGTACGTTGAAGATCTATCGTGCCGCACCGGTAACTGAAGAATATTCTGCTGAGCCCGGTACGGTGGTTCGAACTCCATCCGATTCGATAGTGGTTGCGACGGGCCGCGGTTGGCTGGCTCTCACCGAACTTCAACTCGAGGGAAAGAATAGGATGTCCGCTTCCTCCTTTCAGAGAGGCAAGAGGATGGAGGTGGGGACGGGGCTTGGATGAATCTGTCGAAGGCACCCATATTTTCTATTTTACTTGCAGCAGCTTCTTTTTTGATCTATCTCTCGACAGTGTCTCCGACTGTCAATTTCATCGACTCGGGTGAGCTTATTACCGTCTGTCACACTCTCGGCATTGCACACCCCACCGGATATCCACTCTACACTCTGTTCGGCAGGGTATTCTCTCTTTTTCCCTTTGAGACAGCAGCCTGCAGGATAAACCTCCTGTCAGCGGTTTTCGGGTCGAGCGCTGTCTTTTTCTTATCGCTGACAGCCGCCTCGCTTCTCGACGGACGATCGCGTTACATGAGCTGCACGGCTGCTCTTATTACCGCAACGTTCCTCGCCCTTTCGAGAACCGTGTGGGATGTCAGCACACAGACCGAGGTTTACTCACTCACTGTTTTCCTCTACTCGATCCTTGTTTATCTTGTCCTTGTGAGCTGGAGAAGCGGTGAGTACCGTTTCGTCTACCTCACCGGCTTTCTCTACGGTCTTTCCTTCGGCAACCACATGATGGTGGTGCTTCTTTTTCCTTCTCTCCTCTTCATGGCGATCCGGACGAGAGCAACATTTCCCTGGAATCGCAAATCATTTCTCCTCACCATAACAGTTTTTTTTCTGTTGGGAATCAGTGTCTATCTCTACCTTCCCGTGCGTTCCTCACTCTCTCCCCTGCTCAACTGGGGTAAGCCCGATACGCTCGAGAGGTTCATCTCCCATGTCAGCGGCTGGCAGTACAGGGTGTGGATGTTTTCTGAGAGTGCCGGAGTTTTCCTGACCAGATTGTCGGAATATATTCCCAGAATTGCCGATGAGTTCACGATACCAGGTGCCGTCATCATCGTTGTTGGCCTTGTTGGGATGGCAAGGCACAGG
>Ga0255052_10002558_pt1 | contig 13036 bp, 10 predicted proteins | sample JV7_2_21_MG_FD_188632 | JGI IMG/M metagenome (GOLD analysis project Ga0255052, IMG submission 188632) | Seawater microbial communities from Jervis Inlet, British Columbia, Canada - JV7_2_21 | ecosystem: Environmental > Aquatic > Marine > Inlet | place: Canada: British Columbia | collected... | reverse complement strand
AATTCCTTTCACGCCTTTCCAATTTTTCTGGCGAGGATGAAATCGTGGAAGGAATTGCAAGTCTTGCAGCGAACAAGCCACCGCGTGATTGGGTCGATAGGGATCTGGATGCCGCCAGAATAGAAATTGCGGCTTTGGCGCAACGCTTCAATCGAAGTGAGGCATTTGGGCGAGTGAAGGGGAGGCCTGATACGCGCCACGCCATGGCTTTTGTGGTTGGATTGCAGGGACGTCCGGAGACGATCTTTGAGGAGTTTGAGATCGACGACGAAGAGTTACGGAAAAGCGACGAGCTAGTAGAGAAAATAGAAAAAACGCTATCCAAGGGATCGTACGATAAGCCAATCATTATGGCAGCACTGGCTCAGGCTGGAGCTAAGCTCGCGGGTCATGGTGAAACTGGGAAAAAGATCAGTGGCAAGCTGAAGAAAGCATCGTGACAAACAAATCAGTCGATGAAAGGCACGTACTGGGACTATCCGGTGGCCGAGACAGTGCGGCTCTCGCCGTGTACATGCGGCAAAACTACCCGCACTTCGATACCGAATATTTCTTCACCGATACTGGCAAAGAGCTCCCTGAAGTCTACGAATACCTAGGTCGGCTGGAGGGGTTTCTCGGTAAGCCCATCATCCGCCTCAATCCAGATCGCGATTTCGATTTTTGGCTAAAACAATACAAGAATTTTTTACCATCACCGCAGACACGCTGGTGCACTCGACAACTGAAGATTCGACCGTTTGAGCAGTGGATCAAAGCCGATCTCGATAGAGGTGTGACAATAAACAGTTACGTTGCAATACGCGCAGATGAGGCGAGCCGCGGGGGGATGATTTCGAAACAGCGGAATCTTCATGTGCACCTGCCGTTTGTTGAAGATGGCCTCGACAAGGCTGCGGTAATAGAGTTATTGGAAGCAAGCGGCTTGGGTTTGCCGGCATACTATCGATGGCGCTCGCGGAGCGGTTGTACATTCTGTTTCTATCAGCAGAAGATCGAATGGGTACGCTTGAAAGAAGAGCATCCAGATGCGTTCGAGGAGGCCCGGAGCTACGAAAAAGTCGCGCTGGCCAACCAGTCACCGTTCACCTGGTCTCAAGGGGAGTCTCTTGATGAACTTGAACAGCCCGAACGGATGGCCAAAATCAAGGAGAACTTCCAAAAAAGAATAGAACGGCTTCAGAAAAAAAGAGTCGTGAATCCGCTCAACCCTAATGCGGAAATTACTGACTTGGACGAAGTGTACGGGTCTGCGAAGATGTGCATCGCCTGCCATAAATAGGGATCATTCGTGCCACTGAAAGAGCTTAGCTTTAAGTCCCTATACTTTGTTCCACGAGATAATGTCGTCCATGATGTACTCATTCGGTGCCTAAAGCATGCGACTTCTCTTGATTGTATGTTTGGGTTCTTCGGTAGCAATGCACTGAAGGTGATCGCGCCTGGACTAGCGGAATACCACGTAAAGGCGACGCAAGCCATGCGCCTGATTATCAGCCCTAACCTTAGCGAGGCTGATGCCCAGGCGCTGCGTGATGGAGTACGTACGCCACCCGAAGTTCTTGAAGAGCGGCTTGTTGAGCTAATTGGAGAGGCAAAGGTAACTGCCAATGCTCTCGCCCAGCACACACTGACCTGTCTCGCTTATCTACTTGCAACGAACAAAATAGAGATCCGTATTGCCTGGTTAAGAGACGGTGCATTATTTCACTCTAAAGCATGGTGTTTTCGAGACGATGAAGACACAGTCGTAGTGCATGGCTCGGGAAATCTCACCGACCCGGGACTGTGGCGGAATCATGAACAAATCAGAGTTGATGCATCTTGGTATGGCGAACGCGCCCTTGAAACTATTAAGGAAATGGAAGACGAATTTCAAGCGCTTTGGTCTGGATCTCGAGACTACGTTGTCGCCATCGATTTGCCCCAGGCTGTCAAAAAGTCACTTTTGAGGGAGTACGAACCAGATAGGCCACCGACAATGGCCGACTTTGAAAATGCATGGGAGGAAGATGCCGCCACTTTGGATTCACTTTTTGGTGTCAGTCAGACACCAATGCAAGTGAAACAGTCGCGACTGCAGATTCCGAGCCACCTAGAGCTATTTAGTGGGCCTTTTGCTCATCAAGGCAGAGCTTTGCAGAAATGGGAGGCGGCGGGTCGCCGTGGGATTCTGGCAATGGCAACAGGATCCGGAAAGACAATTACCGCGCTTGCGGCCGCAACGAGGCTGCAAGATGAGGGTGAACCCCTTCTGATAATAGTCAGTGCCCCATACAAACCACTGGTTTCACAATGGGTCAATGAGGTCGCTGAATTCGGAGTATCGCCCCTACCGATATCCGGCTCGGCGGACAAACGAGCAAATGATCTTGATCTGGCAATACGAGCCTTGAATGGCGAAGTCAGCCAGGTAGAGGTAATGATTGTCACTGAGAATTTCCTGACTAGTAATAAATTTAGGAGGGTGTTTGACTCGATTCCGGAAAAGGTCAAAACGCTCCTGGTTGCCGACGAAGCCCACAATCTTGGAAAACAGTCATTCATTACTAACATGCCTGAACGATTCGATTATCGGCTTGGTTTGTCTGCTACACCAGAGCGCCAATATGATCCTGAAGGTACTGAGAAACTATTCGAGTTCTTTGGTCAGCCAGTATTCGAATTCAGCTTGCAAGAAGCAATTGGCGTATGTTTGGTTCCATACAACTACTATATGCATCAGGTGCCGCTGAGCGAAGACGAATATGAAGATTGGGAAGAGCTGACGGAAAAGCTCCGACTGAAAAGCATTATTTCAGACATAGATCCGTCGGACGCTGGACATATGGCCAAAGGAATCGAGCTGTTGCTTTTCGCACGTCGACGAATCATAGAATCGGCCGAATCAAAGGTGAATGTGCTGCGCGCTATATTAGCCAAACGGGATAGAGACACAATCAAGCACACGTTGATATATGCGACCGACAAGAATGGCGAACAATTGAAAGATGTAAACGACATGCTGCAGCATGATCTTGGTCTAACCATTCATGAGATTACATCACGGCAGACATCACAGGGGACGCTTGCGCCTGAGATACTTAAGCGATTTTCTGAAGGCGACTATAACGCCGTTACTTGCATGAGAGTCCTGGATGAGGGCGTTGATGTACCGCAAGTTACTGAGGCATTTTTGCTTGCGAGTAATACAGTACGCCGGCAATGGATACAACGGCGCGGCCGTGTGCTTCGAAAGTGTGACACAATAGGTAAGAAAATCGCACACTTGCATGATTTTATTGTAGTTCCGCCAAATCCAGGCGACAAAAATGCTCGCCCAATACTTAAAGGTGAGCTAGATCGTGCCGTCGAGTTTGCCGAATTAGCCAGCAACGGTGGCGAACAGGGTGGCGCTTTTGAGCAAATTGAGCAGCTGATGGCCAAGATGTTTGGCTAGCCCGCAAGGAGAACCTGATGTCTGCAGCACCGCAAAGACAGGCACTCGAAGTTGTCAAACAGAAGGTTATGGAAATTGATGAGCGATATGACGGATATCGCACGGAGCTCATAGCAACTCTGCATGACATTCTAGCGTTTGAGCGAAACAAGCCGCACAACGTCAAGCAGCAAGTATCACGACGAATTGCGGCACTTGGCGAGTTTCTCGTTCAGCAGAAAGGCAATCTCGAATGAAAATTGAAACTGCGCGCGTTCGCAACTTCAAGCTGCTGCGAAAAGTCGATCTGAAGTTCAGCTCAGATCGCGATAAACCGCTCACTGTCATTCGCGCAGCGAATGGTTCAGGAAAAACCTCCACGCTTCAGGCTCTCCGGTGGGCTTTGTATGGCAAGGACGTGCTTGAAGACCCGATGGTGAGATTATCTCCGGCGGATTGGCCAGAAGGCACTATGTGCAAAGTGTGCGTTGAAATTGACTTTATTCATACGACAGTAAGCAATGTCGATGGTAAGCCGTTGGTCTCTGAAACATCGTATCTACTAAAAAGAGAGGTTGAAGAAAAACCAACAGGCGATCTGCCAAACAGAGGCAAAGGACGTGTGACTCTTTATGAGAAAACGGAATCTGGGTCGGCACCAGTAGAGCCAGCAGAATCTCATTTGGCACAAATGTTACCCAAGGAAATGATCGATATATTCTTCACGGACGGCGACGCTGCGATGACTTTTATTTCGCCAACGCTTTCCGATAGCACAAAGCAAGACAAAGTTCGCGATGCGATTAGATCGTTGCTGGGACTCGAATTGCTCGAAAGAGTGGGCAAACGTATCGCTGGCGTTAAGTCGGAGGTCAACAAAAAGATTAGTAAGGAGACAGGGTCGGAGCGGCTTTCAGAAATAACTGAGGAAATCGAAAATCTGGTGTCCGAAAAAGAGAAACTGGGCGACGAAGAATCCAATCTTAACGCTGAGATCGAGACGGCACAGAAGAACCTAGAAAAAGCTAGGCGTGACCTCCAGGCGGCTTTGACAGCCGGGAGCTACGAGGAGCTGTCGCATAGGCGAGATCAATATGAGACTCAGTTGAAGAACGCTAAGGACGATGAAAAGGTTCTGAAGCGAGAGCATCAGCGACTTTTTCAGGAGGAATCTCTGAGTTGGTCGTTGTTGTGTGGATCGCTAGAAAAAGGATTCGGGCTTCTGCAAGAATTGCATGCCAAGGGCATTATTCCGCGCGCTGCTGTACCGGTTCTTAAAGAGCGACTAGAGCTCGCGCGATGTATTTGCGGGGCAGATTTGTCGGATGGGACTGAGGCAAGAGACCATGTTTTGGCGTTGATTGAGGGCCAACGGGAGGCGGATGCGGAAGTAGACTACCTGTCATCCCTGTTCTATACGGCTAAATCGGAAGTCGAAAAGTGGCCGTCGGACGATCAAAACGCCTGGCTGGAGAAAGTTCATGACCTAAGCGCTCGGCGAGCTAGTATTAGCAACCGTATCGATGTCGCGAATCGCGAGTACAAATCTGTTCTTGCCAAACTAGATCAAATTGATGAGGAGCAGATTCAAGCCCTACGAACTTACGAGAAAATGCTGGAATCGTCGATTACAAACAAGAACGGTACGCTGACCCGTAATAGTACACGACAGAGTGAGATTGATTCTGAGCTCAAGGGGCTCGAAACGGAGCAGAAGAAGCTGAGTCGTGCCGACGAGCGATTGGCCGGGCTTACCGCGGAGAAGGTGGCGCTCAGTGATCTCGATGAAATCGTCGGTGGAGCGCTAGTTGAAATGCAAAGTACCTATCTCAATATGGTCAGCGACCGGATGAATGATCTTTTTTTGCAAATGGTTGGCGCAGACCCTGAGCAAGGTGCAATTTTTCAGGGTGCAGAAATCGGCGAAAATTTCAGCATTATCGTCAGAACGAAGGATGGACGAACACTTAACCCAGATTTTGAAGTAAACGGAGCGTCACAGAGGGCTTTGACATTTGCATTTATTTGGGCGTTAACGGAAGTAAGTGGTGTTGTGGCACCACGAGTAATCGATACGCCGCTCGGGATGATGTCGGGAAACGTCAAGAGGCGAGTGCTTGAGATGGTCAGCAAAGAAGCTGGCGACGAAGTCGATCGGCAAGTCATTCTGTTTTTGACCCAATCGGAGATTTCTCATACGGAGGAGATATTGGACGCCAAGGTTGGTCAGTCGGTAACCCTCACTAAGACAGATGATTACCCTGCGGATTTAATGAATGATCCTAAGGCGGAGCAATCCGAAGTCAGGCTTTGCGGATGCTCGCACCGGGAGTTTTGCGATGTGTGTCAACGGAATAATTTTCAGGACTATGGCTTGACCTATAGGGCCGCCTAGGGAGACTGACAATGTCGACAGACGCACTCATAGCGGGAATTCAAAATCAGGACCTTCGGTTTCCAGAGGACCAATACGAGAATGTACGGCGCTTCACAATGACGAAGCAGTCGGAGGGCGATCGAAACCGAGACAATATTCCGTTCCAAAGGTATGTTGATATTTGGTGGGTCGCACTCTGTATTGGCGTTCAAGAGGGACGTAGAACGAAGATAGAGCCAAAGAAGTGGCACACCTTCATTCGAGCTGGTGAGGTTCTCCCTTCGAATCCTTGGCGGCTTTTTCAACTTCAGTTGCTAGCCGTCGGCGAATCCGGAAGCACAGATATTCTCTCAAAGCCAGGCGAGCTTATTGCGATAGCTAATGAATATGCCGCTACAGGGCTGCCGATTTTGCTTGAGGAAGTCGTCGGTTCCCAAGCGCCAATCTGGGCGATGACCAGGTTTCTTGAGCAGCGAGTCGCGGAAACGGGGTGAGCTTGAGGTCATGGTTGAGTTAGGTGGCGTTCAACCTTGGGGGTATCCACCGACCCCGCTCATACCAAAAGTCTTACTCAAAGACCTGGGGCACCTTTCCATTCCCTCGCACCTACGAGTGCGACTGAACAATTGTTCTGAGTATCAGGAGTTGCATTCTGACATCTGGAAAGGCGCGAAAAGTGTTGATCCATATGTGCTCAATGCGCTTGCTCGAAAAATGGGGTCAAAACTGAAGTCGTTGAGTCACATTGAAATCCGATCGGGCGAACCTTTGCTAGTACAGCTAGTCGAATTGCCTTTTTCCACGCGAACGAGAAACGCCGTTTTCAGAAATACTAAGCTATTTTCAGCCGAATACCTGACGATCGGCGACATCCTGGGAGTGCCAGGGCTCGGAGTAAAGTCGGTCATCGAATTTGCTTGCATTCTTGAGGGGGCAATCTCCAGTATCGGCTCGAAACTGACTCAAGACTCACAAGGACTGTTGGATGGGCCGTCTCGTGCGCGAACCACACCCTCGGAGCTTAAGTCTTTTTTTCAATTACTAGCAGCTTACGCGGCCGGCGAGCGGAATTTAGACTCGATTTCTTCAGTATTGCCGGTCGCCAATGATGATTGGCCTGCCGAAATCAAGCATTTGTGGAAAGAAGTAGGTGAGTTGCATCCAGATAAGCTCGCAGGTGCATTCGTACAAAGATATTCTGTTGACGCTCTGCTTGAAAAGTGGATTCAGCCAATAGATAACAGGTTGCGCGAAATTCTATTAAGACGGACATTCCGCACAATCCGTCGAGACACGCTACAGGATCTGGGAGAACAATTGGGTGTCACTCGAGAACGAGTGAGGCAACTGGAGAAGAAAGCGATTGGACACCTTGCGCGCTTAGATCATGCAGAGTTTGCGCCTATTGTTCGAACAGCCGACCGGCTGCGACTTTCGCTTGGCAGTGCTGTGCCGGAATCCGATTGGAATGTAGATACCGCCGTTTCGGCGACTCTTGCCGATTTTGATGGCCTCAGCGACTCAATGTCAGAAATTGTTTTAGGTCTGCTTGTATATGTTGCGGGCCCCTACAAGGCGATGGGTGGCTGGTTTTTGACCGACAAGAAACTGGTATCAAAAACAAGAGATGAATTGCTGGCACGTATGGACGAACGGGGCTGTGTTCGAGACGAAGAAGTTTCGATAACGACGGAATCGGTCGGGATTCGTGATGAATACCTCGATCAGTGGATTGCCCATATACGGAACTTTAAACGTGTGGATGGCGGCTTCATTAACTTAAAAGGCTCGATTCTGGTCAAGGCGAGGGCGTTACTCAAGTATTACGACAAGCCGCTGACTGTTGAGGAAATGATTGACGACCTTGGCAGTGACAGCGTGAGGAGTGTTCGACAGCGATTGATTGACGACCCTGGATTCTGGCGGATCAACAAACAGAATCAGTTCGTGTTGGCTAACACTCCGGGATACGATGAGTACACTGGAATTACAGATGAGATTGTTCAAGAGCTTGAGGCCTGCGGGGGAAAAGCGACGGTCCAGCACCTGGTTTCGAAACTTTCCTCTGTGTATGGCGTTCAGGAAACTTCAGTAAACGCTTATCTCAGTACGCCAATGTTTACTCGAGACGCTGAAGGGCTTGTTCGTCTGCGCCGAGAGGGCGAGCTCATTGAAATCGATCTCGATATCACTAAGACCCCGAGTTGTTACATAAATCAAGAGGGTAATTGGTGTTGGCGAATTGAGGTTGACCCAGCATTGATGCGCGGTAGCGGACGAATGATGCCGAATGCGTTCGCAGACCTATTTGGTTGCGGAATCGATGACAAATTTGAGATAGAAAGTGATCATGGGCCAATAGTATTCAGTTGGCCTGCTTCTTCTGCAGCGGGAGCGTCTATCGGATCAATGAGGCAGGCGCTGACAGATCTGGGAGCCGAAGTTGGTGACTACATGTTTGTCGCCAAAAATGAAGAACGTGTTTCCTTTACACGCTTGTCGGCGGCAGAGCTAGAATCTGCATCGTCGAAACTAGGGCGGCTGCTAAAGCTCGTTGGGCATCGCGAGATCTCAGATCACTCGGAAATGGTTGGCCAGCTATCGGATGCATTACAAGTTAGTGGCGCAAATGATGAGGAACGCGTGAGTGCGTGCCGGTTAAAGTTGAAAGCGCGCGGCGAAGATGACCTCGCTCGACTCATCGATGAGCCTAAGCTTTCTGTTGAAGGTTATTTGTCGAGCATGGAAGAACTGTTCAAGCAATAGGACTTGAGACCTTAAATCTTTGTCGGTTTATTCAGTTTGGTTGTACAAAGTCGAACGCAACTTCAATCTTGAGTGTGCGAAACCATTGGGGGAATGAGGTAGGGGAAGTATGTCGAAATATTCCGATTTGGCCTGCGACGCCGCCAACCGCATTCGGAGCGGTGCGCCAGTGGTTGAGGCGTGGGATTCGGCTGCGTTTCACACATTCCCATCACAACCTGCAAGCAGGGCTAAAGGGTGCCCGAAGTGCGCTTTTCTTGGATTGGCAGAGGAAGGCCTGATCAGGGGAGTGCCCAAAGGAAAATACACGAGATCTCATTCGAATAAGTCCTACGCTCTGAAAGCGCTGTCGATCCTCCAAGGAAGTCCAGAACTCGCCGATGATCCTAATGAATTGTGGGATCAAGTCATGGATGGGGTGCGGAAAAAACATAATCAACAAATGAATGTAGTCATTGGCCTTTGGAAGGGTGGCGATTTGAGAAATACGCCCTGATTAGCGATGTTGAACCGCACCGACACTAGTTACAGTCTGAATTCTTAGGAGGATTGGTCCTAGAGGAACACGGTGCGACTGCGATTTCCTCTGCTGATACCGATAGGTCCGGGTTGTCATTCGGTAAATCCAAAATACCGGGGGAAAAGCGACTTTGAACCCAGTCGCGAAAACGGTCGGCCAATATCGGGTCGTGATTGACGCGGGCTCCACGACCACCCACCAATGGCGCTAAATTAGACGGAATACTCCTGGCCGACCGGCCGAGATACCAAAATCGGCTGCCAATAAAGACTTTCGCGTACTTTGTATCTTGCGCTTTTATCGCCTCGCCGAGATGGAATCTGTTTCTATGTTGAGTCCAGGTGCCGTCCTTGCGTTTTGAGTAAAAATTGTCCCCACACCGTTGCTTCCAATTCCCACGCAGGTCAGGCTTCTTTTTCGCAAAGCTCTGATCATGGAAATACTCGTCGAGCCCCATGATCTCTGAGACTTCCATCGCATATAGAAAACAGTGGCTCCGCGATTTATCCAGAAACCCAGCGACCCAATCGTCAGGCTCAACTCTGGATCCTTGGTGATTAGGCGTGCAAACAGCTAGGGTGCACCATCCCCAGTAGGGATTGGGGGCTAGGCCGGTGTCTCGTCGTACGATGTAGGTATAGAGTCGTGGCACGTCTGATTTCCTGGTTAGCGGCGCGGCAAAAGCCAGTCGTAGGAAATAGCAAGGAGCGTTGCAGTATCTTCTCAGAAATCTACACGGACAAATTCAATCTCGGATTTCACAGTGATATCGCAGAATCATTAGAAAAAGTCGATAATATCCAAGTGGGCTTATACACTATTCTGCGGTATGAACAAGGTCGTGCCAAACTACTATTAAGTCCTCGATAATATGAGCAAATGGAATTCAAGCCCTCATCCCGTCTCCGATATTCGAGATTGGAAAAACCTCCGAAGACTGGAAATCCGGCCTGATTTCCAAAGAGGCGCGGTCTGGTCCCAGGCTGCCCGAGTCATGCTGATGGATACGATCCTGAGCGGTATTCCCATGCCGAAGATATTTCTGGCCGCTGAGATGAGGGACGGAGACACGCATCGAATAGTAATTGATGGCCAGCAAAGGATAAGCGCGATTCTCGACTTTTTGGAAGATGAGTTTGCCCTTGACCCCCCATATTCAGGCGAATATGCAGGTAAACGATTCAGTCAATTGCCTAGTGATACGACAAAGCAGTTTCTTCAGTACTCAATTGATTTTAATGAGGCGCTGGACTTTACGGACGCCGATCTGAGAGAGGTTTATTCGCGGGTCAATAAATACACGTTCGCGCTAACGAAGCAGGAACTTCGTCGCGCGGATTTCCCAGGCGATTATCTAGATGCCTCTGATCGCTATGCGATCCATCAGTATCTTCAGGATATTAAACTCTTTACGGTTGCCAATCGTCGTCGCCAGAGTGATGTGGAATACACGTCGGAACTCATCGCAGGCTTAATCGACGGTCCACAAGACAAGAAACAGAGTCTCGATAGCTTTTATCAGGATTATGCAAGTTGGGACGCTGACCACCGCCGCAGAATTGAGATTCGCTTTGACCGAGTCCTATCCGACATGCAGTGCATATTTGCTCAGGATAAATTGCCGCAGGTCAAGACCAGGTTTCGACAGAAAGCCGACTTCTATGCGCTTTGCCTAGCGATTGATCAGCTGGCGGCTTCAGGTCATAGCCTTGAAGGCAAAGATATGCAGTACCTTAGGCAGGACTTACAATACTTGGACGATGGAATCTCCCCGAGTTCGAGTATCGATCTTTTTCGAGAGTATGCGATTAGGTGCGTATCAGACGCAAACTCTGCTGCCAGCCGTATTTGGCGAGTTCAATTTCTGAACGAAATCCTGAGTGGGACATACAAAGGCGAGCCACCGACCGGCCAGGCTGCGGACCGGTTCATTTCTCTCGCACAAGATCTATTCATGAGTGATGACGGCATATGCGAGCCACCAACTTTTCAGTGTCCTTATTGCGAACAATCGGAGTCGCATACGTCGAGCAGCTATTTGGCGTGGCCCGAAGAAGCGATTCAGTTCCAGTTATCCAATTCTCAATTTGTGCACGCCGAATGTCATGAGCGAGAAAACGGACGTTGGGTGGTGCCTAAAGCGGCATCACCAGATCAAATTCAACTAGATTTCTCCAAAGTCGGTGACGACAACGATCCAACGTAGCTTGTAGCATATGATCGATCTTTTCCTAAATGGCCGACGTTACCAAACGTGTCGCATAGCGGACAGTATTACCGCAGATTCTGGGCGGCTTTACGAAGTAAACGATCGCATAGATTCGGGCGGAAATGGGGTGGTACACAAATGCGCAGATTCTGCGACCGGGGCCGAGTTTGCGATCAAGTTTCTACTGTCAGGTGGTGATGTTGACCGAGCTCGATTCAGCAAAGAGCTGCGATTGATGCAGGAAGTTACTCATGACCATCTCATCGAGTACGTAGACTGCGGCTCCGTCGAAGCGGATCTCCTGAGGGGGCGTCGCAAAGCCAGCGATGTCGTTGTTCAGTATGTAGTAATGGACCTTGCAGACAACACGCTCTTTGGCAGATACGCATCGGTCGATTGGAATATTTCATATGAGTTTTACATTAGCCAATTTAGAGGGTTGTCCAAAGCGTTGGCGCAGATTCACGGTCGTGCCTTACATCGAGACATCAAGCCTCACAACATACTCATAAAAGGAGATACTTGGATGATCTCGGACTATGGACTGTGCATATTTTATGATGATGATGAAGACGTGGCGCTAACAAAGATGGATCGTCCGTTTGGCCCGAAGTATTGGATGTCGCCAGAAGCTGTTAATCGGATAATCGGCCGCCCGGACGAGATCTCAATGGCGTCCGACGTCTTTCAGTTAGCGGCAGTTTTTTGGCTTGTAGTGAATCATCAACACCCGACCGGTATCTTGACGGCAGATGATTGGACCGGACCGCCAAATCTGTACGAAGTGCTACATCGAGCTTTGCAGCATGATCCGGGACGTCGCCAGCAATCAGGCCTGCAGTTTTCTGATGAGATTGCCCAGGCGATTGCGAGCTAGCCTTATGACTCGCGCCCTGTGGAAGCAGGGCACGTTATTTCAGACGTAAGCAAGGCACTGTCTCCCCGTAATGAAAAGCCGGAGTCACAGACAGATACTAAAAATTATGAACACGAATAGGTAATACTCGAATTTGGGCTCTTTTATTTCGGGTCTACGATGCCTGCATAGCCCGTGAGTTCGACGTAGCCACGTCCCCCCAAATTTTTGGCGTTTCTATTGCCGCTGACTTTTACCGCGCCTTCCCAGTATCGAACGGTGGCACTGAGTTCCTGATTGTCGATTACAGGTTGTACATCGAGTTGCAGATTGAGATGGGATACGTTGACTTGCCAGCTGTTGGGGTACTTACCACCTAATGGGCTGTCCCAGAAGTCGGTTATCTCTATTTTGACTTCATCGGCATCGAGGTATTGGCTGTTGCCGTTGTTGTCGATCCAGGTGCCGGCGCTGAGTGGGTCTTTCTTGCCGTTTTTCCGTCGCAGTTGATAGAACATCAGGTCATTGCCATCGTCGAGCTGAAGGGCGAACCAGTCCCAGCCGACTTGATCTTTTGAAAGTGCACTGCTGCTCCATTCACGGTCCAGCCAGGATAAGCCTGTGACGGTGTATTGATTTTCGCCTAGCTGTAGTTTGCCGTCTGTCTTCAATCTAGAGATTGAATAATAGTAAGAGGCGTTGCCGGGTTTTGTTGATTTCTGCGAAAGGCCATTGTGCCCGTTCAATACCGGCGGCTTGAGTGGTGTCAGGTTTAGATCAAGCATCAGCTTCTGATCCACGTCCTGATCCTCGGCGTGGATGTGCCAGGTCGCAGTGGTTTTAGGCCTGGCGCTGATTGACCAGTCTTCTACCCATACTCGAAAGGGTTC
>Ga0255052_10002556_pt1 | contig 13044 bp, 6 predicted proteins | sample JV7_2_21_MG_FD_188632 | JGI IMG/M metagenome (GOLD analysis project Ga0255052, IMG submission 188632) | Seawater microbial communities from Jervis Inlet, British Columbia, Canada - JV7_2_21 | ecosystem: Environmental > Aquatic > Marine > Inlet | place: Canada: British Columbia | collected... | reverse complement strand
GTGCCCGTGGCGCCACAGTCGAACCAACACCTCCTGGGTCACGTCCTCTGCCTCCTCCCGGTTGGCGAGCAGATACACCGCCAGCGTGTAGACCTTTCGTCCATGGGCTGCTACAGCGGCGTCAAAGTCCTGTCGCCTCATCCGCATAAAAAGACGAATCCCCCCTGCAGAAAGTTACAATTCCCCCTGCAACTGTCTAAGCTACTTTACGTATCGTTGAGATGGAAGCCGTGTTGTGGTCAGCAGTTGCTTTCCAAACCCCGTAACCGTCTTCAATTCAGCCGGATAGCATCGGGACATGCGGAAGCAGCAACCCATCCTGGAAGACGGGACGCCTCTTTGAAGAAGGAGTACAAAGTGAATGAAGTGAGCTTCTTACGAACTGTGTTGATGGGCCTCGCAGTCTGTGGCGTGGTCGCGTGCGGCGCCGCACCACAAGTCGACCATTCGGTAGACAGGACGAAAATCCCAATCACCACTTCCTGTGAAGAGGCGCGCGATGCATTCTTGAAGGGGCGGTGGCTGTTCGAGAATCTCCGCATGACCGACGCCCACGAGTACTTTCTGAAGGCAGTCGAAGCCGACCCGGATTTCGCCCTTGCCAACTTAGGCGTTGCCAACACCGCACCAACCAATCAGGATTTCTTCGGCGCATTTCGACGCGCCGTCGACACGTGCGCCAACGCAAGCGAGGGCGAACGGCTTCTGATTGCTGCGCTCGAAGCCGGGGTTGCCGGCGAACCAGAGGTCCAGTTGGCCAAGCTCGAGGCCCTCGTGGCGCTGTTTCCGGAGGACGAACGGGCGCACAACGCGATCGGCAACTTCTTTTTCGGCCAGCAGATTTATGAACGCGCAATCTCCTCGTATCGGACTGCAATCGACGTCAACCCAAAATTCGCCTCGCCATACAACATGCTCGGGTATGGCCTGCGGCAGGTGGGCGACTACGCCGCCGCCGAGGAGGCCTTCCAGCGATACACCGAGCTCATCCCGGATCAGCCCAACCCCTATGACTCCTACGCCGAGCTCCTGATGAAAATGGGCCGCTACGACGAATCCATCGCCAGCTACGAAGAGGCGCTCGCCATCGACCCCAACTTCGTGGCGTCGTACGTCGGTATCGGCACCAATCAGATGTTCATGGACCAGCCCGAGGATGCGCGGTCGACCTTTTCAAAAATCGAAGAAAACGCGCGCAACAACGGGGAGCGTCGGCTGGCTTGTTTCTGGAAGGCGGCCAGCTACCTCCACGAGGGAGATTCTGGAAACGCCTTTGCCGAAACCCAAAAGTTGTATGAAATAGCGGCCGAAACCGACGATCGCAGTGCCATGGCGGGAGATCTCAACCTGATAGGCGACATCTTGCTGCGCGCCGGCCGAGCCGAAGAGGCCGCCGAGAAATACCATGCCCAAATTGAAATGATGCAGAGTTCGGACGCCACCGACGAAATCAAAGAGGCGGCGGCGCGGAACCAGAGGTACGACCTGGCCAGAGTCGCCCTCTGGAACGCCGATCTCGATACCGCATCCGCGTTGGCTGACACGTATCGCCAAGAAGTTGCGGTCCACAACGTGCGGTTCGAGGTTCAAAGGACACGCGAGCTCGACGGCATGATCGCCCTCGCAGAAGGTGACATGGATTCGGCCATCGGTCATTTTGAACAGGCAAATCAGCAAGACCCCCAGATCTGGCTGCTCAAAGCGCGCACCTATGCGGCGATGGGTGATGATGAAAGCGCTCGACGTGCCTGCGAGCAGGTCATCGATTTCAACCAGCTCAACTTCAACCTCGCCTTCGTCCGGAACACGGCCCGCGAGCTGCTTGAAACGCTCTGACAGGGCTTTCTCGGACAGTCTCTTACGCTGACGTACGACGACCAGGCCACAACGCGACCGGCCGAATTGCGTTACTATGGGCATAGTGGTGTTGAGACATCGACGCCTCGCGTCAACGGTCGGTTTATGCCCGGGACCGGCGACCCTTCAGGCATGCACGATGCACGAGCCAATCGGGGTGCACGACGCGATGAGCAACCTGAAATCGAGGGGGATTCCAATTGAACGACGGATCCGGGGTCGCCGGCTACGAGGAGGAGCGAGCGCTCCTCAAACGATACCTGTCGGACGAGATCGCGCCCATGATCTTTGCCAACAGTGCGTCGGAACTCTTCCAGGTCCCGGCCCCGATCGTCGCTCAGGAGATCCAGTCGTGGATGGGTGACCAGATTCGCGGCGCCAGCACGATGACGGCATCCGATCTCCTCTATCACGCAGCCACCAAGCTCCACCAACTCGGCGTCCTCGACCTCATTCCACGCGAGGAGGTTGGGGCCTATCTCGCCAAGCTGCAGCCATCCCTCCTTGAACTGTGTCCGCCCGAACAAAAGAAGGGGCTCGAAGAGAACTTTGGACACCTCGAAAAGAGCACCGGCATCAGCGGTGGCAAGGTCGAGGTCTTGCACAAGCAGGGTCCTCCTGGAGCGCCCGGCGGCTACCCCGGCGCGCCCGGGGGCGGTTACGGTGGTCCTGCCGGACCGGTTGGCGGCGGAGGGTACGCGGCCGGTGGGGCCGGCGGAGCAGCGCCGACAGCCGCTGATGCACTCGCCCTGCACCGCCTCAACATGATGCTCGATCAGTTACAGCGCCTGGCTGTGCCCGGGGCGTCGGCAGGTGGCGGTGCACCGGACGTCAACCAGAAAGCGGTACTCGGACACGTTGTCGAACAGTTCGCCTCCCAGGCCAAGAGTTCGAAGGAGCTCGAGACGCAGCTCGGCTATCTGCAGGATATCGGCATCGACAACCTCGGCGCGGACCTGTTCAAGCATCTCAGCGAGGGCCTGCCCGATTGGGCGCCGCCGTCCCACACCGAAGTTGGTGACAAAGATCCCCCGGCCGGCGCGACTCGCGCCATGCGCAAGGTGGTCAATCTTTCGAAAGACCCGGAGGAGCTCCTCCAACGGTTCAAGGAGATGGTCGGCGTCGCAATCGAGGAGTTCAATGGCGGCTCACTCGGTCGCGCGGTCACCATGCTCGATCTCGCCGAACGTATGATCGCTCAAAAAGAGGTCGAGGCCTCGATGGCAACGTCCGTGATCGAGGAAAGCTACTCCGATCTCGACATGGCTCAGATCTATAAACTCGCCGATGATCCGGACAACCGTCTGCTCCTGAACAGGGTGATGAAGTTCTTCCCGAAGCTCCAGGTTAATGAACTCCTCGAAAAGCTCATGGACGAACAGGATCGGGAAAAACGACTGCAGTTGTTGAAGCTTCTCCGGGCCCACGGCGAAGAGGCGCGAGAAGGGGCGGTCGAAGCCCTCGACGAATCAGTCAACGGCGACACGCGGCGACCGTGGCACGTTGAACGCAACCTCGTCTACCTGATGCGCGCGATCCCGAGGGTTCACGACGAGGACATCGATCGAGAGATCGATCTCCTGGTTCATGTTTCGGACCTCACCGGCTCGATGCCGGTGATTCGCGAGGCCATCGCGTCGCTGGTGCAACTCGAGCATCCGCGCGCCAACACCACCCTCGCCGCGCGCATCAGCGAGCTCGAGAACGTGCTTGTCGGTGACTCTGTCATCCAGTTCGACCTCAAGGAGATCCGGTGGCTGCTGAGCAACGCGATCAAGCTGTTGTCCCAGAGCGAAACCAGTGAGGCCCGATCCATCATCATCACTCACGGTCTCAAGGACAAGCCTGAACTCGGTGATACCTACGCCCGTCTCGTGACGCTCGGCGACCATGATCTTTCGGATACGCCGGATCAGCTGAATCGGTTGCTCGATGCGATGCAGAATGAGCTGCCGAGAAAGTTTCTCGGGGTGTCGGTCAAGAATCCCCGCAAGTCGCAGATTCTCGAATATCTGATCTCCTCCGTTTCGGGCACCAACGCCCCGGAGGTACACACTATTCTCGGTGACATTGTGCAGCGCTTTTCGGATCAGCCGTTCGGCAAGGCGGCCGACAAGGCCCTCACGACGATGGGGCAGCCGGCAGCCCGGAAGAAGGCGCCGGCGGCCGCCAACGATTCGGTCACCCTGTCGGGAGATCTGGCCCTCTTCGGTCTTCCCAATGTGCTTCAGAACCTCTCCGACACCGGGGTCACGGGAGCGGTCAAGATCTTCGACGAAGAGGGCGGCGAAAAGGCGGAAATCCGCCTCGCCGACGGCAACTTGATTTCGGCCAGGGTCGGCCAGCTCGAGAACGACAATGCCGTCTACCAGCTCCTCGAACGTCCCGTGAAGGGCCGTTTTGTCTTTGTCAACGAGGAACACCTCGGCGGGGACGACTCGCTGCCGGAGAGCTCGATGGAGATGATGTCGCTGCTACTCGAGGGAATTCGCCGCTACGACGAGTTCAACCGTGCGTTGGCCCTGATCCCCGACGACGCCCGCTTCAAATCTACCGGCAAGAAACCTTCGGACGTCAAAGAGGATGGGGACTCCAAGCTTGCCAAGGCAGTTTGGGACCAGGCGGCTCGTGGCGTATCACCCTTGGCGTGCGAAAAAGGGATCCCGATCGACTGCTTCCGGATCCGCCGCCTCTACGAGCACTGGGTCACCGAGGGCGCGCTCGCTCCGGCGGATGCTCCTGCCGCGGCTCCCCCAGCCCCGGCGGAGAGCCGACTCTCGATACTCGATTCTCGATTCTCGATACTCGATTCTCGATTCTCGATACTCGATTCTCGATTCTCGATTCTCGATTCTCGATTCTCGATTCAACAAAAGCCTAAATTCCTGGACTGTGTTGTCAAGGGGTGTGTGAGCGGTTCGTGAATCGAGTATCCAGCATCCAGTATCGAGCATCTGGCGGTTGGGCTATACTCCCCCGCCATGGAGAGGGTTTCCTGGGAACGGTACTTCATGAATCTTGCGGTGCAGGCGGCGACCCGCTCGACCTGTCCCCGTAAACATGTCGGAGCAATTATCGTCCGTGACAAGACGGTGCTCTCCACCGGCTACAACGGATCGATCCGCGGCGGATCCCACTGCACCGAAGTTGGCTGCCTGATGGACAACAGCCACTGCATCCGCGCGGTCCACGCCGAGGCCAACGCTCTCGTCCAGGCGGCCCGTCACGGCATTCGCCTCGAGGGCGCGCAAATATTCGTCACGGCCTCACCGTGCTTCAACTGCTTCAAACTGCTCGTCAATGCCGGCATCCGCGGCATCTACTTCGGCGAGTTCTACCGTGACGAAAAGGTATTGCAGTTCGCCGACGAGCTCGGCATCGAAATGGTTCACCTCGGCCTCGACGACGAATGATCGACGTCGACCTCGACCAGGTCGGAATCCCATTTTCCTGGCTGGAGCTTTTCGGCCGCACGGCTCCAACCGATGTAGAGATCGGATCCGGCAAAGGCAAATTTCTCAACGAGCTTGCGACTGCGCGACCGGATCGAAACCTCCTTGCGGTGGAGCGCTCAGCAAAGTATCACCGCCTGTGCTGCGACCGTGCCGCCCGCCGCGGTCTCGAGAATGTACGGCTGATTCGAACGACCGGTGAGGACCTCCTGTTTCGTCTCCTCGCCGAAGGATCGGTGGACACCTTCTTCGTGCTGTTCTCGGATCCCTGGCCCAAAAAACGGCATCACAAGCGCCGGTTCTTCAGACCTGACAATGTGGCCGCCATGCAGCGGGCCCTCGCACCGGACGGGCGCCTGCTGGTCAAGTCCGACCATGACGACTATTCCATCGTCATCGCGGAGGTGCTTGGCGCCGCATCGGGCTTCGCCGCCATCGACCCTGAAGAGGCGTTTGCCGATCTGCCGCAGACCGGTTTCGAACAAAAATACCTGGTCGACGGGCGGAAGATCCACACATTTGCGCTCAGGAAGCAGGGCTGAGGCTCGATACTCGTCGCTCGATGCTCGATGCCTCCAGATTGATCGTCCGTCTGCTCGTGATCGATCTGCCTTCTGACGAATTCGATTATTTCCCCGCAGATCACGCAGATTGACGCAGATTACATCACGAAGGGTATGGGTCAAAATCTGCGTTATCTGCGTCATCTGCGGGCAAAATGGGGTGGGTGGGCGGACGGGCGTTCGATAGCGATCCCGACAGCGATTTGATCGTTAGCGCGTGACTTCACCTGTGACGGCTGAACCATCCGACAGCGTGAGGTGCCAACTGACGGTGACCTTCGAACGACTCGAAGGCAGCCGCACCCAGCCGCTCATGACGCGCTCGCCCGGGCCGAGATAGACTTCGGTAAACCGGGCTCCGTTGAACCGATCGGAGTCTCCTTCGCGCCAATCGTCACCCTGTACGTTGCCAAGCCTTAGACCGTCGAACGATCCCCGGTCGCGGGCGCGGATCCAGCTCTCGTCCACCGAAACCTGCACCCAGTTACCGTGATTGGCCACCGCGGTCACAAAAGGTCCTGGATTGTCCAACACCACCCGCAGGATTTGACCATCGCGTTCGACATCGACCTTCACGACCGGCGCCGGCCCCTCTCCCTCGAGGTATCGCAGCAGGGTCTCTCGCCCCAGACCAAGCGACTGATCCACGGGAGGCAACGCAACCAGGTCCCACCCGGCAACCTCCGGTAGAACCAAACGATGCATCTCCGCCAACGCGGCGTTCAACCGCGCAGCATCGACCCACCGCACCGCGACGCTGTCGCTCTTTTGCCAGCTGCGGCCGCTCCAACTCGCGGTCGTTTCAAAGGTGAACGTCCGATCGAGGGTCGACGTCGTGGACATGGTGGCAACGGCTGTGAGTGGGTTGAGATCGTCCCCGGGTCCGTCGAAGGCGGGTTCCGTCCGCGGCGTCAGCACCATGGCCAGGCGCACACGAACCCCGCTTCCAGCCAGGGGCTCGAGCTTTTTCCAAAGAGGAAGTGGATCGAGTTCACGGACCCCGCGAAGATCCGCCCCATCGGTTCCAAAGGCAGGTAGGACACAGATTCGTGCGCCCGCGGCCGTTCGGAGGCCTTCCTCGCGTTGGATCTGTTTGAAGCTGAGCAATGGCACCACTGACACGCCGGACACTTCGGTCAGCGAGGTCACGAACTCATCAAGGCTTTCCGTCAACCGCGGTAGATCGAGAATGAGTTCCGCCGGCACCGATCCGTCGAGCTCGGCGTCGATCGCCTGCCATACGGCCTCGGCAGCCGCCCGATCGAGATCTTCGCGAACTCCCTGAACCTCGAGCGCAATGCCGACCGGAATCGCGCCTTCGACCGGTGGCATCGCGTTGAATCGCAGCACCGGAGCTTGCCCCGCAAGGTTCATGCTTCCACGGCGAATGACGACCTCGTCGACTCCCGCAGCACGCATCCTCTCCGCAGTTTCCGCATCGAGACCCTCAGCACCGAGCCACACCACCAACCGGCGGGGGGTCGGCGCCACCTCCTGGAAGGACGGACCACCGCCACCGCAACCAAAAAACAGAGCTGTCAAAACCGCGACCGAAAGCGCCCTTGTCATAGCAATCATTTTAGCCTGTACTTCCTAACCCGTATATCTCACCAGGTTTCGTCGCGAGGTCGGCGAGGCGCCGTGCCCAGTGGGGTTTTCGATCTAGAGGCCCGGCCGGGGCCCCCAGTGCCGTCCGCCGATGGGGCTCGTGCGCCGAGGTCAAGGCGCGAGGAGGAGTCGATGCCCGAGCATCGTCGACGACGAGCAACGCAGAGATCGGCCACGACCCCCATCGGCCCGAAGGGTTGCGGCGGCATGGCCCCGTCTTCTTCGTTGCCGCTCCTCGGCGATGGAGGGACATCGCCGTCGTCACGGCGCCTCGAATACGGACCCATGGCGCACGCAACGGATGACGCTGGGGGCCCCGGCCGGGCCTCGCAGGGCGCGGAGCGCGTACTTGAGGTACGTTACGGCGCGCCTCCGGCGCTTGTGTCTCCCCGCCATCAGCGCGTGTCCGATGGGCTCGCCTGGGGGCGAGCCTTCGGCCACACTGCGCTGCTGTCGGCGGGGAGAGCACCCCGAGGCGAGAAAACACCGCTGGGTGCGCAGCATCGTCGGCCGCAGCAGGAAGCTGGCGAGATATGCGGGTTGATACCTTACTCCTGCGGCGCGCTCAGGCTCGACGACGTCGGAAACTCGAGCCTCACTTTGAGACCGCGCGCCGCATTGGTGGCGGAGACGTTGCCGTGACAGCGAACAACAACCTGCTGGACCAGCGCCAGACCGAGGCCGCTGCCGGCGGTGGTCGATGAGAAGTGGGGTGAGAAGAGATCGGGCAAACGATCGTCACGCACGCCTCCTCCCGTATCCTCAACCTCCAGCACGACCAGGTCGCGATCGACCTCGAGCCGCAGAACCACCGTCCCGGGCTCATCACCAAGAACGTCGAGACTGTTCTGGAGCAAATTGGCGACGGCCCGACGCAGCCATTGCCGGTCGCCTGTGATCGGGGGCGGTGTCGATTCGACCTCGTACTCGATTCTGATCCCGCGCCGTTCCAGCACCTCGGCGCCTCTCGGCAGCTCTTCGACGAGCTTCGCCAGGTCCACCGGTTCTGGTTCCCACCGCTCGAGGGCAACGAGATTGGAGAACGAGCTCGCGGTTTCCTGCAGACGTTTGACCTGATCCGCGATTTCGCGGCAGGCTTCTTCGAGCAGTTTGGGCAGCTCCGGATTATCGCTCTTGATCGCGGCCTCCAGCTCCTGCACCCAGAGGCGAATGGGAGTCAGTGGGTTCTTGACTTCGTGGGCCACGATCCGCGCCATCTGGTTGAGCTGCTGCAAGCGGTCGGCCCGCACCAGATCCGTAACGTCATCGACTACCGCCACGAGCCCGCGGTCACCGTCCGGGAAGGGCACCCCTGCCACCCCGATCCTCCAGGTGATGTCGCTCCCGGGAATCGGCTGCACCGTCCTCGACGCAGACCCGCCGATACTGGCGTCCTCGACGACGGATCGAAGCTGTTCGAGGAACCTCTCGCCGTACTCCTCCTGAAACTGGAGGGCGCTGGGATTGGCAAACCGCTCGGTCCCATCGGGCTCGAGCACCACCACCGCCGGTTCCAGAGTCTTGAGGGTGATCCGCAGCAGCTCCTCCTGGTGGCGCAAGCTGAGCTCGCGCTGCTGCACCTCTTCATTCATCGAACGCACAGCATCGAGGACCTCTGCGAGATCAGTCTCTCGGGGCCTGCGAAGCGGTCCCACCGGCTCACCGTCGCGCAGCTTTCGCGCGAGGATAACGAGCTCGCGCAGCGATGTGCTCAGCCTCTCCTCGACCCGAGTCGTGAGGAGGAGGGCAAGCAGAGCCGACAGCAGTGCGCCGGTCAGGAGCCAGTCGACCGCACCGAGATCAGCGCCTGAGCGCACCGGATCGGAACGGTAGAGGTGGAGCAAGAGTCGGTTTCCCTGAAGATCGACCGGCCCGGCCGCGACCATCAGATCACGCCAGCGCAGGATGACCGGGTCGTCGCGACCGAGGAGGAATGGAGGGTAGGTAGCGGCGAGGGGGAGCTGCGGGAGCACGCCGCTGACCACCAGATCAGGCCGAGACGCCGCCACCGGGAGGTCGCCGTCCCACAGACACACCTCGCCGCCCCATCCGGCTGCAAGCCAGCGCGCGAGTTGATCATCGACAGCAAATCCGCCGCCAAGATGGACTGCCGTGTATCTCGCCGCCTGCAACGCATCGAGGCCGCGGTTCTGCTCCAGACGCTGCTCCTGGCCGGTGATTCGCTGATGGAGGAACAGAGTCAAGATCGCCAGCGGCAGCACGACGCCGCCGGTCACGAGCAGGCGCAACCTGCCGCCGAAGGTCGAGAGGTGTTGGCGTTTGAGGGTCGGCGGCAACGCCAGGACCGTGCCGAAAAGCGCCCACAGTAAAGCGATGATCGCTCGGACGACCCAATCTGAAGCGGACGGGTGGTTTGCGATTGCGAGAACCAGCCACTGCCCCTCACGCCGAACCCGCGCCAATCGGCGGACGTCACCGACATCTATCCGGGTCCAACCGCCGCCAGCGTGGAAAAGCTCGCCCGCGCTGACCGCGTCGAGACCCTCGATCTCGGGATGCAAGCCGGCCGCAACCTCACCTGTTCGCGTCAGAACCGCGGACCAGACCGGCCCGCCACGCGCATCCTCGATCGGTCGGCCGGTTTGCCAGTCACCGAGCAGGCTCCACGGTTCGACCGCAATCGCCAACTCGAGGGAGTATCCCTCAGGATCTTCGAGGAACCAGGTCCGAAGCACCCGAACGTCGCCCCCCGCCGGTGCGAGGTCTCCCCACCGAGAGATCTCGGAGCCCATCTCGTCGATCAACAACAGCTCGGACGGCGTCTGCCACTCTGCGAGCCGCCACCGTTCCGCCACAACCGGCGCAAGATCGTTCAAACGACACGCATGGGGCTCGGCGGGAAGATCCCCCCCCAACTCGATTTCTCCTCGCGGCAGGACCACCTGGCTGTGCGCGCCGATTGCTCTGGCGAGCTCGACCGGGACCCTCAGCATGTGCCACGAAAGACCGAATAGCGCGAGCGCCGCCGCCGCTCGAAGCCTCCGTCCGAGCGAGAACCTCGATCGACTCACGCCCGGCCACCCCGATACCAACCATGCCAGCGCCACCATCCAAACGCCGCCCCACCCTGGTCGAAGCAGGTGCTCAGGGAACCACGAGAAACGGTCCATCGGGTTGGCGAAGACCGCCAGGAGCGATGCTCCAATCAATGAAGCGGACACCAGTACCCGTGACCACCGTCGCGCCATCACTCCAGCCAGGCGGCCGAGCGCCGCCCCCGCCAGCAGCACGGTCACCCCGGTCGCGAAGTCGGATGCGATACTCGGCGCTAACAGAAGCGAAGTCGCTCCCGCCGCCACGACGAGCACCGCCACTCGGGGTTGAAAAACGGCGGCCATGACCGCTAACAGCATCCAACCCAACCACCGGAGCTCGTTCGGAGATCGCCCGGAAACCGGAACCGAGATCACGGGCACCTTGACGCCCGGTGCGACCGACGGAGTCACGGTCTCGAATCCGGCGCGATGGATGCCCAGCGCCAACTCACGCCCCCGACCGGCTCTCATCCCCCAGAAATGCCTCTTCTGTAGAGCAGAACGATCGGCGATGATCACCGCACCCACCAGACGACCATCCACCAGCAGTGGATCTCTGAGCCACAGATCGGCGCTGCCGGCCGACCACGAAACGCCCCACTGCCTTTGTCCCAGCGGCCGGACGTCGTACGGGAAGGATGAGCCGGCGCCTCCCCAGGCCACGATCTGTCCCCGGTCGTCGGCGAGAAAAATGGTGCGGCCGGGCGTCGCAACGGCGCTGCGATCGAGGACCGCGAACAGGCCGGCAGGATCCACCGCCTCGCCCGCAGCTCCGAGCAGGCGCTGTACGGTCGAATCGGTGGCCAGCTCCTCACCCGTCACCAACATCCCCCGGCAGTGTCGGTCAAGTTGGGTCTCGAGCCGGTTTCGATCGTGGCCGGCTCCAGAGGGCCACACCGCGATCATCAGTGCGGCAACAACCGCCAACCACGGATACCACCCACGACCGGCTGGACGAGCTAGCGCGAACAGGCCGGCGCACACGAGCAGCAGAGCTAAGGGCGCTGGGTTCCACCCCGGCCAGGGACCGCACACTGCGACAGCCGCAAGCGCGAGCAGCCAGGATCTCAACGGGCGCAGTTCGTTTGAAGCCTCTTCCACTGATTGGAGTATATCGCTGTCAGCGTGGCCGAACCTGAACACTCTTCAGGCCTCAAGATGGCCCGTTTCTCAGCGCGCTTCCCGAGAGGATGCCAGGCACGCCGCCATGATGTTGAGGACAACATCATGCCGGGATGCCAGGCACCTCCGCCGCACCCCGTTTCGAGCGCTAGCGCGAGCGCATGAGGGCTTCGATCTCGTCCGCGGTCGCAGGCAGCTCCGCGGAGAGGTTTTCGGCGCCGTCGTCGGTGATCAGAAAATCATTCTCGATCCGCGCCCCGAGCGCCTCGTCGGGCAGGTAGATCCCCGGTTCATTGGTGATCACCATTCCCGGCTCGAGCGGGGTCTCATCCGCACCCGGGTCGTGGGCGTCAAGGCCAAGCGGGTGACCGAGGCCGTGAATGAAATACTGTCCGAGCGACTCGCCCTTCGAATCGCGCACGCTCGTCTCTTCGAAAACTCCGTAGACGATTTTCCGCAACTCAAAGACCGTGACCCCGGGTCGCGTCGCCTCGGCGGCGCGGTCGTGGGCCTCGAGCACCAGATCGTAGATCTCACGCTGACGCTCGGTGAAGCGGCCGTTCGCGGGATAGGTCCGGGTCAGATCCCCGCAGTAATAACCGTAGCGGGCACCGATATCCACCACCACCAGCTCGCCGGCATCGCAGGTCCCGACATTCTGGTCGTAGTGGAGGGTGGTGGCGTTGTAACCCGAACCGACGATCGACGGGAAGGCGAGACCCTCCGCACCACCCTCGCGAAACGCCGCATAGACGGCACCGTCGACCACGCCCTCGCCGATCCCAGGGCTAATTGTCTGTGCAGCCCGGCGTTGACCCTCGACGCTGATGTCTATCGCCTTGCGCATGAGCTCGACCTCGCCCGCGTCCTTGATACTTCTCAAGGCTGTCATGTGCTCGTCTATGTCCCTGACCGAAAAGGTTGGCAGTCGGTCACGCAGACTCGCGAGGAAGCGGTGGGTCGGTGGCAGCACCGCGCCACTGCCGACTGCTGGCAGCTCCGTCCAGAGAACTGCGCCCGGTTCGGAGAGCCAGCCCTGGAGCCGTCCCTCGAAGCCCGGCACCGGTCGCCGGCGCGCATCCAAGACGATCTCGCTCGGTTGAGTCGATAGAACCTCATCAAAACCGAGCTCTCCAGCGGTCTCTTCGCCTGGGCCCCACTTGGGACCGGTCCAGCGCTCGACATTGGGGTTGCGTGGCGGCAGGAAGAGCTGATCGCCGCCCTCCCCCGGACGTAATACGATGGCCGCATTCGGGAGCTCGACCCCGGTCAGGTAGAAAAAGCTCGAGCTCTGGCGAAAGGTGCCGACATCGCCGTAACCACGGTCGTCGCCGGCCCCCCACATCACCACCATACCCTCGCCCACGCGTTCGAGAAGTCGCCGTC
>Ga0255052_10002555_pt1 | contig 13051 bp, 11 predicted proteins | sample JV7_2_21_MG_FD_188632 | JGI IMG/M metagenome (GOLD analysis project Ga0255052, IMG submission 188632) | Seawater microbial communities from Jervis Inlet, British Columbia, Canada - JV7_2_21 | ecosystem: Environmental > Aquatic > Marine > Inlet | place: Canada: British Columbia | collected... | reverse complement strand
CATTTGCCAGCACTCGTTCAAGATTCTGACCGATGCGTTCAATAACCTCGAGATCCGGTCCCGCGACTTTGATACCAACAGGTGTCTTGATGCCGGTTGCCAGCATATCGATACGCGTCTTGATGGGCATGACCCACGCATTGGTAAGACCCGTGTATCTAACAACGCGATCGAGTTCAGCTCGCAAGCCCTCGGACGTCATTCCCTCGCGCCACTCCTCCCGTGGTTTTAGTTGCACGACTGTTTCGATCATCGTCAGCGGCGCAGGATCGGTTGCCGTTTCCGCGCGGCCGATCTTGCCGAACACGCGTTTCACCTCCGGCACGGCCATTATCATCTTATCGGTGCTCTGCAAGATCTCTCTTGCTTTGTCGATGGATATGCCCGGGTAGGTCGTCGGCATGTACATGATGTCGCCTTCATCCAATGGCGGCATGAACTCCGAGCCGAGTTTTGTGGCGGGCCACAAACCAACAACGAGAATGATGGCCGCCAGTGCCAGCGTTCCCTTTGGGAACCGAATCACGGCATTGATGACCGGCCGGTAGGCGGCAATCAACACGCGGTTGATCGGATTCCTGTGCTCCGGCGTGATCTTGCCGCGAATGAAATAACCCATCAGTACTGGAACCAGCGTGATCGACAGGCCTGCCGCCGCGGCCATTGCATACGTCTTGGTAAATGCGAGCGGTGCAAACAATCGACCTTCCTGTGCCTCGAGCGTGAATACCGGCAGAAAGCTCAGCGTGATGATCAGGAGCGAAAAAAACAACGGCGGACCCACTTCGGTTGCGGCGTCGCCCATGATTCGCCAGCGATTCTCGTCGGTGAGCGGTTCCTTCTCGATGTGCTTGTGCACGTTTTCGATCATGACGATTGCCGCATCCACCATCGCGCCAATCGCGATCGCAATGCCGCCCAAAGACATGATATTGGCGTTGATGCCCTGCTGTTTCATCACGATAAACGCTACAAGGATGCCAACCGGCAAGCTCAGGATAATGACGACCGATGAGCGCAGGTGAAAAAGAAACACCGCGCAAACCAGCGCAACCACGATGAATTCCTCAAGCAGCTTCCCCTCCAGGGTCTCGACGGCACGCTCGATCAGGTCGGAGCGGTCATAGGTCGTAACGATATCAACGCCGTCCGGGAGGCTGCGCTGAAGTTCGACCAGGCGTTCCTTGACCGCATCGATCGTAGTTAACGCGTTCTCGCCCCAGCGCATGACAACCACAGCGCCAACGACCTCGCCCTCACCATTTAATTCAGCAATTCCGCGCCGCATTTGCGGGCCCAGCCGAATCTCGGCCACGTCGGCGAGCAGCAGTGGCGTGCCCTGCGCGTTGACGCCCAAGGGAATATTGCTGAGATCGTCGAGGTTTTGCAGGTAGCCGCTCGCTCGCACCATGTACTCGGCCTCGCCCATTTCTATCACGGAGCCACCGGTTTCCTGGTTGCCCTGCTGTATTGCCATTTTGATTTTGGCGAGCGTAATACCGAAGGCGCGCAGTTTGTCCGGGTCCACCACCACCTGGTATTGGCGCACCATGCCACCGATCGTCGCGACCTCCGCAACGCCGGGAACCGTCTGTAGCTCGTACTTTAGGAACCAGTCCTGCAAGCTACGAAGTTGCGCAAGGTCATTCTGACCGCTGCGATCGACCAGCGCGTATTCGAACACCCAACCCACACCGGTGGCGTCCGGCCCGAGCGCCGGCTTGGCGTTGTCCGGCAGTTGCCCGGATACCTGGCTCAGGTATTCAAGCACGCGAGAGCGCGCCCAATACAGATCGGTGCCATCTTCGAAAATGATGTAGACGTAGGAATCACCAAAGAACGAGTAGCCCCGCACGGTTACAGCTTTAGGAACGGACAGCATTGCTGTCGTCAACGGATAGGTCACCTGGTCCTCGACGACCTGTGGTGCCTGTCCCGGAAATGAGGTCTTGATGATGACCTGTACATCCGAAAGATCCGGCAAAGCGTCCACAGGCGTTTGGCGGACCGAGTACAGGCCCCACGCGGTAACCAGAACAGTCATGATCAGAACCAAAACGCGGTTCTGAATCGACCAATGAATCAGCCCGGCAATCATTGCGATGGCTCCATCTGGTGTTGACTGTGATCCATGGTTTCTTCTGTGGGTTGCTCGGCATCATCCATTTCCATGGGTTGCCCGGCATCATCCATCCGCGACAGCGCCGCCTCGATATTCGACTCGGAATCGATCAGAAACTGTCCCGATGTGACGATGAGATCACCCGCAGAAACTCCGCCCCGAATCTCGACGCGATCACCTGATTCGATACCGATCTCCACCGGCTGCGTCTTGAATCGACCCTCACCCAACGCAATAACCACGCGGTCGACGGAACCGCCTCGAATCAGCGCTTCCCGAGGCACGTGAACGACCTCGCCGGTGCTCTCCCCGAGAATAGTGACGCGTGCAAACATGTTCGGTCGCAGCGTCTGCGCCTCGTTGTCGAAGCGCAGCCGGACTTTCAGCGTGCGCGTCTTCGGGTCCAGTTCCGGGTACACGTAGTCGACCGTACCGTGCCACACTTCGGCCGGACGATAATCAAGCTCGACCATCGCGTGCTGACCCGCTTTGACCCACGCGGCCTGGCGCTCGAAAACCTCGGCCAGCACCCAGATCTTGTCGAGTTCCGCGACGGACATGATATCGGTACTCGGTGTGACGAATTCTCCTTCGCGCACGCCAAGATGCGTGATGACACCATCGGACTCCGCGTAGAACCTGACTCGCTGCCTGATTGTGCGCGTCTTGTCGAGGCCTGCGATCTCACTGCCAGGGACGCCGAGTGCCGCGAGGCGCTCTCTCGAAGCGCTCAACAAAAGTTTGTTGCTGCTGCGAAGAGCCGCGAGATATTCCTCTTGCGCATTCACCAACGTCGGCGAATACAGTTCGAACAGCAGCTGTCCTTTTTCGACCGGGTCGCCCGTGGCTTTGGTCACCAGTTTCTCGACCCAACCATCGACACGCGTGTGCACGTGTTGCACCGTGTCTTCGTCGTAGCCGACGTAGCCAACCGTTTCGATTCGCTGCGAGAGTTCGCCACGCTGTGCCATGGCGGTGCGGACACCGAGGTTATTGACGATCGTGGCGTCAATTGCGATTACGCCGGGCTGACCGTCGACCTCGTCGGCATAAACGGGCACCAGTTCCATGCCCATGGGCGACGTGCCGGGTTCATCGCGGCGGTAATTCGGATCCATCGGCGCGACCCAATACAAGACCTCGCGTTCACTGCTGCCGGCAGCACCGCCGGCGTCATCTGACGCCGGTCCCATGGACCGACCGATCAGGATGCCAATGGCGACCATCGCAACGATCGCAATAGCTATAAAAGTGATTTTCTTCATCGTGAAAGCCCTCCGAGGTTGGCGAGAGCGGCGTAACTTTGTGCGCGCTCCACCTGCAGGCGAATATGGTCAATACGAGTATTCAGGTCGTCGACATAGGCGCGCATCACGTCGGCGAAGTCGCCCTTGTCACTCTGGTAAGCGAGCATGGATGCTTCGGCGTTGCTCTCCGCCTGATCGAGAATTCGGCTGTCGTACAATGACAAACGACGCGTCAGGTCTCGCCACCGCGAGTGTTCGGCTGCCAGCTTACTTTGCAGAGTACGCAGGGTTCTTTCTCTGCTGGACCGTGCAGCGCTGCGCTCTTGCAACGCCACTGACAAGGTGCTGTCGACGGACTTCTTTCTGAAAAAGGGCAGGCCAACCGTAACACCGAGGGTGATGAAATCAGATCGCGGTTCGCCGGACGGTAGCGACCCTTCGCGGTAACTGTAGCCAAGATCCAGCGCCCAGCCCGGCTTGGATCGTTGCTCCGCCAGATCCACGCCCGCGCTGCGAGCCTCGATCTGTGCATCGGCCGCTCTCAATGCCGGATGGTCCAGCAGCATTCCCTGAAGAGCTTCGAGGAGTGGCACTTGATTCCAGCCCGGTAATTTTTTCGCCAGCGGTCGTGCCGCGTCGTCGCCGACCCACTCGCCGAGCGCCGCTTGTGCGCCGGCGCTTTGCCGTTCGATGTCGATCAACCGGTCATCGAGACGGCTTAGCTCGAGTTCGGCACGCAACACGTCTTGCTGACTCTTGCGACCCACCGCGTATAAGGATCGCGTAATGGTCGCGAGGTCATCAAAGAACGGCCGTGACTCAGAGACCAAATCGTGAGCCTGCTGCCAGTAATACAGATCCAGCCAGGCGTCGCGAACTGCGGTCAATACGTTCCGACCCCGCCCGTCGGCGTTTCCGTTCATTTCGGCCGCCAGCAGGGTGAACTGCCTGGCACTGATCGAACGCGTTTTGCCGGCAGGAAATGTCTGGTGCACCCCGATGGCCGCGTGCGTCATGCCTTCGGTCGAGAAACTGCCGGACTGGATGGGATAATTATTGAGGCCGACGCGTAGCATCGGATCAGGCAACTCCCCAGCGATCACGGCGCGTGCTTCAAGCGCCGCGGCCTTGGCCTGCAAGGCCTGCTGCCCAGGTTCTGCGGCCAGTGCCAGATTCTCTGCCGCGGCCAACGTCAACGGTACTTCGTGCTGGGCCTCTGCAGAAACTGCAGATATCAGCAAAAGTGCAAATGGTATTAGGGGCTTTCGCCCACAGAAAAACTTCATCGAACAATCTCCTTCGTAAGGAACCGGTTTGGAACCGGTTAGGAACGGTTTACAACGAAGGGACCGCTATTTCAGATAGACACAGTTCAGAACGTGAAGGGGGGGGGTTGTGCCGGCAATGGCCAGCGCATAACGAAGATGCAGTGTCGCATCGGCGGGATGGTGATATGGCGCCGTGAACTCGTTGGGGGCAATTGCGATAACCAAGTCGGTTGGCGCGTCTTTGAGCTTGAATTGTCCGCCGCGCCCATCGTGATTCAGGTCTTCGACAATTGCGCAGTCTGACAGGCCATCGGCACACGGAACATCGTGGTCCATGCTGCCATGCATGTCACCATGCTCAACCGTCTGTGCCGGCGGACAGTGCAGGCAACCAGGGTCACTGTCACTCTGCAGCGCCATCGCGCAGGGCTGCAAGGCCAAGTTTAAGCAGACGGCCGCAAACAGGCCCAGGGCGCGAAAGCCCTGCGATTGTTGCTGTTGTCTGCTGCTGGCCAGATGGCTCAAGTGATTGTCTCCGACGAAATTATCCACAATATTGCGCGATCGTTGTACCAAGGCTATTGCCAATAGTACCTATGCGTCAAGTGCAAGAGTCACGAGAAAGTGTCCCCACACGGCCAATTACTGTGGGTCATGGCCGCCATATGGTGAGCATCATCGATGTCGATAACGGTATTCGCACAGTCAGGTAAGTACCGCAGCATGTGCCGCGTCAGTCGCTCAAAGTGCATGATGAAGTGCCGCAACTCGTCCGGATTCATACCCGTATCAGCGCGCTGCTTTTGTTCCTGAATCTCTCGCCATTCGAGCACTCTGTCGTATGACGGAATGCGCAGCATGACAAGTGCATCTATTCGTTCGAAGAGCTTCGCGTAGTCACTCCCAAGTTGATCGTTAACAAAGGACCGCCACACACCGTCAGCATCCTCCCGCTCTTCAAGTACGTTGACTGCTTTCCCGATATTTTCATCGGACTGAGGCCGTGCACCGACACACCAACCTTCGAACAAAACAACGTCGACCGGTACCTCAACGCTCCGCCATTCTGATTGTCTGAGAAGATCGTCGGTCGCTTTGTCAAAAACCGGCAGCTTGACGATGTGGTCCGAGCCTTGTTCAGTCAGCGCGTCGAGAATCTTGATGCCTAACGCAACATCATGTGTTCCCGGTACTCCTCGCGTTCGGAGCAGTGGATGACAATGTTCCGCAAGATCTTTCCTGGCCTGTTTGCCGAGATACAGGTCATCGAGCGACAGGCTGGCCGATGATATGTCGTGCTCATGTTTGAGCCAGTTCGCCAGGAACAGAGCGAGCGTGGACTTGCCTGAGCCCTGCGCACCGTTTATTCCGACGACTACAGGTCGACCCAAATACCCGTGCAATGCCTGCGCGCGTCCGGCCAGCGGTGCGACGTACTCCGCCACCATCTCGGTGTAGCTGGCAGGAAGCCGTTCGGCGCGACGCAGTTCGTCAATCCAGGGTTTGTCATTGCCAGAATTCATTGATCTCTGATTGTACGCGACGATGAAACGTGCTTTTACCGCGATGAAGCGTTTTTGTCGACTCCATGACGCGTCTATAATCGGCCATCCATATGGCGGGAACGTAAAGCGTGAAAGTAGATCAACTTTTTCGGGACAGGGGCCGCCTGTTCTGGATTCTGAATATTGCGGGTTGGACCGGCTACACGCTGGCGGCCTGGCTTGGCGCGCTCGCGCACGAGAAGCCCGAAGCGTATTTCGCGGTGATCGTTGCGACTGCGGTTATGGGTTTGATCATCACCGTTCCCATGCGATGGATTTATCGCCGTCTGTGGTCTCGCTCGCCGCTCACTCTAGCCGCCGGATTGCTCGTCACGTCTTATGTCATCGCATTTGGCTGGCGCTGGCTGCAAAACTATCTTTACTACGACTGGGTCAAGAACTCGTGGCAACCCGAGCACGTGATGGACTACGTCAGTGGCGTAATGGGGTCCTTTTACATCTTGCTGTGCTGGAGTGGCCTTTATTTCGGCATCAAGTACTACCAGCAATTGCAGGACCAGACGGAACAAACACTAAAGGCGACATCTGCAGCGCATCAGGCACAACTGAAGATGCTGCGTTACCAACTCAACCCGCACTTTCTGTTTAACACGCTAAACGCGATATCGACATTGATTCTCGACGGCGCCAACAAGACGGCCAATGATGCCGTAAGCCGGCTGAGCGATTTTCTGCGATATACGCTCGACAACGATCCGCTGAGCCGCGTCACGCTCGGTTCCGAACTGGGTGCTCTGGACCTTTACCTCGAAATTGAGAAAGTCCGGTTCGGCGATCGTCTTGTCATCGAAAAGACGATTGAGGCTAAAGCCCAGGACGCGCTGGTTCCCAGTCTGATCTTGCAACCTTTGATCGAGAACGCGATCAAATACGCCATTACGCCCAGCGAGGACGGCGGGACATTAAAGATATCGGCAAGAGTCCAGCACGGGACACTCGTGCTGCAGTTATCCGACACTGGCCCCGGACTGGGCAACGGCAATGGCGATCAGAAATCCAGCGGCGTCGGATTGAAAAACACACGCGAGCGTCTGCGGCAACTGTACGGCGCAAACCAGGCGTTTACATTGGCGCCGAATGAACCAAGTGGGCTGACGATAACGATTAACATGCCATATGAAACCGAAAATGCTTAGTGCACTGATCGTTGACGATGAGGAACTTGCGCGACGCGGCCTTGAGTTACGGCTGGAGAAGTATCCGGATATCTCGATTTGCGGCCAGAGTCGCAATGGGCGTGAGGCGCTGATCGCCGTTCGCGAGCAGTCCCCCGACCTGATATTCCTGGACGTGCAGATGCCTGGCATAGACGGTTTTGAAGTGCTCCGTCGTTTGTCCGGCAGCACGATGCCCGCCGTCATTTTCGTGACTGCTTACGATGAGTTTGCACTCAAGGCATTCGACGCGAATGCACTTGACTACCTTCTTAAGCCCATCAATGACGATCGCCTGGCCGAAGCGATCGAGCGAGCGCGACGAACTCATGATGAAAAAGCCGCTGATGTGCATCGCGACAAATTACTCAAGTTTGTCTGCGAGCTAACAGGCCGGGAATTGACGCTGGAATCAGCGCTGGCAGAAGCATCAGGTACGGGTCAGTCCTTTCCAAAGCGGATTGCGATCCGTGATGGCGGTGAAACCGCGTGCGTCGATGTTGACGCGATCGACTGGATTGACGCGGCTGGCGATTATATGTGCGTACATGCCGCCGGTGACACGTTCGTCTTGCGCGGAACGATGAAGCACCTGGAGGCGCTGCTCAATCCAGAGATGTTTGTGCGCGTGCATCGCTCAGCCATCGTCAATCGGCACCGTGTTACCTCAATGCGATCACACCGAAATGGCGAGTATTACCTGCAGCTCGGCTCTGACACCGAGCTCAAACTAAGCCGTAAGTACAAGGGCAATCTCGAACGCCTCGCTAATCGCGTTTAGTTATAAGGCGATCGTTTTCTTTCCCTCGCACGGCTTGTCGCGTTCATCGAACGCTTGACCGCAAGCTGTGCAACGCGGGAGCGCCTTCGTAACTCTAAGGGTCATCACATCGATGCTCTTGGGGAAACGAGATGAAACCGTCAGTCCGATTGCTGGTCGCAGCATTTCTCCTACTGTTCGCTTCAACTTCCACCGCGGCTTATGCGCTCGATGGCGAACGCAAGTCTTTCGAAATTTCTCGTGCCGAGTCCACACCTGTTATTGACGGTTTGCTCAGTGACGACGTCTGGCGCAACGCGGCGCTCATTGACGACTTTCATCAGATAGCACCAGCTGACGGGGCGACGCCCACGGAAGTAACGGTAGTCCGGGTGACCTACGATGATGAGTTCCTCTACATCGCGGCAGACTTGAGGGACAGTAACCCACAGGAGATTCGCGCGAAGCAGATGATCCAGGGAAAATTATTTCAGTCCGACGACCGTTTTTGGGTGACGATCGACAGCTTCAACACCAAGCGCAACGACTATTTCTTCCAGGTAAACGCCAACGGCGTACGCCGTGACGCGCTTCGTGAAAACAATGCCAACTTTATCGAGGAGTGGTCGGCGATCTGGCGCGCGGAGTCGGCAGTGCACGAACACGGCTGGGCGACTGAGATCGCAATTCCCTTCAAGTCGATTTCGTTTAACCCCGACTCAGACACCTGGGGCATCAACTTCGGCCGAGGAATCGTTCGCAAGCAAGAGTTCAACATGTGGTCGTCGCATGAACGCCAGGACTGGCCGGCTTATGGGGGTGAAGTCAGTGGTATCGATGAAATAGAACAAGGCCGTGGGCTGGATGTTGTTCCATCGGTCAGTCTAAGTCAGAGCCGCGACCTTGTACTTGGAGACAATGAATCCGGACTTGAGCCATCACTTGACGTGCGCTACCGAATTTCGCCGTCGCTGAGCGCCATATTCACTTTGAATACTGACTTTTCGACAGCGGAGGTCGACGAACAACAGATTGCACTCGATCGCTTTTCGCTCTTCTTTCCCGAGAAGCGCGACTTCTTCCTTCAGGATGCCGGGATTTTCGAGTTCGGCAACATTGATACCAATGGCCGGCCGTTCTTCTCGCGTCGAATCGGCCTTTCTGCTGACGGCGAGGCCGTCGGCCTGGACGGCGGCATCAAGCTGACTGGCCGCGTCGGGAATTTCAATATTGGCGCACTCGCCGTTCGCCAGGAGGCAAATGCCGACGTCGAGGCGACGGACCTGCTCGTGGCCCGAGGCTCGTACAACGTGCTCGATGAGTCCGCCGTTGGCTTCATCATGACGAGCGGCGACCCGACATCTAACGAATCCAATTCCGTCGTCGGGCTCGATTTTCTGTACCGCAACAGTAATGGTCCATTTGGTGAGATTCTGACCGGGAAGTTCTGGGTGCAACAGAGCCGGTCCTCCGACCTCGATGGAGACGAAACGGCTGTAGGCATGAACCTCGAAATCCCGAGTGACGTCTTATCCGCCTATGTTTCAGGTCAGGTTATCGAAGAGAATTTCCGGCCTGCGCTGGGCTTCGTCAACCGCACCGGTATTCGTCGCTACGACGCCGGGCTGCGCTATCGTACAAGACCGGAAGCCAGTCGCTGGCGCGCGATCAATAATCGCATCGATTTCACCCACGTTTCCGACATGGATGGCACCACTCTGTCGCAAAGAACGGCGATACGGCCAGTCAGTCTTTATTCGCACCGCGATGACTTCCTGTTTGTCGAGTGGGAGCGCAACACTGAAAACGTCTTGAGTGACTTCGAGTTGTTCGGGCAACTCAACGTAGCGGCGGGAATTTACGACTTCGATCGTTATCGCGCCGAGATTGCCACTGGAGTGCAGCGACCCGTGCGCGTTGTGCTATCGGTGCAGGACGGTGGTTTCTTCGGTGGCGACCGGCTGGAGAAATTTGTCGAATTGCAGTGGCGCCAATCCGCCCACTTCTTCTTGGGTCTGGGCTTTACCGAAAATGTCGTGGAGATGCCGAGTGGCGAATTCACGTCGCACCTGGCCAGCCTCAGGTCCGACATCGCATTCAATTCGCGTTGGTCATGGAGTAATCTCCTGCAGTACGACAACACAGCCGAAGCATTCGGCATCAACAGCCGGCTGCTGTATATTCCCGAAGCGGGCAAAGAGATGGTTTTCGTGTTTAACCACGGCGCCTCGGTCGATCCCTCGAATCGCCTGTCGAGCACGCAAAGCGAGTTGAACCTGAAGCTGGCGTATACGTTTCGGTACTGACCCGGCGATCGTCCGGTCAGCTTGATACGACTGGCCTCTCAGCTAAAAGCGGAAGTTCAGGCTGATCGATGCCCCAATCGGCGACTGAGAATCAATTTTGGCCGTGTTGCCACTTATGCGGTCGGTAATCAGCACGTCCATAAAGTGATGCTCGATTCTTGCCGCAAAGCTCGCAGACCAGCTTGCTGAGAAGTTGTATGTGGTACCAAGGCTCGCCATGAGGTGAATTTCGTCGCCGACGTCAAACATTAAGTCGAACGTACCGCCAGTATCTGTCGGACCTGCTACGTCCTCCACGTCAGGCGACGCGAAGCCGACGCCCAAGGTCCAGAACCAGTCAAATCCATGATCGGTTTCACTGTACAAGCGCCCGAATGAACCACTTAAGACCGAACTGTCCGCCGCGGCGTCAATCACGTCGACATTCGGATCCTGCCGAAGGTCTACTATTCTCCACGGTCGTTCGAAGTCATATTCATACGCATCGAGACCGGCGCCTATGAACCAACCATTATCCAGACTGTAACGGCCAATGACCCCGGCACCCAATATATCGTTGGATGGCACACCATCACCCAGCAGAACGTTGCCGCGCAGCCCCAATTCGTACTTCGATTCATCCGCCTGACTTGGCCCTGCCAGCAGAACCAACGTGACAAGGATGGTCATTTTTTGAGCAATTCGCATGGCATTCATGTGATCAACTCTCCGATACACCGGTGCTTGAGTGTACTACCAGTTTATTAGACACCCGGCCCCGACAAATCGGTCGCATTACGGCACATTTCGGAATTTTGTCCTGGGCCTTAGTCTACTCTCGTGCGAATCTGAGTGTAGTGCTGATTCGCAGTACTTGGGCACCTAGTCTTCTATATCGATTCGAGACTTGATGACAAGGTGCTGACCGGCAGTGTTGTACGGATCACCGCCGGTATCGTAGTCGTCCACAATGGAAAGCCCGTCCGCATCGACGAATTCCAGTTTGAGTACACGCATGTCCTTATGATCAATCTCAAAACGGACTGGCTCGTTGCTCACGACCTTACTCGTTTTCATTCTATGTGAAATCATGGCCTGTCTCTGTAACAACGATTGTTCGTATCTATTTTGAACCATCGCAGTGACAAACATTCAGTCACCCGTCGGGCAGATTCGACCGTTCGTCGGATTTTCGCCAGTCATCGGCTCTTAGCGACCGCTGGTCGGCATTGATACACATCGCTCTACCCCCGGGATACGGACTTAAAGAACGCCCATATAATATCCATGCCGATGTGGGGGCCGTATTCGGTACGCGGTTCACAATGTCGTTGCTCCGGCATTGTGTCGTATTGTTGATGGGTCACACAGGTAGGCCAGGCACCGCCCGGCCGTCTGGCAGGCCAGTTGTGCGTTTCGTCCGAATCCACACAGCTGACGACTGCATGCCCATCGACGCTACATGAGGTGTACGCAGTGCACGACAATTCTGCCTTGTTCGAGAGTTCGGTCTCCCATGCGTCGGGCCCGCTCTCGCACTGCAAGGCGCCCGCCCACTTTGTCGCCAGCGCAGCCGCAGATGTATAGAAAAATCCATCTCCGCTCGCCGCGCCGTCGAGTCGTACGGTGTCATCCTTTCCGCCACCGAGATGAATCATCGGCAGGTCGACATCGGGGTCACAATTGAAGCCGACCGGCAACTGAGCAGCGATAGGTGCGATAGCAGCAAAGCGACTGGCCATGTCGCACCCCAATCGCAGGGTCATCATGCCACCGTTGCTCATGCCTAGCACAAAGTATCGTTTTGTGTCTGTGTCGTATTCAGACTCAAGTGCGGCCAGCAGCTTTTTGAAATAGCCAATGTCGTCGTAACAGGATGCCCAATCGCATCGATCGCAGGCTCCGCACTCGGGCGGGCACGGGTACTCGTGAGCACCAATGCTGCATTGTGGGCCGGCATCCGGATCGGGTGTGTCGCCAACAAAGAAATTCCAGGACGTTACCCGGTAAGGTTTTTCAGCATCGTCCGCCACAAAATGACTGCTTTGCGGATAGACGACGATATAGCCATTCTCGTTCGCGTGAGAATTCAAATCGTGAAAAACGGCAAAGCCGGTTGCCGTACTCGTGTAGCCGTGAATTGCCAGCACGACGGGCATTTTGCCGCTCGCGCCGTCTGGCACGAAGACAAAGTACTCCCGCTCAACGCCCTCATGGTCGAACGTGCGGTGCTCCATGGGTTCGTACGTACTGGCGCTCACAGCCAGCGGAAACACACTCAAAATCGCCGTAAGAACGGCAATCGACTTCATCGGTGGGTTGATTCTTTGACGAGCGCATCGCGGCGTTTGGCGAGTGCCGTCAAGCGTCTGTCTTCCAGCACGTCACCCAGCACCGCGCGAAGTGCTTCATCATCAAGCTCGAGCAGTGCGGTGCGCCATTGATCGCCGATGGCAAGCTCGATGTTCTCCAGAAACGCCGGTCGGCCTTTTTTGACGTCAAATGAATTCTCGTGATCGACTAATATCAACAACCAGTCATCGGGACTGTATAACATCGATGAAGGCGTCCTCGCGGTGTTGTGAATAAGCGCGTCGAAAACATGCATCGCACCCATTTGTCGTTCCAGAGAACACGCCGCGCGCCACCC
>Ga0255052_10002554_pt1 | contig 13052 bp, 9 predicted proteins | sample JV7_2_21_MG_FD_188632 | JGI IMG/M metagenome (GOLD analysis project Ga0255052, IMG submission 188632) | Seawater microbial communities from Jervis Inlet, British Columbia, Canada - JV7_2_21 | ecosystem: Environmental > Aquatic > Marine > Inlet | place: Canada: British Columbia | collected... | reverse complement strand
CCAGCTGAATCGAAATGTGCCGCCCTTGGGTGCGTCCGGATTGACGTATTCAAAATGGCTAAAGTCGGCACCGTACTTCGGCTCACCGAACAGGGTGAAACCGTGAGCTGTTTTCACAACAGGCTCTGCCCACGCCGACCCGGCCAATGCGAGCAGCCAGAGTCCTGCTATGGCGATAAACTGGCCTGTTGCTGTTGTCCTCATCCGCTATTGCCACCTGTAAATGCTGCGGTTCCAGAGATTAATTCAGTTCGATGACGCCGTTTTCACGCTGATATTCATCCCAAAGCCTGAGCATCGCTTGCAGCCGATCAGGTGCTTTCATGCTCAGGTCGAATTGCTCGGCAGGGTCCTGTTGCAGATTGAATAGATTCCAGGTCGCATTCTCGCCTTCACCCGGATCCCAAACGATCTTCCAGTCGCCCTGCCTGATGGCACGATGCCCGTGTAGTTCCCAGCCCATGTATTCGTCCTGATTGTGTATCTCGCTGAGCTCCCCGGTAAGCATCGGTAACATCGTGACGCCTTTTACCGGCAGTACGGGCTGCCCCCGATATGATGTGCCCGGATGTTCGGTTCCGGCCAATGACAGGAAGGTCGGCAGTATGTCCATTACCGTAGCAAAGCCAACATTACGTGTTCCGCCCGGCACCACACCTTTATAGTGAACAAATGCAGGCACATGTGTGCCGCCTTCGAATGTGGTGCCTTTGGCTCGCCGAAACGGCACGGAGCCGGCGCGCGCCCAGTTGGGACCGTACATTACGTAAGAATCGCCGCTGCCGAGATTGTCGAAGGAATTGTCACAACAGGATTCTACCCACTCCTTGATTGGTGACATCAGGTCCCGGCGAAGAGCCTCCGGTCCGTTGTCGGATATGAACATGATGAAGGTGTTTTCGAATTCACCGATCGATATCAGATAATCAACAAATTCCCCCACGTAGGTATCCAGGTCGCTGACCATCGCCGCATAGATTTCCATCTTGCGTGCTTCGATCCGCTGTTCCTCGGGACTCAGATCATCCCAGGCAGCCTGTCCTGCGACTGGTGGCACACTGCTAAAATCCTGCGGAAGTAATCCGAGAGATTTCGTGCTTTCCAGGCGGCGTGTGTACAACGCTTCGTAACCATCGTCATACCAGGATTTGAACCTCGCGATCGAATCCGCGGGTGCCTGCAAAGGCCAGTGTGGCGCCGTATATGCGAGGTAAGCAAAAAACGGTTGACCGTCATCGCGATCGCTTTCGATGTATTCAATCATGCGCCCGGTGTAAAACTGCGTGGAATAGAAGTCTTCCCCCACCGTTACCAGTTCCGTGCCGTCGCGGTAGTGTTTGTCTCTTGGACCGATCCACGACAGGCCACCGAGATGACTGGCGCCGTCGATTGAAATAAAAGACCGCTCAAAGCCCCGAGCGACAGGCCCGTTTTCCACATCGGGGCCCAGATGCCACTTGCCTGTTATATAAGTATGGTAACCGGCATCGCGCAGCAGATCCGCGAGACTTACCACCCTGAAGTTCAGGTAAGCCTCATAGCCGGGTTGACCGAGTTGCCTGGGATCGGTCGGAGGCCGCATGACGCCAAGCCCTGCCAGATGGTTATCGGCTCCCGACATGTACATGGCGCGACTCGGCGAGCACAACATGCTGGCATAGAAGTTGGTCAGCAACATGCCTTCGTTCGCCAGCGCGTCCAAATTCGGCGTCGGAATCTCACTGCCGAATACACCCAGATCCGAGTATCCCAGATCATCGGCGACAATAAAGACAATGTTGGGGCGTGTATCCGGGTGCGATGTGTCCTGAGTACTACCGCAAGCATAGAGACTGGCCGCGGTGATGATGATTGCCCCGATCTTCAAGAATTCAGCCTTACTCATGTCCGCTATCTTATTAATCGCCCCGCGCCAAAAAAAAGGCGCACCCGTCGCCGGGTGCGCCTTCGAATCATCATCAACAATGATTTAGTTGAAGAATCGCCTGAATGTCACATACCACTCTGATGGCCGCCCCGGCTGCTTTTCGACCGTCTGCTGAGCGAATTGAATCAGATCGAAGGCGTTCAGGAAGTATTCCTCGTCTGTCAGGTTGGTCACGCCCACTTGTATGCTCCAGTCCTGATCGCGATTGGCCCACAGCAGTGAGGCATTGATGAGTTCATATCCATCCACACAACCAAAGACTGAGGTAAGCGAAGCACAGATCTCGGACTGACCATACGCATCGACTCTCGGTGACAATGTACTGCCGTTGGCCATGGGAATGTCATAATTGATCCCAAGACTCCAGTTCTGATCAGGTACATATATAGGCAGATCAGCGATGCAGGTCGCACAGGTATCGATATCGGGCGACTCCCAATCCAACAACCCAATCTGACCTCTGATCGTCAATGCATCCGTCGGCCGCCACAATATCTCTCCCTCGAATCCCGTGATATCAGCAGGGGTGTTGACATAGAAGGTCAGCGGCACCGTGCCCAGACACCAGTTGCCGAGCGTATCCTGGATGGCGCCCGGCGTACTCGGATCAACCGTGGCGTAGACCGGTGGTGGGCCCAGATCGACTAATGGACATTCCGAGCCACCCTGGGGCAGGATTCGCTGTTCATAATCGAACATGAATGCAGCAAGATTCACACGTAGTTTGCCGTTGGCCAGATCCATCTTGATACCGATGTCATAAGACGTAGCTTCCTCGGGGTCCACAGCGACCACCTGGCTCGCCTGGAACGGGCGCGGATTGTAGGCGCCGGGCCGGTATCCCGTCGAAGCTGAGCCATAAACCATCATGTTGTCATTGATCTGGAAGTCGATACCGACCTTCCAGTCGGTACGATCATCCGATACCAGGACTGACGGATTTACGACACGCGTATTATCGAATTGAACATGCTTCTCGTCCTGCGAAAAACGAGCACCAAAGTTCGCTGACAGCCTGTCGGTGAAATCGAAAACAAAGTGAGCGAAAACCGATTCGTGATTGTTGTCGTGCAGGTTATTTGATTTGACGAAAGTATAGTGTTCCCAATCACTATGCAGCAGACCGGCAGCTAACTCAGGAGTAAACGTTCCTGAACATGGCGGAACTAAAAACCCTGCGTAACAATCCCCGAATGCATTCGGCAGAAACTGATCGAGGAACATCGTAAGCCAGGGAATACTGACGGTCTGGTTGGAGTCGGCTGAGCCGTCGTAGATGAAGCCCCCAACGGTCCAGTCCAGGCGGTCCATCGCACGTCCGCTGACACGAATTTCAGCCGTGTCCGATTCGATTTCCTGAAAGCCGTCCACAGTCTGCATATTGAGTGGCGAGGCGTCGGCGTCGGTGGCGAAACGGCTGGTTATTTCACTATGTGACAAAATGAGCTTCGCATGTACATTGTCGCTGACATCCCAGTCCACTGTGCCCGACACAGCCGTTTTTTCAAATGCCGTCACCGGTTCGAATTTCAAAGTGCTGATCGGATCGCTATAGGTAGCATAGCTAACGTAAGGGTTCGGCGGCAGGAAGCGCTCGTCGTAATCAAGACCGAGCATATCGTTCAGCACGTACTGCTTATAATCAGCATCGATACCCGCAACTCCGACATTGGTTAAAGTGTCCGCCCTTGCTTCAGAGTTATCGTCCAGATAGTCAACGGTCAATCCAAATTCGAGCGCGTCGCTGGCTATCATGCGCAGGGCTAACCTCCCCCCGGTAACGTCTTCGCCACCCTGGGTGCCTACCTTACAGCCTCTCCCGAGATTGGGCGTTAGCGGCAGCAAATTGCCGGACTGGCCCGGGAATGCACAGGCAAAGTCGATCACATCCTGGTGTCCGTCGCGACTCTTGGATACGCCGGCTACCCGGGCAAATACCTTATCCTCGACGAGCGCGAAATCGTAGCTCGCGCGTAAATCTACGCGATCATAGTCCCCCATCGTAATACTGATGTTACCCGAGCCATCTCCCGTGGGTTGTTCTGTGACGTAGCGAATTGCGCCACCAATGGCACCGCGCCCAAACAATGTACCCTGCGGGCCACGGAGAACTTCAACTCGCGCCAGATCCAGCAGGTCGATCTGGGAACCCATCGTAAACGGATGGTAGACGTCGTCGATGTAAATTCCGACGCCCGGCTCGAAGGCGAAGTTGAAATCATACTGACCAATGCCGCGGATAAACGCGGACATCGTGTTACCGAAAGCGGCTTGCGCCGGTCGCAGAGACGCATTGGGTACCGTGTAGCCTACCTCGTAGGCCTGGGTAAATGCCCTGATTTGCAGCTCCTCGCCGGTGATAGCGGTTATCGCGATCGGTGTTGTCTGCAGTCTCTCTTCGCGGTACCTCGAAGTAACGATAATTTCATCGAGTAGCTCCTCTTCTTCCTGCGCAAACGCGGTGGACGAAGCGGTGGAGAACGCCAACGTAACCGTGATCGGCAGTGCCAGAAGAGAAAATAATCCTCGGTTGAATTTCTTGAAAATAAGCATCAATGCATCCCCTGTACAGATTTGAGCCAACAGCATCATGTAGCCCGAATTGCAGAAATGTTACTCGATTGCAAACGAAAAAAGACTCGACACTAAACGAACTATCATGCCATTGACGCTGCTCTTGAGGTCGCGAATAGTCAACTTGCGGCGATCCGGCGTGGCCAAAAAACAACGTTAGAAAACGCGCCGCGAACCGGCCAGATCGGGCGCCATTCAAGCTGCATTGCGTTCAGGCCCTGTGACTGGTTATCGCGGCTCCCTGCACCAGCGATTGGAGCTTTTTGTAGGCTATTTTCTCGTCGATGCGTCCGTATCCGGCGAACGTACCGAAACCGCAATCGGTACCGGCGATAACGCGATCGTGCCCGACAATTGCCGTATATCGCTCGATACGCTGTGCGACCAGTTCCGGGTGTTCAACGATGTTGCTGCGGGTATCTATGGTACCGGGGATCAGTATCTTGTCGTCCGGAATATTCGCATCAGCCCAGACCTGCCACTCATGCTCGTGACGGGCATTGGCAGCCTCGAACAGGATGCCGGCCGGTTTTGCGTTGAGAATAATCGGCATTATCTTGCTAGCCGGGATATCGAAGTCGTGCGGGCCCTCGTAATTGCCCCAGCAGACGTGAAAACGGCAACGGTCGGCGGCAACGTTTGCAAGCGCATGATTCATTGCCTCGACGTGCAGCTCGGCGCGTTCCAGAAACTCGCTTTCGGTAAGATCCTGGAACCCGGTATGACGGGCCATCGCCAGGTCCGGGCAATCGAGTTGCAAAATCAGTCCTGAAGCATGGATCTGCTCGTATTCCTCGCGCATCACATTAGCGACCGCCCACAGGTACTGCTCGTGTGAGTCGTAATACTGGTTGGGCTGGAACGCCGTGACCAGGCCCGGTGAGGCCGAGTTCATGAATGCTTCATCGATATCGGCTGCTTTCATAGCATTCTTAAGATTTGCGATATCTTCTTGCAGCGGCGTCCAGTCCTTCACGCTGACTGGGCCGATGCAGGATGCTCGCCGGAACTGTTGGGAGCCGATCATGCGTGCGATCGATTTGCGAAACTCCGGATAGTCGACGAGATCCAGGGCGACCTGGCGTTCGACATCGCCGCCGAAGCCGTGCAGGCGGTCCATCATGTAGGTTGCATAACCTACCTTGCTCTGCTCGCCGTCACTCGGTATATCGATGCCGGCGTCGGCTTGTTGTTGAACCACAGAGGAAACTGCATCGGCGACGAGACTCGAGTCATCGCCACTGTCGTCCGGTTCGCCTTTGTCCTTTCGCAGCAGGATTTCGGCAAGCTCCACCGATCTTGGCAGGCTGCCGACGTGCGTTGTCAGTATCCTGTCGCGCGACGTCCTCAAGCAGTTTTTTCCATGTATGGCATTGGGCGTTTCGCCATTGCAAAGGTTTCCTTGACGGCCGGACGTTCCATCATCCTTGCATGCCAGTCCATACAGCGCGGTGTCTTGTCCTGATTCATCGTTTGCTCATTAAACATTGCCATCGGCGCCATCATCGAGAAACAGCTGATATCGGCGAGCGAGTAATCCGGACCGGCAATCCAATCGGATTCTTCGAGGGCTTTTTCAACTCTTTGTATCGACACTTCCACACGGCGCTGACAATCATCGAGCTGCTCCTGGGGAAATGTGCGATTCGCCGCCGTGCGCCACTTGTCCTGCTGTTCCTTCAACGGGATGCGTGCGAGTTTCGCCTCGAACTCCTCTTCCGACAGGTGTTCCACCATGGGCTTGATGATGCGATTCCAGCCAAGGATGCTCAGGGCAGGGCAGAAATACTCATCTACGAACTTGGTCCAGACACGCATGTTCGCACGGACCACCGGGTCGGCGGGCCGTAATGGCTTTTCGGGGAACACATCCTCCATGTACTCGTTGATCACGGTCGACTCGGTGATCACCGCCCCGTCGTGCACCAGCGCCGGCACCTGGCCGTTGGGGTTCACTTTTACGTACTCAGGATCGTGTTGCTCAAACTCGTGAAGGTTCACATAGTGGCTCACGAATTCGACGCCCTTTTCCTTCAGGCACAGCATCGATTTCAATGAATTTGCGCCGGGTTCAAAGTGGTACAACTCAAGCATTTTCTGTACTCCTGGTTTCGCTCTGGATCGAGCAAACGCTGTTAATTACGCCTATTGTATTGAAATTGCATATTGCAATTCGACTATGATGGCATTAGGGCAACGAAAATATTTCGCTCGCGTATGAGTACGATATCTCCTGAGCAAAAAAGCGCTATCGAATTGGAGTGCCGGCAGCTTGCACTACGATTCATAGCGCACAATGATCGGCAGGAATGGAGCAAGATGTGTTCGTTGCTGACCGAAAATGCAACATTCGCGAGGCCGACAGACCCGGATAATCCGATAAACGGTCGTACCGCAATCGAGGCAGCCTTCGAGGCGCGTCCGGCCGACCGAATTACGCGACATATTTGTACCAACATCATCATTACGGCCGTGTCACCGTCACAGGCATCGGGCAGTATGTATGCGCTGCTTTATACCGGTTCCGCCGAAAATTGCGGAGCGATGGGCATAATCGCCGACGATAGACAAATGGTCGGGGAATTTGAAGACGACTACGTGCTTACCGAAGATGATTGGCGTATTGACAGCCGACGGGGACGGATAATTCTTTCGACAGAATGAATCGATCGCCCCGTGCTGAGCAGAAAATTAGTGGAGGAAAACAAATGAACAGGAAATCTTTAATTTGGCCAGCAGTGGTCGCAATGATGCTCGTGGCCTGTGATTCACAGGTAACGATAGAGGCCGATACATCGGACGAGGATCGTAACAAGGAAAACGTGATCGCATTTTACAATGCCGCGATCAACGAAAAGGATTTCGCGGCGGCTTCTGCATATATGGGCGACATGTACATACAGCACAATCCGCTGGCGGCGGACGGTCCCGAGGGTCTGAAGGGTTTTCTTGATTTTGCGAAAGCGAACCTGAGTTCCTTCAAAGTCGAGATCAAGCAGGCGTTCGCCGATGGCGACTATGTCATCCTGCACGTGCATGCGAAACGCGATCCTGACGACAGGGGTAGCGCGGTGATGGATATTTTTCGCCTCGAGAATGGCAAGGTTGTTGAACACTGGGACGTGATTCAGCCGATTCCGGAAACGTCGGCGAACGACAACACGATGTTCTAGCGCGCATATTGCGTGAAACGGAGATTCAAACCAGTTGGCGCCGGCAGGGGTGCCGTCGCAAACTCGCGCACGGCTGCAGGGGTCCCCAAAAACTTGAGGTCCGCCAGAATGAACGCTTGGGTTAGATCGAGAACCCGTACTGTGTCGCTTTTGATTGCGGTAGTCGTTTATGCCGCTATCGGCGTGACTGCTTGTCAGAGAGCCGGCGACGGGGCGTGGGTAGCTGCCTGGGGCGCCAGTCCTTTGGCCTACCTGTCATTCAGCAACACGCCACCGCCACCGGCGTATGAAGATCAGACCGTGCGGCAGCTTTTGCGAATCAGTACAGGCGGTGACCAGGTAAAAGTCAGGTTTTCAAATGAGATTGGCGACAAGCCACTGCTGATAGGGTCGGCGTCGGTTGCCATCGTCGACAACGACTCTTCAATTGAGCCGGATTCAGTTAGACCATTGACCTTCGGCGGCGAAACATCGATCACGATCCCGGCGGGCGCGCCAGCACTGAGCGATCCGGTCAGCCTGCCAGTCACAGCGTTAACCGAGCTGGCCGTGAGCATATATCTCCCGGAGGAAACCCCACCGGGTACCGTGCACATGGGTCGTAACTCTTTCCGGTCCGGTGCCGGCGACTTTACCAGGGCAATTGACCTGCCCGGTGCGGAAAAAACCATGACCATGGTGTTCCTGACCGGTATCTATGTTCGCACGACCGAAGACACGGGAGTTATCGTCGCTCTCGGCGATTCAATCACCGATGGTGCTGCGTCCACGCCTTTCACTTACAACAGTTGGCCGGACGTCCTGGCTCAAAGACTGTCCGAGCGCGACGGCGAATACCGGTCAATGGCTGTGATCAACCAGGGAATCTCCGGCAACCAGTTATTAAGAAATCTTGCCGGGACCAGTGTACTGGGCCGCTTCGACCGTGATGTGCTTGCGACTCCCGGACTGACGCACATAGTGATGTTGATCGGGATTAATGATATCGGGTCCGGAGGCTTGCAATTCCCGGGTACAACACGCCCGCCTCCCGAAATGAGAACGGCCCAGGAAATCATTGCCGGCTACCAACAGGTTATCGCGCGGGCGCATTCAATGTCGCCGCCGGTCACGATCTACGGGGCCACGCTGACACCTTTTGAAGGGACGGCGTTCCCGGGGTATTACTCACCACAAAAAGACGAAGTCAGGATGGCGGTGAATAAATGGATAAGGACCAGCGGCGAGTTCAATGCCGTGATCGACTTCGATCTCGCCATACGGGATCCGGACCACCCGTCAAGGTTGGTTCCGGAGTACGATTCAGGCGACAAACTGCACCCGGGTGATGCCGGCTACAAAAGAATGGCCGACTCCATCGACCTGTCCCTCTTCGAGTAAGCGGGGCACGGATACCCGCTATTTGGCGAATTGCTCGTCCTGCAGGCCGAACAGCAGCTTTTTTTCCTCGTCCGACATCTGTACCGACCGATCGACCAGGTCCTTGCCGACGACGCCGCCGCGCTCGACCGCCGGCCGCTTTGCGACCGTTTCGAACCAGCGCTTGACGTTCGGGAAGTCATTAAGGTCCTGTCCCTGCCAGTCGTAGCGAAATACCCATGGCCATGCCGAGATGTCTGCGATCGAGTAATCGCCTGCGAGGTACTCTTCTTTTCCGAGTTGTCTGTCCATGACGCCGTAAAGGCGTGCAACCTCGTCGCGGAAGCGCCGCATGCCTTCTTCGTTCTTCGTTGGTGCGTATTTCAGGAAGTAGTGCGCCTGGCCGGCCATCGGGCCGAGTCCGCCGATCTGCCAGAAGACCCACTGCATTACTTTGAATCGCTCATGGGGTTCGGTTGGCAGGAGTTGCCCGGTTTTTTCCGCCAGGTACATTAAGATGGCGCCAGACTCGAATATTGAGATTGGGCCGCCTTCCGCGTCGTGGTCGATGATCGCCGGCATTTTGTTATTCGGGCTGATCGCCAGGAATTCAGGCGTGTACTGATCGCCCTTGCCGATATTGACCGGAATGATCCTGTACTCGAGGCCACACTCCTCGAGCATGATCGTAACTTTTTTTCCATTACCGGTAGGCCAGAAAAAAACGTCAATCACAAGAAGTCTCCTCGCTGCAGTTGCGACCTTGATCGCATGAATAATGCGGTTATCGTCAGGCAATGTAATGAATCGTCGGGTGAATTCATATCTCTGTGAAAATTCTGTGTGTCAATTTCCCGCGTACGGGCGACATTATTCCCAGTTAGTCCGTTCTTTCGAGATTGTCGTGAAGGCGCTGCTGCAACGTTGACATATCGATGGAGTCGATCCCGTCACTACCGGCCAGATCGAGCGCATGTGCTGCCGCTGTGCCCATCGCTATGCATGGCCCCATCACCCTGATAGCTGACAGCGCATGTGAGTCTGCATCAACGCAGCGACCGGCAACAACTATGTTGTCAGCTTCTTTTGGCGTGAGACAACTCAGCGGTATGTAATAGACGTGGCCCTGGTCAAAGTGCTCCCAGTGCACCAGCTCCTTTGAATCATGCAACTCGACAGACCACGAACAACGTGCGACGGCATCCGCAGGCCTTTCGGCCGTACGTATGTCATCCAGAGTCAGCTGCCGGCGGCTGACAATCCAGCGTGTCTGTCTGATTCCAGGATTCCCGTACGCGCGTATTCTTGCGTTTGCGAAAATATCCGGAAATTCTTTTTGCAAGAAACGCAGTATGTTGTCCGCCTGACGACGACCCGCGAATACCATATCGGCTGCACCGAGCGGATCCAGTGGCGTCTCGATGTGGCTGATATTGGCCAGCATGAAATCCTTTTCGTGAAAAGGCATGAGCCATCCATCGTGGCGTACCAATCCGTACTCGCGCCCGCGGTCCTTTATGCGTGAGTGAACTTCCTGCATGTCCAAATTCTTCACGTTTGCGACATCGTATTTCTCTATCAGGAAATTCATGGACCCGAAAATAGGCGTGGTAGGTTCGCGGAGCTCGAGTCCGGAGGCATAACAAAGGCTTGCGTCACCGGACGAATCGATGAAACCACTTGCTCTAATCCTGACTGAGTCGAAGCGTGTCGCGAAATCGATATGCTGCACACGGCGATTTTCGAATTTGACATCCGCAAGAACCGCGCCGACCAGCGTCTGGACCCCTGCCTGTTCCACCTTTTTTTCCATCCAGCGACCTAAGCGGACTTCATCATATTGGAACGTGACAGTCAGATGATGGTGTCGCAGTAAGGAGCCATCCGCTGTCATTTCTTCGATCAGGTCGTCGGCGATGCCGTGGGTTATTTGATAGGCGTCGTCGCCATGAGTAAAGAGGCCGATAATCGTACCGATAATTGATCCGATGGCCTGCCCACCGATCGCGGGTGCACCATCTACCAATACAACCTTGCGTCCGAGCCTTGCTGCCTCGATCGCTGCAGATACACCCGAGATACCGGCGCCGAGTACGCAGATGTCAGCGTCGATGACACTGATTTTCTTGTCACTGGTCGGACGGCGAACGGCCCTTGTTTCAATGACCTCTGACATAGGCTTGTCGGTCGCCTACTCTGCTGGCAGAGAATTATTTCGTAGTTCGGATGAAACATTCACGATGTATGCATAGATCGCGTCGTTTTCCTCCGGCGTCAGGAGATCGGCGAATGAGGCCATCCCCTGTTCGGCCCGCGTTCCGCCGAGAACGATCGCGTCGAATTCCAGGTGCGTTTGTGCGCTCATGTATCGGAGATCCGGAACCATGCCGCCGGAGACGACAAAGAATCCGTGGCAAGTACGGCAAATGTTGTCATAAAGTAACTCGCCTTCTGCAAGGGTGTTTTCGTCGGCACTCACTTCCGGGACGCTCACGATTTCAGGGCTCTCTGTTACCGGCAGCGTTGCCGTGCCGCCAAGCTTGAATGCAAGGACGCGCATCGGCGCGTTGTGCGTTGCAGTCACGCCCCCGCCCAGGATCGGTATCGCACCTGCCCATCCTGCGGCAACGGCTATGTACTGCTCGCCGTCGACGGCATAGCTGATCGGTCCCGCTACCGCTCCCGTATGTATCGGCATTTCCCAAAGCAGCTGTCCATCGCTCGCCCGGTAGATGACGAACCGTCCGTCAGAAGCACCCTGGATCAGCAGGTCTCCGGCTGTCGACAGGATGCCGCCGTTCCAGTCCTTCTCATGCGGAATGCGCCACGCTTCAGAATTGGTGACGGGGTCCCAGGCAAGCAGATACCCTTTATTGACGAATTCGGCGACGCCTTCGGCCATTTCCACGTCGGGATTGAATGAAAGGTTCCACGACATCTCCTGGTGCTCATAAGTCGCGGTCCGCGTATAGCTGAATACGTTCTCCTGTGCCGGGATGTATACGAGTCCGGTCTCGGGGCTGTAGGACATTGGATGCCAGGGGTGCGCGCCAAAGGGCCCGGGCGTCACTCTCTTGGCTTCTTCCACGGTGTAAAGATTTTCTTCAATCTCCACGGGACGACCAGTGGTCATATCGATATGACTCGCCCAGGTCACAGGGACGAAATTGTTTGCAGAAAGCAATTCACCGTTGGTCCGGTCCAGAACATAGAAAAAACCGTTCTTCGCCGCCTGCATCAGTACCTTTTTCCGCTCCCCGTCGATTTCCAGTTCGGTCAAGGTCATTTGCTGTACGCAGTTATAGTCCCAGTTCTCGCCCGGCACCGCCTGGTAATGCCAGACGTACTCGCCGTTATCGGGATTGACCGCAACGATCGAGCAAAGAAACAGGTTGTCACCTCCGCCAGGACTGCGAAGATCGCGTTGCCATGGTGCGCCGTTACCAGTCCCGATATAGAGAAGATCGAGGTCCGGGTCGTAGGAAAAAGAATCCCAGGCAGTGCCGCCGCCACCCGCAATCCACCATTCGCCATTCCAGGTCTTGGCTGCCATTTCCATTGCGGGCGACTCGAAGCCGTCGTCCGGATTGCCCGGCACGATGTAAAAGCGCCAGGCTTGTTCGCCCGTGTCCGCATCGTAGGCGGTTACGTAGCCGCGTACGCCGAACTCGGCGCCGCCGTTACCGATGACGACTTTGTCTTTAACCACGCGCGGAGCACCGGTAATCGAATACGGTTTGTTTGGATCGGTGGTTTGCACTTCCCAGGCGAGTTCGCCGCTGGCTGCGTCTACTGCAATCAGGCGGCCGTCGATCGTCCCCATGTATACACGGCCCTTCCACAGCGCGGGCCCCCGGTTGGCCGTACCGCAACAGGTATAGCGGATCCAGTGGCGCGGAAGTTTGGGATCGTAGCGCCAGAGTTCTTCGCCGGTAGCGGCGTCGATCGCATGCAGGATGTTCCAGGTGCTGGTCGTATACAGCACGCCGTCGACGACCAGTGGAGTGGCTTCCGTGCCC
>Ga0255052_10002553_pt1 | contig 13060 bp, 7 predicted proteins | sample JV7_2_21_MG_FD_188632 | JGI IMG/M metagenome (GOLD analysis project Ga0255052, IMG submission 188632) | Seawater microbial communities from Jervis Inlet, British Columbia, Canada - JV7_2_21 | ecosystem: Environmental > Aquatic > Marine > Inlet | place: Canada: British Columbia | collected... | reverse complement strand
TCTCGTGACAGGCTCGCAGACAAAGTATATCGGCTCAGCGGTAGGAGTGATCGCGGGCAGAGGGTTGCTGATACCGTTTATCGTCGCCGTTATCATCGTGATCCTGGGCCAGTTGGTCCTTTCGCGCACCGTCTTCGGAAGATACATCGTCGCGGTGGGGACAAACGAAGAAGCCGTCAGGCTCTCGGGGATAGACCCGAGGCCGATCAAGCTTGGCGTCTTTGTTCTCTGCGGTTTTCTAACCGCCATAGCAGCGGTGATAAGCACCGCGCGGATGGAGGCCGCGGATCCCAACGCAGGCGCCGGTCTGGAGCTGCGGGCCATCGCGGCTGTAGTCATAGGCGGCACCAGCCTGATGGGCGGCCGCGGCTCGGTGGTCAGCTCATTCTTCGGTGTGCTGATAATAGCGGTCCTCGAGGCGGGTCTGAGCCAGATGGGAGTCGGCGAGCCGACAAAACGCGTAATCACCGGCTGCGTAATCATAGCCGCCGTCATCCTCGACCAATACCGCCACCGAATCCGAAAAACCACAAAGCCCTGAACGACGACGCCCTTCGCCAGGTGATTATTGTTTCGGCCACAGGTTCTAGCCCGGATTTCTCACAAACTTCGTAGCGAAATCGCGTAGATTGTGACAGATCCTGGGCTTGTCGCAGTGAGCCGGGTGAAGGCGTATTGAAATACGTCGAAGTCGGCGATCAAGACAGGTCCAGGAGATGGTACAAGATATGCGATTGCAGCCGGAGGGCTGTGAGAAATTCGGGCTAGGTCTATGCAATATCTATACTTACTGTGGTATGGCTGCCATGCACAGTGATTCATCCCAGATTGGCCTCGCAAAATCTGTTGACGTCGGGCGCTCGGCTGCGGTATCATACACTTCCATATTTCATTAGGAGAAACGTTGCAGATGGCGAAGATAGCCAAACGCTTGGAACTTGTATTGCTTTTGATTTGCTTCAGCTCGCTCTGCCAGGGTAGGGTTCTTGAACATCGCTGGGTTTATGTCTCGCGGTCGCTCAACAGAGACGGCGACATCGTGGATATCAAGAGCATAGTCAAAACCGCCGCAGAGTCGGGACTCAACGGCATGGTTCTTTCGGCGGGACTCGACAGGCTCGACCGCCAGAGCCAGGGGTACTTGGGTCGGCTCGAACGGGTAACACGCATCTGCAAGCAGGGCAACATCGAGATAGTCCCGATAATCTTCTCGGTCGGTTACGGAGGTTCGGTTCTCGGCCACAACAAGAACCTTGCGGCCGGGATGTTCGTCAGAGACGCCTTGTATGTCGCCGAAAACGGCAGGGCCAATTTCGTCCCGGATTCGCCGGCGATTATCACAAACGCCGGCTTTGAAAAATACGATGGCAACCGCCTGATGGGCTACCGGTTCCATGACAGGCCCGGCGAGGTTTCGTTCGTGGACAGGAAGGTCTACAGAAGCGGCAGGGCATCGCTGCGATTCGAGAACTTCGGCAGATACGAGCACGGCCACGCAAGGGTAATGCAGGAGGTTGATGTCCATCCGCAACGGTGCTATCGATTGACCTGTATGGTCCGGACAGAGTCACTCGAACCGGAGGGTTCTTTCCGCGTAAGCGTCCTGGCCCCCGACGGGCGCAGCCTTGCCCCGTGGGATCCGAAAGTGCCGGCGACTGCCGACTGGCGCGAAGTCGTAATGGGTTTTAACAGCCTCAACTACGACAAAGTCAGGATATACCTCGGCGCGTGGGGGGGTATCTCAGGCCGGTTCTGGGTCGATGATCTTGAGATCGAAGAGGTCGGGCTCTTAAACGTCCTGCGCCGCCCCGGGACACCTGTGAGGGTGCGGGGCGAGCAGACGGGAATTGTTTACACCGAGAACAGAGATTTCGTCTCGATAGCAGACACCAAGCTAGACTTTAGATTCGACCATAGCTCCGCCGCGATCGAGACACTGCCGGGGGGCCGGATGAGGAACGGCGAGCGCCTGCGAGTAAGCTACTACCACGGGATGGCAATCAACCGAGGCCAGGTCAGCGCGTGCATGTCTGAGCCGGAAGTGTATGAAATCTGGGAAAGGCAAATCAGACTCCTGCACGAGCGGCTCGCACCGAAGAAATACCTGCTGAGCATGGACGAGATAAGGGCCGGCGGCGCGTGCCAGGCGTGCAAAAAACGCGGGCTCACGATGGCGCAGATACTCGGCGACTGCGTAACAAGACAGGTCGAGATAATCCGCAGCGTCAATCCCGATGCTCAGATCCTGATCTGGTCGGACATGTTCGACCCCAACCACAACGCTCGCGCCGATTATTATCTCGTCGACGGCGACTTTACCGAGTCGTGGAACTACATCCCCGAGGACCTCACCATTGTCTGTTGGTATTACGACAAACGCGCCGAGAGTCTCGGATTCTTTTCGTCGTTGGGTTTCAGGACCCTGGCGGGCGCCTACTATGATGGCGACACATTGGAGAACCCAATGGGATGGCTGGACGTGCTGGAGAACACCCCCGGCGCGGGCGGCATCATGTACACGACATGGCGGAACAAATACGAGCTTCTCGCGCCGTTTGGCGATCTCGTGAGCGGACAGGAGAACTACAAATGAATCTCAAATTTCTGCTCTGTAACAGACAGCAAGCCAACGCCAGTCATTGCGAGCGGAGCAAAGCAATCTCAAACACACCGATGGCTTTTTCTGCTCACAACACAAGAGATTGCCGCGGCCCTTCGGGCCTCGCAATGACATCTTGTGGAGGCTGACTCTTGAAATACATTGTGGTGGGGCAAGCCCCACCCTACCATTGCCAGCATGAATTGATTAAGGAGTCTCTACGATGAAACGAGTATCTATTCTCTTTTTTGTCGGCGCAGTGTGTTGCGCGAGTGCCTTGCATGCGGCTAACGATGGGTTTACACCGCTGTTCAACGGTAGGAACCTCGACGGCTGGGTGAACGTCAACTGCGCGCCGGAGACATGGACCGTGCGGGACGGTATGATTCTCTGTACGGGAATTCCAACAGGCGTGCTGAGAACTCAAAAGCAGTATGAAAACTACGTGCTGGAGTTGGAATGGCGCCACATGAAAAAACGCGGCAACGCTGGTTTGTTCATCCATTCCGATCCTGTGACCGCCGTGGGAAAGCCTTTTACGCGCTCGATCGAGATACAGATCATGGACGGCAACGCGGGCGACATGTTTTCCATTCACGGCGCGACGATGACGCCCGACAAGGTTCATCCGAAAGGCTCGATGCGTTCGTATCCCGCCGAGGATCGGATGAATCCCACGGGCCAATGGAACCATTACCGCGTCGAGAGCCGAGACGGAACAGCGACGCTGGCCGTGAACGGCAAAGTCGTCACTCGCGGCTACCACCTCAATCCGCGCAAAGGGTATATATGCCTCGAATCCGAGGGCAGCGAGATACATTTTAGAAACATCCGCATTCAAGAGTTGCTGGGCTCCGATCCGCCCGCCGACGTGGAGGCGAAAAAGGCCCGGGGATTCCGCTGCCTGTATAACGGACTGGACCTTCGCGGCTGGAAGCAGGACCCGGGCCACGAGAATCACTGGCGCGCGAGAAACTGGATCCTGGACTATGACGGCAAGAGCCAGGCGAAGGACAAGAACCTGTGGACGCGGGAGGAGTTCGGTGATTTCATTCTTATTGTCGATTGGCGTCTGCCCGACAGACCCAAAATCGACAATGTCCCAGTGATTCTACCTGACGGCTCTGAGGCCATCGACACCGACGGCAAGCCGGTAACCGTCGCCGTTATGGACGCCGGTGACAGCGGCATTTACCTGCGCGGCGCCGTCAAGAGCCAGATAAATATCTGGAACTGGCCCGTCGGCTCCGGTGAAATCTGGGGCTACCGCAAGGACAAGAATATGCCCGCCGAAGTGCGAAGAGGCGCAACGCCCATCCTCAACGCGGACAAGCGGGTTGGCGAATGGAACCGCTTCGAGATTACTGCTATAGGCGATAAGGTCACCATCGTGCTAAACGGGAAAACAGTAATCCGCCGGGCCAGGCTCCCCGAACTGCCCGAACGAGGGCCCCTCGCCCTGCAGCATCACGGCGACCACGTTCAGTTTGCCAACATTTACATAAAGGAACTTGATATGGAGGTGTCACCATGAATCGGAACGTCTTGTTAGTCGCACTGCTGGTTGTGATCGCAATGATGCCGTTTGAGGTCAGGGGAGCCGAGAAAGTATTTCGTCTCGGCATGATCGGCCTGGACACGTCGCACGTCATCGCCTTCACCAAGCTCATCAACAACTCACAAGAAGAGCACGGGTGCAAAGTTGTTGTCGGATACTCCGGCGGCTCGCCGGATATACCCTCCTCGGCCAACCGTGTGGAGGGATACACCAAGCAGCTTCATGATCAGTACGGCGTTGAGATAGTCGATTCGATCGAAGAACTCTGCCGGAAGGTCGACGGTGTGTTGCTTGAGAGCGTTGACGGCAGGCCTCACCTCAAGCAGGCGATGCCGGTAATCAAAGCGGGCAAGCCGCTGTTCGTCGACAAGCCCATGGCCGGAAATCTGGCGGACGTGATTGAGATATTTCGCCTGGCCAAAGAGAACAATGTGCCCTGCTGGTCAAGCTCGTCGCTGCGCTATTCGCCTGCCATCGTGGAACTTAAAGAAAACAATAGCGCCGGCGAGATACTCGGTTGTGACACGTTCGGTCCGTGCAGCCTCGAAGAGCATCATCCCGACTTGTACTGGTACGGCGTGCACGCCGCCGAGATGCTCTTTACCATTATGGGACCAGGCTGCCAGAGCGTGCGACGCGTTCAGACCGACGATTACGAGCATGTCGTGGGTGTATGGGAAGGCGGACGAATCGGCACGTTCAGAGGGCTGAAGGCGGGCAAGAAAAGCTACGGCTTTACCGTCTACGGAACCAAGGGCGTAATCCAGGGCGGCAAGTTCGGCGGCTATGATCCGTTAGTCGCAGACGTCATCAAATTCTTCAAGACCGGCAAGGTGCCCGTCCCGGCGGAAGAGACGATTGAAATCTTTGCATTCATGTCGGCGGCCGATGTGTCTAAGGCTAGAGGCGGCCGTGAAGTTTCGGTACCGGAGTTGATCGCAAAAGCCAGTAAGGGCAAGAAGTCTCGGCGTAATCGCTGACGAGGAGGAGTAGATCTGAACAGACTGATGGAAGTAGGGGCAGCGCAATGAACCGGGTTTGTTGGGATAAGGGCGACCACGTGGGGTCGCCCCTACGAGAGACGGCCGCTATTCTGCTGGTCGTATTGCTTGTGTGCGTCTGCCAGGGTGCGGAGCAGAAGTTTACGATTGCCAATTCGAAGATTTCGGCCAACCTCGTGGCCAACGGCGCATTCGAAGAGACCAGGCAAGGCCGAGCCTCGGGCTGGACAGAATTGTGGACGAGAAAACCCGGTTGCGGAGAAGTTACTTTGGACAGGGAAGTCTTCCGCAGTGGAAGTCATGCGGCCCGCATCGAGCATCGGGGTGCGGAGGATTGGAGTTTCAGTTCCGAGAAGCGCCTTGATGTAAGGCGCGGCGATCTTTTCACACTTCAGGCATGGGTGAAGATCAAGGGGACAGGCGAGACCACTATCGGCGTGGTAACTTATGACGAAAAAGGCAAGGCCCTTGAGTGGACTTTCGGCGGACGCACTGCGGCAGGCCCTTGTGACTGGCATCTCCTGCGCTCCAGGTTTGTGGTTCCTCGTAACGTTGTCACAATCGGCCCCCGCCTAATCGGATATCGGCCCGCCACGGTCTGGTTGGATGACTTCTCGCTGGCGAAAGAGGGCAACGTGATGGAAATGCGCCCCAAAGATATGCCGGAGAGGCTCTCCATCAGCAATGCGACGATTTCTCTCACGCTTCATACTGCGGATGCAACCTTGTCGGTAACCGACAATCGCACCGGGCAAAGCTGGCGGCAACGGTCTTTGGCCGAAGGCGCAATACTGCGCGGCGCAAAAATCGACGACGGTATCGAGATGACCTTGCTCGACGCGCCGTCTGGAATGGATGTCCAAGCGGTCCTTCAATTGGAGCCGGATCGTCCTGAGTTCACCGTCACGCTTCGGAGCCGAGGTGACCTCGAACAGCCTCTTCGTTTTCCCCATCCGTTCGTAACGGAACCCGGCACATATCTTGTGGTGCCGATGAATGAAGGGATTTCTTATCCGGTTGAAGATAAGACAATCGACACAAGGCGGCTTATCGCATATGGCGGGCATGGCATCTGTATGGCCTTCTGGGGGGTAATGGACGGCGAGGCAGGGCATATGGCTATCATCGAAACGCCCGACGATGCCTCCATTCAAATAAGGCGACTTGACGGAAAGCTCTGCATCGCACCGGAATGGGATTCACAGAAACAACACTTCGGCTATACCCGGAAATTGCGATATGTCTTCTTTGACAAAGGCGGACACGTTGCGATGTGCAAGCGTTATCGCCGGCACGCAAAGCAAATCGGCAAGCTCAAGACGCTGGAGCAAAAACGGCGAGAGAATCCCAACGTGGATTTGCTAATCGGCGCAGTGAACATCTGGTGCTGGGACAGAGATGCACTTCCGCTCGTCCGGGAGGCCAAGTCCCTCGGCATCGAGCGTATTCTCTGGAGTCGCCGTCAATCACCGGCTGTCATCGATGCGATGAACAACATTGACGGCATTCTGACGAGTCGTTACGAGATCTACCAGGACCTGATGGATCCTGAGATTGTCAGGGAAAAACTCCGCGGTCTGCACCCGGACTGGACTCAAGATGCCTGGCCCGATGATATTATGCTCGACGAAAAGGGCCAGCCGCGCACGGGCTGGCGCGTCAGAGGCAGGGACGGGCAGATGTATCCGTGTGCCGTGTTGTGCGATGAGCAGGCGCCTAAGTACGCGGTACAACGCGTTGGGGCCGAATTAGAGACGCATGCCTATCGCAGTCGCTTCATTGACACGACCACCGCATCGCCCTGGCGCGAATGCTATCATCCGGACCATCCGATGACCCGCGGTGAGAGCAGGCGCTGGAAGATGGAGCTTCTGCGTTTGATGTCGGAGAAGGCTAAGCTGGTCACCGGCTGCGAGACGGGACACGATGCGGCTGTGCCCTACGTTCACTATTTCGAGGGCATGCTCAGTCTGGGGCCGTATCGCATTCCGGACGCAGGCCGGGACATGGGTCGGATATGGGACGAGGTCCCCGAGCGAGTTGCGAAGTTTCAGGTCGGGCATAAATATCGCCTGCCGCTATGGGAGCTGGTTTACCACGACTGCGTTGTGGCGCAGTGGTACTGGGGCGACTACAACAACAAGCTGCCTTCCGTTTGGGACAAGCGAGACCTTTTCAACATCCTTTACGGCACGCCGCCAATGTTCATGTTCAACCGCCAGGTGTGGAGACAGAACAAGGACCGCTTTGCTCGAAGCTATAAGAACATCTGCCCGACTGTCCGCGCGGTGGGTTATGCTCAAATGACGGACCACCGTTTCCTTACGCCCGACAGGGACGTTCAGCAGACGGAGTTTGCAAACGGTGTCACCGTTACGGTAAACTTTGGCGACAAAGCCTATCGTCTGGGCGACGGCAGCAAGGTTGAAGCTATGGGCCACCACGTTTCAGGAATCTGACAGCGGCTCTACTCAATAAATCTCTTCAATATCGCAGCGGTATGCATCGCAATGAGCATCAGATAATCCAGGTCGCTGAGACTGTAGTGCTCGTGCACCATCGCGTTGTCGACGTACATCACGCCGAAACAACCGTTCGGACGTATGATCGATGCAATCATCGCCGAGCGGATTCGTTCCTTCGCCTCCATCTGAGCCGAGACGCGCGGCAGGACAACAAACTGTCCCTTCTCGACCGCCTGGGTGATCTTATCGCTGAGCAACAGCTCGCCGAGCTGAACGGGTGAGCCGTCTCGTCTCTTGCCTGCATGGCAGGTCATCGGACCGCCGGGCTGAGTTCGCAAAGCGCACCAGACGTGGTATGCGTTGAACTGCTCCGTCGTGACGTCCAGCAACGTCAACAAGAGTTTATCGACGGTCTCGGCGTCAAATATTACCTCGGTCGCCTTTGAAAAATCGGTCAGTCTGCCGGCCGCTAGTCTCATCGCCGGCGCGTGCTGCGCATCCGGCCTCCTCACAACGGTTTCATGCTTGGGCGTCGTCAGCGCCGCTTCAAGGTGAAGCGTGTCCTCCGGATGGGCCGGCATCTCCTCGCTGGTTTCCTTCTCGAAGGCGATCTCTATCGTGAAATCCGTTATGCGAAGACAGTCGCCGTGCTTGATCTGGGCCTTGCTGACCGCTTTGTCGTTGACGAACGTTTTGTTCGACGAGCCCAGGTCCTCGAGCGTCCAGGTTCCGTCTTCCGCAGCGTGAACGATCGCGTGTTTTCTCGACACTGCCTTGTCGGGCAAAAAGACGTGGCTGTCAGCCCCTCTGCCAATGGAAATAGGACCCGCGGTGAAGTGAAATTCCTTGGTATGGCCATCTTTTTGTTTGACTACCATGCGCATGGTTTTTCTCCGTGCAATTGAATTTCAACTCGATTGGCCTGCTATTGTACCGCACTTTGCAGAATGTGTCAAGCTTCTTGTTATCGGACATTTGCTTTATGGCGGAAAACGCCGATTGCGAGCCATGATCGTTGGAAAATTGGCCGTGAGCAGGTTTTCGCAAAGCAGATGTTTTCAGTTCTTGCGAGACAGGTTTGTCTTCAAGCTCCCCCATAGTTGACAGGACGATGGTTCATTTCTATAATTCAATGTAGTGAAATGTGAAAAATGATAGCAGCATTGATTTGTCGAATTGCTTTGTCGAAGGGGCATTGGATGAAAAGATCTGTGATAGCTGTGATCACATGGTTAATTACCACCACGTTCGTTGCGGCGGTCATTAGTCTCTTTTCCGGTCACGTCTCGGTCTGTCGGGCCGGCGCACCATATCCGGACAGTACGCTCATTGCGGGACTGTCTCTTGACTGGTCGACTCATAGGCGAGGTGCGCAGGGCAGCGACAATTTCCAACTTACCTGGGCCGACGACGATAACCTATACGGCGCCTGGGGCGACGGCGGCGGCTTCGGCGGTACGAACAAGAAAGGGCGCGTGGGGCTGGGGGTCGCTCGCGTCTCCGGGCCCGGTCACAACTGGACGGGCGCCAACTGCTGGGGCGGGCATAATCCCGAGCATCCCGCGCAGTTCGGCGGCGAGGGCAAGAGCTGGGGGATGGTCAGCGTCAACGGATCACTCTACATGCTGGTGATCCCCGACGTGATTGCGGCAAAGGGATACAGAAATCACTATGAATACGTCGAGGTCTGGAAATCAACCGATCACGCCGGCACCTGGTCGAGGCCGCCCTGGAGATTTCTGCAATCGGAGAATCTGACGATTCCCACCTTTTTGAATTTCGGCAAGGATCATGCCGGCGTCCCGTCGGAGCTTCGCCCTTATGTCTACGTCTACTTCATCGGCCCGAAGAGTCCCATGATGCAGCATCAGGGCCCCAAAGCGGCCGGGCTCGTGGTGCATAAGCCCGGGAGAATCTACCTGGCGAGAGTCCACCGCGACAACATCGTGCGCAACAAATCCGACTATGAGTTCCACCGCGGTTCAGACAGCGCCGGCAATCCCTTGTGGGGCAATATCTCTGCAAAGCAGCCGGTCTTTGAAGATGCCAGCGGGACGGGTTGGTGCATGAGTGCCCACTACAACGCCGGCCTGCGACAATATATCCTCTGCACCGAGCACGGCGCTTCAAGTACGGGCCAGATGGGTATTTTCGCCGCATCAAAGCCGTGGGGACCCTGGACGACTGTAGCGTACTACGCTTCGGCCGAGCCTTTCGGCGCCAGTCGGCCGCCCAGCAGTTTATCATGGCGCGACAACGTGTTTTTTCTCGCCTTTGCCACCAAGTGGCTGAGCAAGGACGGCAGGTCGTTCACCCTGAACTTCACCGGCGCAGGCCGGGGGGCCGACAACGACTCGTTCAACACTGTTTGCGGCACGTTTACAATCCGCGGAAATGCAGCAGAGTAACTCAAACGCTGTGAAGTATCGCACTGGGCCCGGCTTCGCTCGAAATCCTGGATTGCCTGCGATCCGGTAATGTGGTAGAGTCGTGGGCCAAACGCCAGATGGAGTAAATCGGATATGCATAATCAATTTATACTTGCCCCGAAGGCATAACAGGCGTGTCCACGATTATTGTAGATTCGAAAGGAAAAGAGTAAATGCAACAAAGGGTTCTGGTAGCAGCACTGACATTTCTGGCCATCGGTCAGACCTCTGCGGTGAACGCCGATGAAATAGGCGAGCTTAGGGAGCTGATTCAAGAGCAGGCTGAACAGCTCGGGCAATTACAGAAAAGGCTCGACGAGCTTGAGGCGAAACAGAAGCAGCAAGACCGGCAGGTGGAAGAGAAGGTAGCCGAGGCGGTGAAAGACCAGCAGGCCGCCGCTCTGCCCGACAGCCTCAAGTGGGCCGAGAGGATCAAGATATCGGGTGACCTTCGTTATCGCCAGGACCATACGGATCGAGAGGACGCCAGCAGGCCCGGCAGATGGGAAAACGGAGTTTATCGCCATCGACCGCGTGCGCGATTGATGTTCGAGGCGATTGTCAATGACCAATGGGACGTCGGCTTTAGAATCGCCAGCGGCAGTGACCAGAGTCCGATCTCGACGAATCAGGATCTCGAGGACGCTTTCTCAAAGAAGGATATCTGGCTGGACCTTGCATTTTTCAACTGGCATCCGGAAAGTGTGGAAGGCCTCAGCGTTGTCGGCGGAAAGATAAAGAATCCGTTTTACAAAGCAGGCAATAATCAGCTCGTCTGGGACGGTGACCTCAATCCCGAAGGTATCGCTGCCAAGTACAGTAAGCCGTTGAACGACACGGATCGGCTCTTCTTCAACGGCGGCGGCTTATGGGTCGATGAAGACGACACTGCCGCGGACATATCGCTTTGGGTTGCCCAGACTTATTGGAAACGTACGATCGGCAATCCCGACCACGTGCTTGCCGGCGCGACTTACTATGACTACGGCAACATTGAAAGCAGAGCCGATCTCAGAAGCACCTGGGGAGGCTCGAACTTCTTCGGCAATACGACGTCGGGAGGTTTGTATAAAGACGATTACAATATCGTCGAGGTTTTCGCCGAATACGGATTCAAATGCGGCGCCCTGCCGACGACTCTTTTCGCCAACTGGGTCCGGAACATTGTCGCGACCACGAGCGAAGATACGGGTTGGCTAATTGGAACCAAATTCAACAAAGCCAAAGACGACGATCCGGGCTCGTGGGAATTCGGCTATGATTACAGACAGACTGATGCCGACGCTATTGTCGGCGGTTTCAATGAGTCCGATTTCCTCGGTGCTGTGACCAACTCGCGGGGCCACAGGTTCCTCTTAAAGTATCAGTTAGCAAAGAATCTGTATTGGCTTATGACCTATTATCTTCTTGAGGATACCAGCACTACCAGCGACCTGGATTACCGAAAGTTGCTCGCCGACGTGGTCTGGAAGTTCTGATATCGTCAGGGACTTTTCAACACCATGCGAATGCACTTGCACGACCGGGTTGAACTGGCCGAGCAGACCTGATAGGATATGAGGCATGAGACGACGAACTTTCATCAAGACAACCGGCGCGCTTGGTTTGAACGCAGCCCTTCCATGGGCCGATCTCTACGCAGGGGGGCGGAAATCTGCAGAATTCTTAAAGGAAAAATCCTCCTATCGGATGCTCTTCCCTCGTCCCGGCGACGGCGCCGAGTTGTCGATATCTCCGGTAGGCCTGGCCTGGCTCCCGTGCCCGGCGGCTGCGGACTATCGGGTAGATATCTTCGCCGGCAGTAGAAATCGTATCTACAGCCGCAATGTCGGCAAAGATCCCGTTCATCTGCCGGATCAAGTTTTGCCATCGGGCGGTTATGCCTGGGATGTCATCGCGCTGGACGAGAAAGGCACGGATATAGCGCGGCGAGGCAGGCAATCCTTTACGATCCTGCCCGACGCGGCGAAACTCCCCTGGATCGATCCGAAGGAACTGCTCAGCCGTGTCCCCGCCGAGCATTCGCGCATTCTCTATCCCAGGGCGGATCTGGATCGCATTCGTGCGACGTTGTCATCTTCCCGTGCCAAATCGTGGAGAGCCTGCAAATCTGCCGCCGACAGGGCTCTGTCCAAAGGCGTCCCCGAATTTCCAAAGTATCATCTGATTGAAGATCCCGGCACGAGAAGACTGGAGTACGGGCGATACTTTTCGTACTTCCGCGGCTACGTAGACAGCGCTTTGATGAATCTCGCGCTGGCGTTTCTTATGAGCGAACAAGACAAATACGCCCGGGCCGCCAAGAAGATACTGCTCGAGATCGCCTCCTGGCCTACGAACGACGATGACGTGACCTCAGTCAGAGCCAAGTGGGGGGACGAAGCGGGATTGAGCTTCTCGAAATGCGCCCACATCGCGTATGACTGGCTGGCCCCGGCGCTGAATGATAAGGAGAGGAAACACGTCTTCGACATGTGCCGGGCGCGAGCATGGCAGACGTACCGGCGTCTCGATCGCGGCAATTATCTCACATATCCCGGTGAAAGCCACGCGGGCCGACTGATCGCGTACCTCACCGACATGTCAATTGCGATGGCGGGTGAGACCCCCGACACCGAAACCTGGCTGACCTACTCGCTCAAAGCCATGCTGACGTTCTATCCCCACTGGGCCGGCGTCGACGGCGGCTGGGCCGAAGGTACGCCCTACGGCCTATGGTACAATACGTTCTACATTCCGGCATTTGAAAGCCTGCGCCAGCTCGCGGATTATGATCTGTGGCAGCGCCCTTTTTTCAACAACGTGCGGTACTTTTTCTTCTACTGCACAGCCAATCATGGTGAAATTCGCCCGTTCGGCGACTCGGCCGAAGGCGGCGGGCCCGGCGTTCGTGGAGGAAGCGGCTATGCCGAACTTATGTCCTTCCACGCTCATCGCTACAACGATCCCCACATCGGCTGGTGGGTCAATCAGATCCCGGGCTATCGAGGCCAAAAGAGTGGCTTCGG
>Ga0255052_10002552_pt1 | contig 13061 bp, 10 predicted proteins | sample JV7_2_21_MG_FD_188632 | JGI IMG/M metagenome (GOLD analysis project Ga0255052, IMG submission 188632) | Seawater microbial communities from Jervis Inlet, British Columbia, Canada - JV7_2_21 | ecosystem: Environmental > Aquatic > Marine > Inlet | place: Canada: British Columbia | collected... | reverse complement strand
TCATAAAGTGTTAGGGGAGTTCTTTCTGGACCAGGAATTTCTGAATGCTGGCGTGCAGATAGCTGAAATCATGCTCGATCTGTTCTCCGACGTCGAACCTGACAGCGAACTGTTCGAACAGTTCAGCTTCATCAATGCCGACGATCTGCCGGAGTTTAATAAACTGTTACAACAAACAAAACAAAGGGGTGTTGAAAATCTGCAACAGGATGATAAGCGTCGCCTGATGTCGCTACCGTTCAAGCTTATCGTGGCCCGACATCGACTGGGGCTGATAACCGAACCTATCCAGCAAAGCATTCTCGAAGCGCGACGCCGAATCCATGAGCTCGCAGCGACTGAAGATCTTGGTATCGAATTTTTTGACGAATCCCTTTATAACCCGCGTATTTCGGTACAGGACAATATTTTGTTTGGAAAGCTGGCTTACGGGCAGGCCCACGCCCAGCAGAAGGTTAATACGCTGATTGCCGACGTGGTCGAGACCCTTGGCCTGCGCAACGAAATCATTGCGGCCGGGCTCAACTACGAGGTCGGCGTGGCTGGCGGACGACTGTCTTCAGTTCAGCGGCAAAAGCTGGGGCTCGCGCGAACCCTGCTTAAGGCGCCCGATTTACTGGTTATCAACGAAGCATTGTCAAACCTCGATCCGGCGAGTCAACGTCGCCTGATCGACAACGTCAAAAAAATGATGCAGGGCCGCGGGATTCTATGGGTCCTCGGACGAGCTCAGATGGCCGAGCAGTTCGATGCGGTAATGGTGATGGAACGCGGCAAGCTCATCGATAAGGGAAGTTTCGCCGAGATGAAAAATAGTAGTGAGCACTTCCAGCAGTTACTCGCCGCGGAATAATTTCAACCAGTCGCATAGCCTAACGCCTTAGAAAAAGGTGCGTCGTAAGCCATCGATCTGCAATCTCGCGCCTGATTCCGCCCCATAAACTGCCCCAGTTAAGACGTAGTGGCGGGTTAAAGGGCGTTAAACCTACACTAGCGGCAAAGCTAGTCAGCGTTTTCCGAGTAAAGCAGTTGATATGTTCAAGTGGATGAATCGCATCGAGCTCGGGAGACCAGTGTCGCCGTGTCAGCGATTGGTCGACACCACGACCGTCAGGTACGCGAATATAAATAACCCCATCCGGATTTAAATGCTGACAGATTGTCCGCAAAGATTCTATCGGATCGGGCAAATGTTCGAACACCTGGTTAGCGTAAACGCAGTCGAAGCCATCTTCAACGGCGGCCAGATCGTCGACAACCGACACCCCCATTTGTCGTGCGTATTCGCTACGCTCTGTCGACATCTCGAAACCGACAACATCAAATCCGTGGGCCTGCGCCATGCGACTCCAGTAACCCCAGCCCATACCGAAGTCGAGCACGCGAACCTGGCCTGGTTGCTTATCAAACAAACGCGATAGAGTATGGACCTGCCCCGCATATTGACGGTACAGCTTTGACTTTGCGGTTTCTTTCTTGTGCAGACTTTGCGCATGATCAATCCAGTCCTGGTACAGGGCCTGCATGCCTTCTCTGTTAAGGATAGGGTCCTGGTAGATAAAGTCACAATTCGCACAAGCCACGACCCGATAGGTCTCTGATGCCAACACCTTTGGTGGCACTTTGCCATGGTAAAATTGTTCGATGAAAGTAGCCAGGCGTTTATCGCGATACGGGATTTCGCACAGAACCTTGCTGCTGGTTGATTCGCATAGAGGGCAATGGCCGCGTTGATGAAAGCCAACACCCATCAATTATTTGTAGGGGTCGGCGGCGTCTCGCAATCCATCGCCGAAGAAATTGAAGGTCAAGATTACCAGGATTACCGGCACCACCGGGTACAGTAGCCATGGATACAGTGCCACTACGTTTATGTTCTGCGCTTCGTTTAGCAGTACTCCCCAACTGGTTACCGGCGGTCTTAATCCGAGCCCGAGAAAACTCAACGCGGTTTCACCGAGTATCATTGCCGGCACTGAAAGCGTGGCTGACGCGATTAAATGACTCATGAATCCTGGCAGCAGGTGTCGACCGATAATACGCCTGGGTCTGGCACCCATTAACTCGGCCGCGGCGCAGTAGTCTTCCTCGCGTAACGAGAGTAGCTTTGAACGAACCGCACGTGCCAATCCGGTCCAGTCGAGCATTGCCAGAATTACCGTGATACCGAAAAATATCAGAATTGGACTCCAATTGACGGGTAAAACCGCGGACAATGCCATCCACAGCGGTAACTCGGGAAACGACCGAATCACTTCGATCACCCTTTGCACGGTGGCATCAACCCAGCCCCCGTAATACCCGGCAAGACCTCCAATTACGATTCCGAAGGTAAAGCTGATGATGATCCCGACCAGTCCTATCGTGAGCGAAATGCGGGCGCCATAGGTAATCCGAGAAAGCATGTCGCGTCCCAGTCTGTCGGTTCCGAGCCAAAAGAATGTACCGTTCTCGGGCGGGCATACCAGGTGAAACCGGGCTTCGAATAAACCCCAGAATCGATAACTGTCGCCCTGGCAAAAGAATCGCAGTGGCTGGACATCATCCTTACGTTCTGGATAGTTGCGTTTCAGATCATCCATATCGAGTTCGTAATCCCTACCGTAGACAAAGGGTCCGACGAAGCTCCCGTTATGAAATAAATGCACGCTTTGCGGCGGCGAATATATGAAATCGGTGTCGCGCGAATGCAGGTTATACGGCGCAATCACTTCGCTAAACATGATCGTGGCATAGTTCAAAGCCAGGATTACCCCACAAATAACCGCGAGGCGGTGGCGGCGCAACTTCCACCACATCAGCTTCCATTGGGATGCAAGGTAGTATTTTTCCTGTGCCGGGGTCAGCGCTTCGATCGAATGGGGATCGAAAGGCTCGCGTGAGACAAAGTGTCCCGCACTCATTTGCTTGCCCCTCCACCGAGACGAATGCGCGGATCAAGCAGGGCCAGCGCGATATCCGAGACCAGTACCCCGAATACAGTCAATAACGCGAGAAACATCAGGAACGAACCCGCGAGGTACATATCCTGACTTTGCAGCGCGCTGAGCAAGATCGGACCGGTTGTGGGTAACGACATCACCACTGCCACAATTTCAGCACCGGATATGACCGTGGGTAAGAGGGTACCGATATCGGCAACGAAGAAATTAAGGGCGACGCGCAACGGATACTTGACCAGTAGCTTACCCGGTGGCAGACCTTTGGCGCGTCCCGTGACTACATACTGTTTTTGCAATTCGTCCAGCAGGTTCGCACGCAGACGTCTTATCATGCCCGCGGTACCCGAAGTACCAATAACGATGACTGGAATCCACAGATGCTCGAGTATCGATATCATCTTGTCGATGCTCCACGGCGCATCGATATATTCAGAATCCATCAAACCACCAATGCTGGTACCGAAATAGACATTCGCAAAATAGAGCATCACCAGCGCGAGCAGGAAATTCGGTGTCGCAAGCCCCAGAAAACCGAGCGTGGATAACCCATAATCGCCCCAACTATATTGGTGGGTCGCCGAGTAAATACCGATCGGAAAAGCAATAATCCAAGTAAACAGAATGGTCGCGATCGAAATAATTACGGTCAGGAAAAGTCGATCCCCAACAACCTCAGAAACTGGTAGCTCGTATTCGAATGAGTAACCAAAATCTGCCTGTAGCATCCCGGTAACCCAGTACCAATACTGGTGTACCAGCGGCTTATCGAGCCCATATTGTTCCCTCAGAAACTGGATTTTCTGTTCGTCGACCGATTCGCCATGACTTTGCAGTTCGGCAATATGACTTTCGAGATAATCTCCCGGTGGCAACTGGATAATCACGAACACCAACATGCTGATTACAACAAGTGTGGGTATCATTGTCAGGATTCGACGCAGGATATAGCCGAGCATTAGCGCCTGGCCTCGTCGAACCAAAAAGTATCAGGTTTGTAGATGCCGAAATATGCACCTGGAGAAATATCGTAAAAGCCTTTCTCGGGCACGTTGTGCAAGTAGTTACTCACAACGACGGGATGCGGCACATGGTTAACGATACCAATGGTGAACATTTGATCACGATGGATTTCAAGGATCTGATGCCAGATCAACTCGCGCTGTTCGTGGGTAGACGCACGCGCCCATTGATCGTTCAAGTGGACGAGTTCCTGCGCGGCCGTCAGTTCAGGTGCTTCGCCACTTTTCCCGCTCGATTCATAATACAAACCCCACTGCGGCCACTGATACTGGTATTTGGAGGTTGGAGCCAACTCACCCGGACTGTTTTCTGCAGTCGGTATTGCATTTTCAATTCCTGACCAAATAGACATCATCGCGTCGCCCGAAAAAATCCGGTTACGAAAAACTTCGCGCGTTGACGGAATACTGTAGAGCTTGATTCCCGCCTGCAGCCAGCTATCGTGAATCAGTTCAAGCACGTCGGTCTGCTCGGTGCTTTCGCCTGCGGTCTGGATCAGGATTTCGAGAGACCTTCCATCGGGCAGCAAGCGAACACCACGATCATCACGTTCTGCCAATCCAAGTTCATCGAGCAGTTGGTTAGCGTGTTTTAGATCGTACTCGATCCAGTTATTTTGATATTCAGGCCGGTACAGCGGGCCCTCCTCGAGGACCGTGTTATTACTCTCCTGGACCAATCCGAAATACACCACCTGGTTGATTTCGTGGCGATGGATCGCATGAGAAAGGGCCCGCCGAAAACGCAGGTCTCTCATTAATTCTCGATACACCTTGTCGTTGGTATTCAGGTTCGGATAAAGCGCGATATGTGCACCCTTGGCAGCTTGCCACAGGCGTACATCGTAATTGTTTCGTTTCGAGGCCGACTTAAGAAAGGTGTAATTATCCATACGCAGGTAGCGGGCCTGCAGGTCCGATTCATCGGCACCAGTTTTTGCGGGCACCAGTTTACTTGAGGCGATATTGATCGCGATCGAATCGATATACGGCAACTGCCGACCGTTCGGGTCCACTCGATGATAATAAGGATTGCGCTTGAAAATAAACCTTTCCGAGGGTGGATATGTGGTATTGACCCAGGGTTGTAACGTCGGCAAATCAGGATTTGTCGCTTTGTAGGGACGATCATAGTTGACGTGAACGCCCATCCAGTTGCGTTTAGCGAACTCTTCGATCTGCCGGGCAATTGCCTCCTCGCTTTGATAGCGTGCGTGAAACTGGCGCAGGTAATGCGCGGGCTTGTAGATATAAAGCGGTCGCGCGCCTGCCAGCGCTGGCATAAAATAGGGATTCGGATTCGACCAGCTGTATCGTACTGTGTGCTTATCGGGAAACTCGACCTCGGGCAGTTCGCCATCGACGATGAGAAGCTTGTTTGGCCCCCCTTTCGATAGCTCCGGGTTGTTGGCGACATCCTCCCAGTAGTAACGGAAATCCTCGCTGGTAAAGGGATGACCGTCCGACCATTTGTGGCCTTTACGCAAATGCAGCGTAAAAACCCGGTTCTCAAATACTTCGACGCGCTTCAGAATATCGGCCTTGAGCTCGAGTTCGGGGGTATAACCAACCAGGCGCGCGTAACCGTAGATAACAATTTGCCTAATGTCTTTTTGCTTGCCCATCAACAGGCGCAGCTGTCCCCCGTGTTCGCCCGGCGCCTGGTCGAGGCGCAACTGTGCCACCTGGACATCATCTGGAATTCTGTCGTCGATCGAAGGCAACTTGCCTGCTTCGACCAGTTCCACTAGCGATGGAGTTTCCTTGAGCCAGTCCATCGCCTGCGCCGACGTCGCTGAAATCAGGGGCAGGATCAAAAAAATGCCGTTGAGTAAAGTCTTCACGCGGCCAGATCGGATGGTTTGGAACCGGCCGCCACCCTGACGAAATGACCATCACCGAGCGACATCAACTCGGTTTCCTGGCTACCATCAATAGTGAACGGGGGCAGCCATAGTGCAGGCTCGGAAGCGGCAGCCTCGGTAATGGCTTCGAAACTCAATGGCTGTGAGAGTTCCGGGTGCGGCACCGCTGATAGTAATGCCTGGGTATAGGGATGAACCGGATTCTCGAACAGTTTATCGCGCGGTGCGAGCTCGACGATACGCCCCTGGCACATGACCGCGATCCGATTGGCTATATAGTGAATCACGGCGAGATTATGCGAAATAAAAATGAAGGTAAGCCCGAGTTCCTGCTGAAGATCCTTCAAAAGATTCAGCACCTGCGCCTGGATAGAGACATCCAGTGCCGAAACCGGCTCGTCACATATAATCAGATCAGGTTGCAGTGCGAGCGCCCTTGCAATACCAATACGCTGACGCTGACCGCCCGAAAAACTATGTGGATAGCGACTTAGAAAACGCGGATCCAGCCCAACCAGTCGCATCAACTCGGTCGCCATTTCACGTTGGTAGTCCATATCGCCCATTGCATGCACCACCAGCGGTTCGCGCAAGATGTCGAATACCGTCATGCGCGGATTTAGCGCGCTATACGGATCCTGGAAGATAAACTGCATCTTGCGCCGGAAACCGATCAAATCATCGCCCTCAAGCGCCCTTACGTCGATAGCCCGGGTACCATCGTGGTAGGTAATATCACCGTGATTCGGGGTAATCGCACGCATGATGATCTTACTCAAGGTGGTCTTGCCGCAGCCGCTTTCACCCACCAGGCCGAAACATTCACCACGGTCAACCTCGAAGGATACGTTATCGACCACAAGCAATTCTCTTGTTCCCGTCCCGGCCCAGTTGCCACCATGTAAATGATAAGTCTTGCTAATATCACTCACTCGCAGGTGTGGTTCGCTGGCATCGACGACCTGATCCGGGGAACGTTTTTTTATTAACTCACCGGTTTCGGAGTGAATCTCTCGCACCGGAACCAGTCGTTCACCCGGCTTCAGGTCGAATCTCGGTACTGCATGCATCAGGGCCTTGAGATATTCATGTTGTGGATTTTCGAATAACTCCTGTAATGGACCGGCCTCCATTACCCGGCCGTGATACATCACCACAACCTGTTCCGCCATGTTGGCAACTACACCCAGGTCGTGCGTAATCAAAAGCAGGGCCATACCCAGTTCGGCTTGCAACTCCCTGATCAATTTCAATATACGCGCCTGAATCGTCACATCGAGGGCGGTGGTGGGTTCATCGGCGATCAATATCGAGGGATGACATATCATCGCCATCGCAATCATCGCGCGCTGACGCAATCCGCCGGAGAGTTGGAAGGGATACATATTCAGCGATCTGCCCGGGTCAGCAAATCCAACGTGTTGCAACATGGTCTCTGTCAGTTTCAAACCTTCTTCGCGGCTCGCATCCCGGTGCAGAAACAGGGCTTCACTGATTTGATCGCCGATGGTGTGGACCGGGGACAGAGAGGTCATCGGTTCCTGGAATATGATCGAGATACTGCCGCCTCGAATCTGGCGCATTTGGGTACTTTCAGGATCGAGTTTGGTAATATCGAGTCGTTGCCCGGTTTCAGGGCTATCAAACAGTATTTCGCCAGCTCGAATCTTGGCGTTATTTGGCAGAATTCCCATAATCGCTTGCGAAGTCACCGATTTTCCGGAACCTGATTCCCCGACCAGGGCGATGGTTTCACCTGGTTTAATCTTGAACGATACATCTTTTAGCGCCGGCACGGGGTGACCCTGCAGATAAAAATCTACCGCGAGGTTGTTTACCTCTAACAAGGCCGATTGTTGAGTGCTGTCAACGATGTAAAACTCCTCGATCGTCTGCCTTTTGTAGGCTTATTTCTTGCGATTATAAGTTATTTTTTGTGGTAATAACCTAAATACCAATCAGCGAACCGCTGTAAACCCTCCTCAATAGAAATTGCCGGCGAATAGCCGGTGTCGGTTACCAGCGCATCGATATCGGCAAAAGTATCCTCGACATCGCCCGGTTGGGCTGGCAGCATCTCCTTGTTGCTCGTTTTACCCAGGGCTTGCTCCAGCAATTCGATGTAACGCATTAATTCAACCGGTTCACCACGTCCAATATTATAAATTTTCCAGGCCGCACTGCTGCTGGCCGGATCCGGATCCAGCCCCGACCAGTCCGGATTTCCTGTGGGTACTCGATCCAGGCAGCGTACCACTCCCTCGACAATATCATCGACATAGGTAAAATCGCGTTTGTGGCGACCCCGGTTGAACACTTTTATCGGGTTGCCCTGGGTAATCGCATCGGCAAACAGGATGGGGGACATATCCGGTCTGCCCCAGGGTCCGTAGACCGTAAAGAAACGTAATCCGGTGCTTGGTAACTGGTATAAATGGCTATAGCTATGCGCCATTAGTTCGTTCGCTTTTTTGGTGGCTGCGTACAGCGAGATCGGATGATCGACATTGTCCGAAGTGCTGAAAGGCATACTCAGATTGGCACCATAAACCGAGCTGGAAGAGGCGTAGACAAGATGTTCGATGCCATGGTGCCGGCAACATTCAAGTATATTGCCGAACCCGATCAGGTTACTGTCGATGTAGGCGCGAGGGTTTTCCAGCGAATAGCGCACTCCAGCCTGGGCCGCCATATTTAATACGCGTTCGAACTCATGTTGCTTGAATAGCTTATCCAGTGCATCGACATCGGCAATGTCCATTTTGACAAACTGGAAATTGTCGTAGGCTTTTAACTGCGCGAGCCGCGCCTGTTTCAGTTCAACATCGTAATACTGGTTTAGATTGTCGATGCCGACGACATCATCTCCTCGCTGACATAAGCTGTCGGCGAGTGCGTAGCCAATAAATCCGGCGGCACCGGTAACCAGTAATTTCATATCCTTCCAGCCGTATCAGGCTTGATCGAGTAGACCAGCTTAACGAGCAACCAGGAAAGACTTCAAGCTGAAACGCTTCATCGGACCTACCCGGTGCACTAACAATATCAATGCGATAATCGCATATATTGTCGGTTCAAGGTAGTCGGCTTTAACCAGCCAGACAAAATGCAGTATGCCAAGCGAAATGATCAGGTAGACCAGTTGATGCAGGGATTTCCACTTTTTGCCGAGACGCCGGATCATCGCCTGGTTGGAGGTAATCGCCAATGGCAACATCAACGCCAGGGCGCTGAAGCCGAGTGTTATGTACGGGCGTTCGACGATATCTTCGATCATTCCGGCCAGGTCCAGAGAGTGATCGGCGATAAACCAGATCGAAAAATGGCAACAGCCATAGAAAAACGTGTAGAGGCCGAACATGCGTCGAAAACGTATGAAAGAAGCCTGGCCGGTCCATTGTCGCAACGGGCTCATGCTGAGTGTAGTTAACAGAAATCGTAGCGTCCAATCGCCAGTTTCGTGAGTTAGTTTTTCAACCGGATTCGCACCCAGTCCATCATTGAAGGCCGCCCACAGCAGGACGCAAAAGGGAACCAGACAAAGCAGGTGGATGACCGGTTTAGCGTAAGCGGACTTTAGCGCCGCGGCGAACGACATATTAAAAATTGACAGCCAGGTCCAGGTCGTCGTATAGCCCGGCGACTTCTTCTTCGTAGCCGTTAAACATAAGCGTATCGCGCTTGAAAATTTCACCGATACGGCGTTCCCGCTTTTGCGACCAGCGCGGGTGATTGACGGTGGGATTGACGTTCGAATAAAAGCCAAACTCTCCAGGCGCCGCCATATTCCATGACGTCAATGGCTGCGCCTCGGTAAACTCGATACCGACGATCGACTTGATACTTTTGAAGCCGTACTTCCACGGCACCACCAGGCGAATCGGCGCTCCATTTTGATTAGGCAGGGTTTTGCCGTACATGCCGACCGACAAAATCGTCAACGGGTTCATCGCCTCGGCAATAGTCAAGCCTTCGCGGTAAGGCCAGTCCAGAATAAAGCGCTGCTGTCCGGGCATTCGCACCGGATCATGCAGGGTTTTAAATGCGACATATTTAGCCTTCGAAGTTGGTTGCAAGCTACTTAGTATCGATCCCAACGGGATGCCGAGCCACGGAATCACCATTGACCAGGCTTCGACACAGCGCAACCGGTAGATGCGTTCCTCGAGCGGATATGGCTTAACCAGGTCTTCGAGACCATAAGTCCCCGGTTTTTCACATTCCCCGCTGACTTGGATCTTCCAGTCATCGGTTTTAAAACGTTTTGAATTCTGTTTGGGATCGTCTTTGCCGGTACCAAATTCATAAAAATTGTTGTAGCTGGTGACATCATCTTCATCGTTAATCTCTTCGTCCAACGTTATCACTTTTTTCTGATAATCGCCGATCTCAAGCGAGGCCTGCGCGGCTGCCCAGGGATTCACCAGCAGGGCACCTCCAATGGTGCCGGCAGCCTTCATGAATTCACGTCGTCGCGGGTACAATGACTCCGGCGTTACCTCGGATTCCGGGATTTCCCAGCGTTTCTTTATCTTGATCATTTTCAGCCCTTTAAATCGAGTAGTTTCTAGACCACCTCCGTGGTGACTAGTTCTGACCGGTAAACAGAAAACCACCGGCTTTGATTTCACCCAAGCTAACCCCGAGTCGTTTGAGACAAGCATACATCAAGGCCGAATTACTGGTAACAACCGGTTTTCCCAGTGCCTGTTCTAGCGCTGGAATAGCCTCGACAGCCCGATAGTCAGTACATGAAATTACCAACAGCTCGGCTTGCGGATGATCCGCTTTCAGCCCCATGCGGTAAGCATCTTCCGGGGTTAGCGAGTTTTGTTCCAGGCTGCTAAGCTCCTGCTCGAAGCCGACCTGGTTTATAACCTCGATTCCGCATTGCTCAATGAAGTTAACGGCTTCTGCGGCAAGTGTCGGCACATAAGGCGAAGTAAACGCTACTCTACTTGCTCCAATACCCCGAATCGCTTCGATCAATGCGCCAGCGGTATTCACGGCAGGTAACCCGGATTTGTCGGTTATTTCGGCGCAATAGGCCTGATCAAATTCGGGCCCATCGGCTAATGTCGCCGAGGTGCAGGCGTAGGCAATTAATTCCACGCGTCCATCGACGAGTAATCGCAACTGTTGATCGAGCGACTGGCGTGCAAAGCGCCGCATTTCATCCGAGTCCGGGATCGATTCAACGTCGTAACCACCGCTTCGAGTCGAATGAATCGTAACCCCGCTCGGCGCTAGCATCAGGCAATCGGGTTCCGCATTGGTATTAGACGAAGGCACGATCATTCCAATACGCCTTAGGCGGGTATCCGCTATGGTGAAATCTCCCAGCTTGAATTCGCGATTATCCATGATGTTGATCCTGCCAGGCTGCGAGCGTTTCTGCCGTTAATTGCATTTGTTCGCCAGTACCAATTGTAATGCGCAAGCAGGCGGGTAATCCATAGCCACCCATGGGGCGCACCACCAGCCCATGGTTACGTAGAAACTCGAATGCCGATGCCGCGTTATCCGCGCTGACAAAGTCAACCAGGATAAAATTGGTCTGGCTGGTTACCACGGTTAATCCCAGTGAACTGATTTGCGCGGACAGGTAATCACGCTGTTGCGCGATTTGCCTTCTTGCCAGGCTCGCGGTTTCCTGGTCCTGCATCGCCGCCCGGGCTGCAACCTGCGACAGCACCGAGACACTGCTCGGATTTAAAACCTTGCGCAGTTGGTCACGTATATCACCCGGAAAATACCCCCAACCCACGCGCAATCCTGCGAGTCCATAGATCTTGGAAAAAGTGCGCGTCACCACTGTATTACCCTGTTCGACAAGATCAAAAATCGGTGCATGGAAGTCTTCATCGACAAACTCGGCATAAGCCTCGTCAACCAGCAACAGCACATCGTCCGGCAGCGCGGTGCGCAAGCGCCTGATTTCGTCATTGTGAATAACGCTACCGCAGGGATTTCCGGGATTAACGATAAACACAATTTTAGTATCCGGTCGCAGTTCACTCAGCAAGACATCGACATCAACACGATAATTCGGCTCCATTGCAGTATCGACGCCTGTACCGACAAGCCTGGCGAGTGTGCGCATAAAAAGGTATCCGTATTCACACATCAGCAAGCGGTCGTTTGCCGACATGTAGGCCAGCATCAGCGTCGACATCAGCTCCATCGAACCTGCCGCGCAAACAATTTTGTCAGTTTCGAGGCTATGAACCTCGGCGATCGCAGCGCGCAATTCGTTCCAGTCACTGTCAGGGTATAGCTGCCCCTTATCAAGTGCGGTCATTACCGCTTCCCTTACCTTGAGGGATGGCGGATATGCATGTTCGTTTTGGGCAAGCACAATCGCCTCGATTCCCTCCGCTGCGCTGATATCAGGCAAGCTGTAAGGTGCCATTGCCGCTATATTCGGGTTCGGCTTAATCATGATCGGCTGCTCCAGTAGGCGACAGCTCGTGATCGCCGGAAGCTTCCCGATCGATCGAACCATCGGGTTTAAAGGCCACACCGTAATGAGCCTTCGCGTATTCGTTGCTGGTCAATCCATCGCGTAAATCCTGCTCGATCAGATCCGCATCGCGCTCCATCGGTTTGCCAAATCCGGCACCCCCCGGCGTCAACACGGTAAGCTGTTCACCACCCGGGATAATCTGCTCGCCTTTGGCACGCAAGCGTTCGCCGCTGGATAGCTCTAACACACCGACCGCGCCATCCTTACCCCCCTGCCTGCCTCGGGCGGGATGATGAATGCGATCCAGCGATGCAAACAGCGACATATCGGCATTCTCGCTATTGGACAACTCGATTACCTGCCCCAGTCCGCCCCGATATTTACCGGCACCGGCTGAATCCTGGCGATATTCACGGCGCCACAAAATCAGTGGTGCAACGCTTTCGGTGATTTCTACCAGCGACCCCAAAACGCCACTGGGATAGGCCGTGGCAGACAGACCGTCGCTGCCCGGTCTTGCCCCGGTACCACCATTATGCACCAGTTCACTGGCAAATCGGATACTGCCGGCACCGGTTGAATAGCCACCACGTAACGGTAAATCCCACAGGCAGCAAGTGCCTTTAGCCGGCACAACTTCGGGAATTATCTGGTGCAGGCAGCCAAACACGACATCCGGAAGCAGTTGCCCGATTACGTGACGCATCGCTACCGGTGCCGGATGCTGTGCATTCAAAATACTGCCCGGCGGTGCTTTGACGCGCCATTG
>Ga0255052_10002550_pt1 | contig 13063 bp, 10 predicted proteins | sample JV7_2_21_MG_FD_188632 | JGI IMG/M metagenome (GOLD analysis project Ga0255052, IMG submission 188632) | Seawater microbial communities from Jervis Inlet, British Columbia, Canada - JV7_2_21 | ecosystem: Environmental > Aquatic > Marine > Inlet | place: Canada: British Columbia | collected... | reverse complement strand
GCTGCAGGCATTGGGGCAAGAAAGGACGCCGCCCTGTTCTATTGGCGATCATCTGAAAAGTCTGGTGCTCGTGGACGCAGCCTACCGCTCCGCTGCTACGCGAGATCGGTTGGTGCTCGACACAGCGAGGTTGTGAAACCGTGACCATGCGTGATCGATCTGTGGCAATTGTCGGAGCTGGGCTGATGGGTAGCTGGCATGCGACCTTTGTGCGTCGACTGGGAGCGAGAATCGCAGTGATCTGTGACCCCAATCCCGAGTCCGCAGATCACCTCGCAGCGCGGGTGAGAGCCAAGGCGGTGGACGCAGCCGGCACCTGGATCGAGGACTGCGATGTGGTGCACGTGTGCACGCCGACTGCGAGTCATGTGGAGTGGATCGAGCGGGCCTTGGAGGCTCGATGTCACGTCATTGTCGAAAAACCGCTCGCGTCTACCTCTGAAGAGTGTCGTCGTCTTGTGGCGATGTCCGAGAGCTCGGGATTGCAGGTGACTCCGGTACACCAGCTTCCCTTCCAGCGCGGCTTTCGCCGGCTGCTGGCACAGCGACAGACGCTCGGTGACTGTGTCCGTCTCAGATACTCGGTCCAGAGCGCCGGCGGCCGGGGTCTCGGCGAGGCCGAGCGACAAGAGGTACTTCGCAGCCTGATTCCCCACGGGGTCTCATTGTTCACAGGATTTGGATTCACTGACTGGAAAGCGGACGACTGGGAGTCCTGGTCAGCCTCCGGTGCCGCTCTGGAAATGGTCAGCCGCTGCGGGGGGGTAAGCCTCGAGATGTCATTCAGCCTCCGCGCACGACCGCCTATCAATGAACTGCTGGTTGTGGGGACTCAGGCTACAGCAGTGGCGGATCTCTTCCACGGGTTCGTCACGTTTGACCGCAGTCCTGAAGGGCGGTGGGGCAAGCTCAGTCGGCCCTTTCGTCGGTCCGTTGGCCTGGCGTCCCGTGCAGCAGTCGGCTTGGGATTGCGAGCCTTTCGCTGGCAGTCCGCGTACCCAGGGCTGATGGAGCTCCTGGCAGCCGCCTACGCTGAGATGGAGGGAGCTGGGAGAGCGGTGGATGCTCGGGAAATCCTGCAAGCGGCCGAGTTGATGGAGAAGGCGGCTCGGGGAGACATCTAACAGGTCGTCTGAATCGCAGCAGAGAATGCAAATGGGCGACAAGGAATCACCACGGGTGCTCGAGCCCGAGTACTACCAGCGTCTTCACGACCTGGAGGAGGCCCATTGGTGGAGTCGAGGAATGCGCCAGGCGATGTTCTCACTTCTGGGTGCCCATCTGGCCGGACGAAAGCAGCTGCGGATTCTGGATGTGGGATGCGGCACCGGATATCTCTTGGCGATACTCGATGAGCGCGACGCGCGACATCTGATGGTTGGCCTGGATGTATCTGTACACGCTCTTCGATTCTGTCGACAACGTGGCGCCACACGGGTGCTTGCTGCCTCGGCTACCGAGATTCCGCTGAATCCCTCGAGCTACGATTTGGTGGTCTGTATCGACACGATTCAGCACCTGGCGCCGCAGGGTGCGGACCGCAATGCGCTGGCGGAGTTTGCTCGTGTACTTGTCCCTGGAGGAATTCTCTACCTGCGCACCAATTCCGCCCTGGGTCATCGTCGGCTGCAGGGTGTGGACCCGAACCTCTATCGCCGCTACCGAAGAAGAGAGCTGTGTCACCTCGTGGCTGAGGTCGGTCTGGAGGTCGAGCGCTCGACCTATTTGAACCTTGTACCCTCCCTTTGGGCCGTGCTCAAGGAGCTGGCAGATCCCACAGTTGGCAAGGTGCCTGCGAGTGGACCCACCCTGACGATCAAGCCGCCAGCGCCTGGTTCGGCCTGGATCGACGAGCTAAAACTCCGTCTTCTGCGGTATGAGGCCTCGTGGCTGGGCTCGAAGGATCGGAGACTGCCTTTTGGACACTCGTTGGCGGTCGTCGCTCGCCGCCGACAGCCGAACCGGCCATGAGCTTCGAGACTGCCCGCACAGCGCGAGCTCTGCTCATCGGCCTTGGGGTGACTCTTCTGTTGACGGCGGTATTCCTCCCCACCGACTGGTATGGAGAGCTGCCGCAGATCGGGGAGGATCTACCCGAACCCGCCATCAAAGGTGTGAGTCTGGTCCGTTGGTGCTTCGCGATCGAGGGGCTCTTGGTGCTGTGGTTCGCAGCCAGGCGTTCTCGCGAGGAGGCTGTCTCGGCGCCGGTGATTGAGGCCCGACCGCCGTTAGGCAGAGATCTCGAGCGACCGGTTGTCTGGCTTGCAGCGATCACCCTGCTGGCTTTGGCGCTGCGGATCTTCCGACTCGATTCAGACCTCTGGCTCGACGAGATCGCCAGCGTCCTGACATACCAAGCGATGTCACCGTTCCACGTTGTGACGGCCTACATCAGTGCCAATAACCACCTACTGAACACTCTGTTGGTGAAAGGGTCGACCTTTGCCTTGGGTTCCACCGAAATCGCGATTCGATTGCCCGCGGTCCTTTTCGGCGTTCTTGGCATTCCCGCACAATATCTTCTGGCCCGGGTCGTGCTGCACCGCCGGGAGTCTGTGGCTGCGGCATTCCTGCTCGCCATCTCGTACCACCACATCTTCTTCTCGCAGAACGCTCGCGGCTACACCGCCTATCTGCTTTTCGCGGCGGCGGGCACATTCTTCTTCCTCAAGTTGCTGTCGCGCCAGCGAAGGAGCGATCAGATCTTGTATGTGGTTTCGATGCTCCTCTGTCTGGCAAGTGCTCTCTACGGTTGGTTTGTCATGGCAGGTCATGCTCTGGTTCTGGGTGCGATTTCGTTGCGGCTACTGGGAAAGAGGGTGTCGGCCTATTCTCGCCTCAGGACGCCCCTGGGCTCTCTAGCAGTTCTCGGTCTTCTGGGCTTTCATCTGAACGCGAGTATCGTGCCGCAGGTCTACGCCTACTTCGTCCATGCCTACAGGACCGAAGCGACTGGGTATCCGGCGTTCTCCATCGAGCTGTTGAACGAACTGAGTCGCGGCATTGCAGCAGGATTTGGCCGGTCGCTTCTTGTTGTTGGCGTGGTAGCGGCTGTCGGTGTTCTGGCGTTCGTGATTTGCCTAAGAGTGCGCCCTCTGTACTTCATGATTCTGGTCTCACCCTTGCTTGTGACAGCTGGCTTTTTGATCGTCAGGGGGTTGCCGGTGACGCCTCGGTTGTTTGCCTGGGGCCTTCCGGTCACGTTCTTGATGGCACCAATGGCGACAGCAGAACTTGGGCAACGGCTCGCAGGATCACGCCTGGCAACAACTCTGCCGCTCCGATGGCTTGGACAACAAGGCTTGCTACAGGGTACCTGCGTTGCGTTTTGCTTTCTTGCTGCCGCCTCCCTACCGACCTACTACAGAACTCCAAAGCAACCTACCCGGGAGAGCTTGGCGTGGGTTGTCGACCAGATGAAGGAGGGCGATGTGCTGGCGACGGCCTATCTGGCCGAGTGGGGAGTTAGGTTCTACGGATCCTCCTGGGATCTCGAGGAAGGCGAGTCGTACCATGTCAACAGAACCGTCGAGGCCCTGAGACAGGTCGAGGACATCAACGTTGGCAGAAGGATCTGGCTACTGACCACATTTTCCAGAGCCCTGTCTCTCGACCGGCCAGAGTTGAACAAGCACATCCACGACCAATACCAGCCCGTGCGGACCTTCCCGGCGACGGTTAGGGACGGGGAGATCACGGTCTGGGTAACACCGAGTACAGGCATCAGCGCAGAATAGGTGGTGCGCAGAGACCTGTGAATCTGGGATGAAAGATGTGAGCAATAACTCTGAGAACCACCCTTTCCGTGTCGGGTTCTTGGCGCTTCTCCTCGGCATCCTTTTCCTCGGCGCCTACCTCCGGTTAGCGGGTCTCGGTCAGCCGTCTCTGTGGTACGACGAGATTCTCCACGTTCGCGCAACCGAAGCGGCTCTCGAGGAGCCGTGGTATCACTGGCTCATCGGGCTCGAAGCCGACAAGGAGAACGGATCGCTTTACTACGCCACTCAGGCCTTGGCGATGCGAATTATCAACGGCGAGACTGGGGTCCGGCTGGCACCCGCCCTTCTTGGTTGCCTGACTCTCGTGGTCATGGCGCTGACAGGTACCTTCGCTGGTGGCCGGACGGTTGGCGTTCTCACCACATTGTTGCTAGCGGTCGCCCCCTTGCATGTCTTCTTTTCTCGTGAGGGACGACCCTATTCGACCCTGGCACTGGTCGCAGGGTTGATGCTCCTTTTGTTGCTCAGATCTGATAAGCGGTGGGCTCTTCCAGCCGGGTATGTTCTCTGTCTTGCGGCCGCTTTTACCAGCTCTCTCGCGATGCCACTGCTGGCCTCTTTTGGCGTGGTGTCGCTGATCGACTCTGTTGTTGCCTGGCGACGCAGCCGGCTACCGTCGTCGGATTCCGAGCCACCGAGCCGCTCGGTCTGGCACTTCCCACTGGCCGCGGCTCTCGGAGTGCTGCTGGTAGCAATCCTCTACTTCACGCGTGCTCATGCGCGCGGCTTTGTCGGCCCAGACACGGCCTTTATCTTTTCCCACCCTCTGTCAGCATTAGCTCTCGAGCGGCTCTTCGCGGGTCTCACGGTCTCGGGTGTCGAGTGGGCCAGCTGGCAGCTACGCACAGCGATTGTGTTCCTCGCGGCGATCGGGGGCATCCTGGCATTGGCCCGGCGCGCCCCTCGCATGGCTCTGGTCGCTACTGGAATGTTCGTTCTGCCCATGGTTATCACTGTGACGGTGCTCGCGGTGCTGGGCCGCTGGTTCTCGGTGCGCTATGCAGTGGTGGCCCAGCCGGCGCTTTGGCTCTTGGTGGCTGTCGGCATCAGCGAGCTCGCTCGTCTGACGGTGAGGGTGATCAGGCCGCGCACAGCCAAAGCACCTTGGATCAGCCGAGGAGTCGCTCTCGTGCTCACCGCGGCGCTGGCGTGGCCCAACTTCATCGTGGCGCGTCAGGAGCCGTATCAAAGACCAGACTGGCGGGGGGTGGTCGACCTGATCGCCGATCTCGCGAAACCCAGCGAGCCCATCATCGCGGCGACCGTTTGGCCACACACTTGTCTCTCCTACTATGCCGAACTGGTCGGTCTCTCGATCAATATCGTCGATGCCAGGTCCTCGGTCGAGACCGCTCAGAACGTCGCTGTGGCCGCTGGCTCGGCCTGGCTCGTCAGCGCCGGCTATGTGCGAGCCGACGAGCTGCGCACTTGGATGCGGACCTTTGTTCCGGTGCTCAAGAATCCGCTGCCCGACCTGGAGATCTTCTTCTATCCCGACTTTGCAGCACTAACGCAGGCACCCGACGCGATGCGACGGATGGAGAAGTTTCAGGAAGTTTTTTTGGCAGGCAATCGCCGAATCGAATTTGGCGACTCGTCACTGCTGCTTGGCAGCGGTTGGTCCTACTCCGAGACCAACCAGGCGGGCGTAAGCTTTCGATGGGTTGATTGGTTGGAGGCGGAGGTCGGTTTGCCACTGATCGAAGCCAGCGATCTGGGCTTGTCGCTGCGGCTGCTTCCGTTCTCGAGTCCGCAGCACCCTCCCCAGACGGTGGAACTCTTGATCAACTCGGAACCGATCGTCAGCTGGACGCTCGAGCCCGATTGGAACGAGCTCGAAGTGCAGATTCCCGCAACGCGCTGGCACGCCGGCGTCAACTTGGCGACCTTCCGGTTCGGCTGGGTCGCCAGTCCCGCCGAGATCGACAATAGCTTGCAGGACGAGCGCACCTTGGCTGCAGCGTTCGACTACGTCGCGTTGGATTCCCAGTAGGCAAAATAGAGGACGCAGGACACTCCGCCGCAGACGCGCTGGCGACGCCCGGTCGGCGAGCACGTGGTACAATCCCCGGTCAAGTTACGTCGGATTGCTCAGCAATGTCGTATGACTTCGGGTTGAGTTGACCAGCTCGAGGCCTCTGTCCATACCCAGAACCGAGAGCACTGCAGATGGCCGGACTCACGATCCTGAACAATGCGCCACAGGCGCGGTTCGTTGGTAGCAAAAGCACCCGTGTGGTGATGATCGGTCTCGTTGGCAGCCGGTGGATGGCACCGCGCTTGTTGCACGCACAGCTCGAAAATGCGGGCTTCAACGTCAGAACGGTCTTCTTCCGAGAGGATTTCGAATTCGTCTCGCCGCCAGAGGAGCGGGAATATAAAGCCCTGATCGCCCTGCTCGAGGAGTTCGAGCCGGACCTCGTCGGCCTGGGTTTCGTTTCCTACTTTCTGCGCGACGCCATCGAAATGACCCGGCGGATCCGGGAGACGCTTACCAGTACGCCGATCGTCTGGGGGGGAATCCATCCCTCGCTCGAGCCCGAGGAATCCCTCGAGCATGCCGATATGGTCTGTATCGGCGAGGGTGACGAGGCCGTCGTCGAGCTGGCGGCGAGCATTCAGGCTGAAGATGGCCGCACCGACATCCAGAACATCTGGTTCAAGAAGGACGGTGAGATCATCCGCAACGAGAGCCGACCGTTGCTCCATGATCTGACCTCTCAACCATGGGCCGACTTCAGCGACGACAACAAGTTCTACATAGTCGGCGGCGAGGTTCACCGCGAGAGCAATCCGACCCACTACCACAAGCGCGAGTACGACATTCTTACCGCTCGCGGCTGTCCGTACATTTGCAGCTTCTGCGTGAATCACATCAGCTTCGGCGAGGGCAAGCGTCTGCGTCGGCGTTCGGTAGAGGACGTGATCGGAGAGCTCAAGCTGGCTATGGAGCGCGAGCCTGAGCTGAAGCGGATCCAGTTCTGGGATGACGTCTTCACCTACGACAAGAACTGGCTAGCGGAGTTCGCACCGGTCTACAAGAAGGAGATCGGGCTGCCCTTCTTCTGCTACGTGCACCCACAGATGATCGCCAGGCCACAGGCGAAACTGCTCAGCGAGATGGGTGCCGCGGACGTCACCATGGGCATCCAGCACGGCTCAGCACGGATCCGCAAGGAATACTTCGATCGACTCGAGACCGACGAACAGATCATCGAGGCTGTCGCGGGCCTGATCGACAACGGCATGACAATAAGGGTCGATGTCATCTCCAGCGCCCTGACGAACAGCGAGGAGGACAATCGGGAGAATATGGAGCTCCTCTTGAAGCTCCCAAAACCCTTTATTCCGTCTATGCACGGTATGAACTACTTCCCCTCTTACAAGCTCACCAAGATGGCCCTGGACAGGGGCGTCATCACCGCCGACGAAGTCGTCGGCCGGAGCTCGCGTCGCAAGGTAAAGGTCACCGATGAGGAGATCGAGCACGACCCGTGGCTCTGCTACACGAGCATGCTCGGCAAGCGCTATGTGCCGAATTCCTTGATTCGCTTCATGATTCGTCACGACTTCCACACTCGCTACCCAGCACTGCTCTCCAGTGGCACCAACTGGATACTGCGCGGCGGGCGCATGCTGGCCGGCCTGAGAATGATAAAGCGGCTGAACTGGCGGAGTATTCCAGAGATCCCACGGTACGTGATCGCCAACTTCGTCAACCGCTGACCGTCTCGAGGTCCGCCAGCGAGCGCCTCTACTCCCAACCCTCTGGATTCACAAAGGGGCTGTATTCTACGGATGGCGGCGGAGACTGCAATCGGAAGCCTAAAAGAACATGTCTAGAAACTCGGTCCCGGAAGCGGAGCCGTTCGATAAGCAGAGTGATACGAGCAGCTACGATCACGCGGCGTCATCCTACGGCAAGTACATCGAGAGACTCTCGCAGCCACTTGCAGTACGAGCCGTGGATTTGGCAGGGGTCATGCGGGGACAAAGGGTGCTAGATGTTGGCACCGGAACGGGGATCGCGGCGCGATGCGCAGCAAACACCGTCGGCAGCCACGGTGAAGTTCTTGGCATCGATCTCTCAGATGGAATGTTGAACGCGGCACGTGACGAAACCAAAAGACTAGGATTGGAGAACATCCAATTCCTGAAGATGGATGCCGAGGAGCTGGAGTTCCCCGACAATCACTTCGATGCTGTCATCTCACTGTGCGCGGTGGCACACTTTCCAAATCTTGATGTTGCGCTCTGTGAGATTCGGCGGTGCTTGAAACCAGGCCGAAGGGCCGTCGTAGCCATAGGAGCCGGACGACCGCCGTCGGGATCTGGTCTTGTCCGTTACGCCGCCGGCAGGCTCTTGAAAAAGATCAGAAGCCTATTTCAGCCTCAGGTTTGGGCACCAGGTGCCGTAATGGATTTCATCGATTCTTGTAGGCCTGGTTTGCCCGCAGCAAAATTCACTGAATGGCGAAAAGAGGATCCGTACCGGCGACTCTGTCTTGCTGTTCAGGAGGCGGGATTCGAGCTCGACGGAACGAGTTGGGCGGGACACACTCTCTCTTTCGACTCTGCATCGGAGTTCTGGGAGGTTCAGGTCTCCATTGTTACCGCGGTTCGGCAGCGCCTGCTGCATCTCGAGACAGAACGTCTGGCCGTCATGAAAGATGAATTCGTAGCGTCAGCGCAGGAAGTCCTCGACCAGAATGGCAGGCTGTATTACCCCTTCGGGGCCTACTACGTCTGTGGCCGTGTCCCCGATCAGACCCAACAGCTCTAGTCAGATTCGGGCCGGTCGTCCTGCCGCCGCCAGTAACGCTCACCGCCCAGGCGTCGGGCTCGTCGCCGAATCGCCTGACGAAGACGGCGAGGACTGCCAAAAATCAGGTCGATCTGAGAGGTGTAGACTGAGGCCGCCCGGACTTTGGCAGCCACTGCCTCCAGGGAAAGATCTGTCGTGCAATCCACCCAAGCGCGGCGGGGCCTCAAGGCTCGATGGACGGCTCGGCGCCGTTCAGCATAAGGAAAATCCTCGTAGTAGAGCAGGGACGCAGCGGCGACGCGCTCTGCGGCAGCGCGCACCAATCGATGATCGACGTGCCGACCGACGCTCAACGGGACCACCAGCTCGGTGTGGGAAGGCAGCTCCTGGATCAGCCGGTCCAGATCCTCGGGAAATTGGCGATCGGCCGGATGGATCTTTCCGAAGAGCCTGCGTAAACTGGGGTAGAGCCATCGGTTCGATCCGACCTCGGCGCGATAGACGGCATCCTCCAGATCGCCGTGAATCAGGTCGGCACCCAGAATCTCCGCGGCCTGTCGATCCTCTCCCCGCCTGACTTCGAGGGAGTCAGGCTCCATGCCTCCTCGGTCGTGAAGTCGACGAGCGATGGAGGAGAGCCGTCCTTGGGGATCTCGAGTCGCCATCGTGGCGATCAAGACCGACTGTCCCTGGCGGCGTTGCAGCCAGATGCGACCCGCGCAGGAAAATATCGCGTCATCGGGATGGGGAGAGAGGTAGACGGAATCGTATTCCTTGGTCATCTTCCCTGCCACAGACAGCTGCAATCGCTCGAGATCGCTCCTGATGGGCATCATATCTTTTTGTTCGACTTGTTAATTGTTCCACTGAAAGAACTTAGTCCACGATTCATAATTCCGGATGAGGTTGCATCGAGATGGCCAAGACCTGTAGTTGGAATCCGTCTGCCGTCGCACAATGTTGAGGGAATCGTAATGGCCCGCCGCCAGATCATCCACTCCTGTGGTCTGACCCTACTCTTGTTTCTACTGACCGGATGTTTGGACATTCGTGAGACCGCACCACCCAAGCTGCAAGGTACCTGGACAGCAGCCGGCTCTATCTACGAAGGCCGATCGATGGTCATCGATCGGGAGCAGATCACATTCGACAGCGGCGACGGTGAGAAAGTGACCCATGAGGTCATCGGTGTGCTGACCGAGGAGAAGGAGGGGCATGTCCTCTACGCTCTCGACTATAGGGCGAAAAACGGGGGCGAATACCGTCTGCACTTCAGGTTCGAGTCCGCTTCTGGCGAGCTTCGGTTTGTGGGACGTCAACATGTTGTCTGGCAACGAGTGGAGGCCTAGCTGGTGAGGCGCCCAAGACATGGCTTCACCCTGATCGAGGTGCTGATCGTCGTCGCCCTCATCGGCATCATCGCAGCTATTGTGATTCCGAGTTTTCTCAACATCCTGCAACAGATGACGATCAAGAAGGTGATCGCCGATATCCAGTCGATCGGTTCCGGAATCGAGATTTTCGAGCAGTTCGAAGGGCGCTTTCCAGTAAGCCTGGATGAGCTCGATGGCGGGCCGTATTTCGACAGATGGGGCAATCCCTATCAATACCTACCCAGCACTGACAGCACGTGGAACAGTGAGAGACGCAAGGACCGTTTCATCGTGCCCTTGAACTCGGACTTCGACCTCTACAGCATGGGGCCCGATGGGGAGAGCCGACCACCCCTGACGGCGAGAGTCAGCTGGGACGATATTGTCCGGGCCAACGATGGGCTATTCGTCGGACCTGCCAACGAGTTCTAGAGGTGCGCATCGAGTCGACATTCCTGCGCAGCAGGTTCGGACAGAGAATATTCCTGCTTTTTGCCAGTTGTGCCCTCCTGCCGATCGTAGCGTTGGCGCTGATCTCCTACATCTCGGTCAACCGGGAGCTCGTCCAGCAGGCCGAAGGCCGTCTGGCCGACGAGAGCAAATCCATCGCCATGGGAATCTGGGACCGGTTGACCCTTCTCGATTCCGAGCTCCAGATCAAGACATCAGAGGTGGAGCTCCAATCCTCTGAAAGTGAGATGAAAGCGAAATCAATCGTCGGTGAAAGCGTTGCAGATCACTTTCGCGGCATCGTGATCGAGGTCCATCGGGGGCAGACGAGAGTCGCTCGCGGTGCCGGATTCGAGCCTCCTCGGTTGAGCGCCGCCGAGGTGGCTCACCTCGACTCGGGGCGGCCGTTGCTGACGGTGGAAGCTGGCATCCGAGGCGAAGAGAGGTTCATTCTGGGCAGGAGGTTGGAGGCCCAGCCGCCTGATCGGGTCACCGGTTGGGGCGAGATCGAGCCATCCTACTTGTGGTGGGGTGCGACCCTGGAGAACACGCTGCCGGCCGTTTACGAGCTCACCGTTCTGGATCAGGGTCGAGAGAACCAGATTCACAACACTCTGAAGGGGGCAGAAGGGCTGGCAGCAGAGCTGCCGGCTCAGGCCACCCTGGGATCGCTGGGCAATTTCCAGTGGCACGTAGCAGGTACGCGCTATCTGGCTCACTATCGGGTCATGAATCTACGTCCGGCATTTCTCTACCCCAGCCTGACCCTGGTCGTAAGCGAGCCAGAGGATTCTGTGTTTCAGCCCCTGGCGAGCTTCAAGCGGTGGTTTCTCTGCATTTTCGCCGCCACACTGTTGAGCGTGATGTTGTTGAGCATCCGCCAGATTCGCAGCAGCTTGATACCGCTCGAGAGATTGCAGGCCGGGACCCGTCAGTTGGCTTCAGGAAAGCTGGGAGCCAATGTCCAGGTGGAAAGTCGGGACGAGTTCGCCGAGCTGGCGAGCGCGTTCAACTCCATGGCTCGAAATCTGGAGAGCCAGTTCGCCACACTCGAGTCGTTGAACCAGCTGCAACAGGCTGTCCTGTCCGCCCTGGATACAAAGAGAATCGCTGGGACCGTTTTGGATCAGTTCGAACGGATCTTCCCCTGTGAGCAGGTCTCCATCAGTCTGCTGAAGCCAGACTGCGCAGGGGCTGCGTGGATCTACAGCAAGGGTGCAGCGCCAGGCTCGGCGAGCCAGGTCGAAGCCATTGAGCTCGTGCCTCAGGAGCTGGAGGCACTCAGCGCCAATCGGCATCACCTCGAAGTGAGACGACCGGAGGGTGTTCCTGGTTTCTTCGTTCCTGTGAATGGTGTGGAGTTCGAGAGTGTGGTCGCATTTCCGGCCTTTCTTGCAGGTGAGCTGGTGGCCGTCATCGCGGCAGGCCGAAGCGACACGACGGAGCTGGATCCGAAGAGACTCGATCAGGCACGACAGCTCACCGATCAGGTGGCCATCGCCCTGTCGAATATCCGTCTGGTCGAGCAACTGGACGACCTGAACTGGGGCACCCTGTCAGCATTGGCCCGGGCGATCGACGTGCGTTCCCACTGGACGATGGGACACACCGAACGGGTGACCAACCTGGCCCAGCAGACAGGTCGAGAGATGGGTCTGCCCAAGGAGCGTCTGGACACTCTGCAGCGAGCCAGTCTGCTCCACGACATCGGCAAGATAGGGGTCCCATCGGAGATCCTCGACAAGCCTGGGAAACTGACCACTGAGGAGATGGATAAGATCCGCGAACATGTGCGATTGGGGGTTCGTATCATCGAGCCTATACCGGCACTGTCGGACACAATTCCTGTGGTGCTCCAACATCACGAGTGGTTCAATGGTCAGGGATATCCCGGGGGTCTGTCTGGAACCGAGATCTGTCTCGAGGCTCGGATTCTCTCAGTCGCCGACTGCTATGACGCCCTGAGGTCGACTCGGCCCTACCGGGGAGCCTTGAGCCATGATTCCGTCGTGGAGTACCTGTGTGATGGCGCCGGAGGGCAATTCGATCCGCAGGTCGTGGAGGTCTTCTTGAAGACTTTCGCGGAGCCCCGGATGCCGACGCGCCCTCCTGCCACGAGTTCAGCGGTGAGTCTACCGTTGGAATCTAGTTGATGTGGAGCAGGTGCACGTCGAAAACCAGCATACCCTTCGGCGCGCCCTCTTGACCCTTATAGGCCAGCTTCTCCGGAATCCAGAACCGACGCTTCTCACCCACCACCATCAGCTGCAACCCTTCGGTCCATCCCTCGATGACCCGGTTGAGAGGAAAGGACGCCGGCTCGCCTCGCATGACCGAGCTATCGAAGAGCACACCATCGGTGGTCCAGCCGCTGTAGTGAACCGTGACCTCGCTTTTGCGAGTGGGATGCTCGGTACCGGTCCCTGGCTCGAGCACCTTGCTGGCCAGCCCCGACTCTGTGACTTCGGCACCTGCGGACGGTGCCGCCACGTCGGCCGGTGCCGGTGGAGTGGTGGGTGCTGTCTGGATTCGCAGCAGTTCCACATCGAAGACCAGCATGCCGGCCGGTCGATCGGCTCGACCTGCGTAGGCCAGCTCTTCAGGGATCCAGAGACGGCGCTTTTCCCCCTCGACCATGAGCTGCAGCCCCTCGGTCCAGCCTGGGATGACCCGATTCAGCGGCAGGCCTGCGGGTT
>Ga0255052_10002549_pt1 | contig 13065 bp, 8 predicted proteins | sample JV7_2_21_MG_FD_188632 | JGI IMG/M metagenome (GOLD analysis project Ga0255052, IMG submission 188632) | Seawater microbial communities from Jervis Inlet, British Columbia, Canada - JV7_2_21 | ecosystem: Environmental > Aquatic > Marine > Inlet | place: Canada: British Columbia | collected... | reverse complement strand
GCCGGCACACACGGCGGTCAAGATCGAACCCAACTACGAAGGTCCGGTCATCTACGTCAAGGATGCGTCGCGATCTGTTGGTGTTGCCCAGGCATTGACCGAGCCGGATACGCGCAAGGTACTTGTCGAGAAGACACGTGACGACAATGCACGCCGCCGTGAAAGGCATGCGAAAAAGTCGCGGCTTGCGCCGCAATTGTCGATTCGTGAGGCGCGCGAGCGACGGCATCAATGCAACTGGGACAATTACAAGCCGCCAGTGCCTTCATTCACTGGCACTCGCGTCATCGAGGACATCAGTCTTGATGTGCTCCGCAATTACATCGACTGGATGCCATTCTTCAACGCATGGGAATTTCACGGCAAGTTCCCGGGGATACTGAGCGACGCCAAGGTCGGCGAAGCAGCCAGCAGCCTGTTTTCGGATGCAAGCAAACTGCTCGATCAGGTCATCAGCGAGAAATGGTTGCAGGCGAGGGCCGTGTTCGGCTTCTTCCCGGCGCACAGCGAAGACGATGACCTGCTCGTCTACAGCGATGCGTCGCGCACTGCGCAGAAAATGCGTCTGTGTCACCTGCGTCAACAGCGCTCGAAGCCTGCCGGGCAGCGGCAGAATTGCCTGGCTGACTACGTGGCCCCTGTTGCATCCGGTTTGGACGACTACGTTGGTGCTTTTGCCGTTACGGCCGGCATCGGCATCGATGAGCACGTTGATCGATTTGAGAAGCAGTACGATGACTACAACGCGATCATCCTCAAAGCGCTGGCCGACAGGTTGGCCGAGGCCTCAGCCGAATACCTCCACGAGCGTGTACGTCGCGAGTTCTGGGGCTACGCGGCCGATGAGCAATTGTCGAATGACGAGCTCGTAAGCGAAAAATACAAGGGCATCCGCCCTGCGCCTGGTTACCCGGCGTGTCCGGACCACACCGAGAAAGGCAAGCTATGGACGCTGCTGGACGTCGAATCGAGTATTGATCTCCGCCTGACAGATTCGTACGCGATGTTCCCGACAGCCGCAGTCAGCGGCTTCTATTTCGCCCACCCGGACGCACGGTATTTCTCCGTCGGCAAGGTCGACAGGGACCAGGTCGAGTCCTACGCAGAACGGAACGGCATCAGTGTGGTCGAAGCCGAGAAGTGGCTCGCGCCAAATCTTGGATACGACAGGACCGCGGCGAACGCCGCATAGAAAACCAGGCTAATCCTGACTGTCGTCCGCGCCAAGAACCACGGTTCGCAGAAGGTCAGCCAGTTGCTTGCGCTCGCCTTTCTTCAAGTCAGCAAGGCCCGCCCGCGCTGCATCCAGCCGAACCTGGATGGCGTCATCGATAGCTTGCCGCCCGGAACGCGTAAGCCGCACTATCACGCTGCGTCGATCCGACTTGTCCGCCTCGCGCTCGACGAGACCGCGCTCCTCGAGACGGTCGATGCGATTGGTCATTGCGCCGGTGCTCAGGTCCGTCTCCCTGGCCAAACCGGTCGCCGCCAGTGCAAATGGCTCGCCATGGCGGCGCAGGGCCGAGAGTACGTCATATTCAAACAACTCCAGCCCCAACGGTTCCAGTGCTCTAGCGGCTTCGCGCGCGAACGTCCGGTTGAGCGTCATGACCCGGATAACGACCCCCAGGGCAGCCGTATTGAGCTCCGGGCGCTCCTCGGACCATTGATCCAGGATGTCGTCGACGGCGTCCTTTTCCATAAGTAATCCTTGTGTCTTATTTTTATATAAAAATACTTGACATCGAAGCAAAATGTCAGATACTGCGGCCAAGAGCAACCTGTTTTGGATGGAATCCAAGCATGGCTACAGCACTGCTTGAACTCAGACACTACCATGCAGATGTCTCGGCGAAGGCTCCTTTGGCGCGCAAAGCTGCGTCCTGGGAACTGCGGAGGTTTTCAAGAACGGCCCTTTAGTAAGAGGAGAAGTTGCAATGCGTCCCGTATACGAAGAATTTGACGAGTTCGATTTCAACGATACCGATCTCGTGAGCAGGTATATGCGTGAGCAGGAGAGGGAAGAGCGCAGACTGGCAAGCAAACGGCGCCGCGCATCGGTTAGCAGGCGTCGACCTGAGAGCTTCGATGTCGACGATGACAACTTTAATGACGTAGTGAGCTACGAAGAATACAACGAATACGACGAAGACGAATTCGACACATACTCTGGAATAAGCACACTCCGCTAATTTTCGTCCTCTTTGGAAGCAGTCGGAAATTACTCGACGATGATTAGTGGTTCCACCCGGGGCGCCGTAATGGCGCCCCTTTTTTACTGCACAGTGGGTCTATGAAACGCCATCTGGCACCCGTTGCCGCGCTGCTCATCAGCGTCTCGATATTGCTGGCCGGGCAGGGGCTGCAGGGAACTCTCCTGCCCGTCAGGGCAACTTTAGAGAGCTTCACGACACTGGCTATCGGCGCTATGGGTGCTGCTTATTTCCTCGGCTTTACACTCGGCTGTCTCAAAGGCGGTGAACTCATTCGCAAGGTGGGGCATGTCCGGGTCTTCCTTGCCATGACAGCACTCGCGTCTGTTTCCCCATTACTGCATGGCCTGGTCGTCATGCAGTGGGCGTGGGGGGGTCTGCGTTTCGTTACCGGATTTTGTTTTGCCGTTATCTACATCGTGATCGAAAGCTGGCTGAACGAACGATCGACAAACGAGAATCGTGGCTTTGTGTTCTCAACCTACTCGATGATCACGTTGACCGTGCTGGCCGTCGGCCAGATGATGACTTTGACGTACAGTCCGACGGGGTTGCATCTGTTCGTGATCGCCTCGGTGCTCGTTTCTGTTGCGGCCATACCGGTAGCCCTCTCGGACGCGCCTTCGCCCGACGCCCCGCTCTTTGCGGAAGTGAACCTGAAGCGGTTGCTACGGGTTTCCCCGACGGGCGCTCTTGGCTGCCTCGCTACCGGGCTGGTCAACGGTTCCTTCTGGGCATTGGCGCCTGTTTACACGCAAGGAGCATCCAACGACGTCAGGCTTGCCGCCTGGTTCATGACGTCTGCGGTACTTGGCGGGGCACTCACACAGTGGCCGCTCGGTGCTGCTTCGGATCGCTTCGGCCGGCGACTCGTTCTGGTCGGCATCGTTGTTGGCGGCGGGCTGGCGAGCGCCGCACTGGTAACGATGTCCGGTGGCGGCTCGTTTGCGTTGATGAGCCTGTTGGGCGCGTCTTGGGGAGCAATGGCATTTCCGCTCTATGCAATATCCGTCGCGTTTGCCAACGACTATGCTGACCCCAACGAATACGTCAATGTCTCGAGCGGGCTGCTCCTGATGTACGGCATTGGTGCGACACTTGGGCCATTCGTCGCCTCCGGATTGATGACACTCACTGATTTCACCGGGCTTTTCCTATTCTCGGGAATAGTCTACGTCCTGCTGGCAACGACCGCACTTGCCCGGTCGTTCAGCAGGCGCGGCGAGATCATTGAGGAGCCGGTTGCATTCAAGGCGTCTCTTGCGGCGGCGCGAACGGCGTCTCAGGTGTACGAAGACGAGATGTAGCAACCCAGTCATCCGGATTCGGATTGTCCCTGAAGAACGTCCTGGAGAAATCCCAGAAGCGCTTGCCAATTCTGGTCATCGGCGCCTTGGTCGACGCAACCAAAGCATAGTCGTGCCGGATGTTGGGTGAGAAGTCTCGCATGACGAGGTCGCTTTCGAGGTACTGGGCGGCCAGCATGCCGTTGACGATCGCAATTCCTGCTCCCAGCCGAGCCAAAGCACATGCGGCACTGACGGTATGCGTCTCGATGCGAATCTGTGGTCGGACATGGGCTGCATCGAATCCTTCATTCAATACACTGCGCGACGCGCGACCACGGCCCAGGAGAATGAGCGGCTGCCCTTTCAGGTGTGCCGCTGTTATACGTCGCCTTTGGCTTAACGGGTGGTCCGGTTTCATGACGCAGACGGTGCCTGACGATATGAGTGTTTCAAACTCGAGGTCGGAGTGATCAACAGGCAATCTGGCAAAGCCACAATCAACAGCACGCAGAGCGACCATATCGAGCGCCGTGTCGATATTCCTCGAGTCAAGGCTGATGCGTACGTTCGGGTGATGCCGAACAAACTCTGCGATCAGGCGAGTCACCACGCGCTCGGCAAAACTCGGTGGCGACACAATCGATAATTCTCCGTAGTCGTGGTTCTTGAGGTTCACGGCGAGCTGAGACACGCGGTCAATGCTCTGCAGTGCCACATCGACTTCTGCAAACAACGCGAGTGCGGCATCGGTCGGTAGCAATCGGCCCTTGGTACGCATGAACAGTTCGAAGCCAATGTCGGCTTCCAGTTGTCGCAGCATTCGACTGACGGCCGGCTGCGTAATCGACAGGCTGCTCGCGGCGGCCGTAACCGAGCCGGTATCAATGACCGCACGAAAGCACTGCAGGTTTTTAAGGCTAAGCGACACGGGAATATTCCATTACAAAATGTTATGAAGGCATCACGAACAGGCATTGTATAGCATAAGGTGGAGTGGCCGACTACCATCAAATGGAGTTACCAAAAGCGGCCGCCTTTGTGGCGACGCGTCTTCCCGGGGGAAATACGATGAAAGCCACTTATGGCCCGAAAGCGGCCTTGCACACATTTCTTATCGCGATTCTTGCAACCGCCGCAGGAATGCAGACAGCTGTTGCTCAATCTGGCGACGAGGCGCTCGAAGAAGTTGTAGTTACCGGATCTCATATCAAGCGATCCGGTTACGACGATCGCGTTCCCATTGCCATTATCGATCGCTCGGATTTTGCCGCCGATGGCGCGGCGACGATGATCGATGTCGTCAAGTTCCTGCCGGTCAATACCGGTTCGTTCCTGGTTCAGGAAACAGGCAACCTGATCGGTACGTCGCAGATGAATGTCCGCGGGCTCGGTGCCGGATCAACGTTGACCTTGATTAACGGCCGCCGAGCGGGACTTTCAGCCGTTGCCGACGGTAACGGCAACCAGTTTTTCGATATCAATCAGCTGCCGTTAGCGATGATCGAGCGCATCGATGTACAGACGGATGGCGCCTCGGCTATTTACGGTTCGGAAGCAGTCGCCGGTGTCGCAAACATCATTACGCGTAAAGGCTACGAAGGCCTCGAGCTGTCGGCGCGCTACGAAGATGCGGCTAACAGTGGTTATTCGATTAGCATGGCGTCTGGTGCCGTCGGTGAACGCAGCACAGTCAATCTCTACGCGACCTATTATCACAGCACGCGCAGGGATCGAACGCATTTCGACTGGGTAGTCGATCGCATTGACGGTGGCGGCGACCGTACGCAATCCAACCTGGTTTCAGGCACGGGTGCTCCCGGATCATACCGGCAAGCGATACTCGACCCGGTGTCAGGTGACTACGTTGGCACCAGCGGTAGCCTGGTTCCGGATCCGGATTGTACGGCTGCGGGCGGCATTCTTCTTAACGGACGTTGCCGGCACAGCTTTGCAGACCAGGTCAGCATCATGCCAGAGGAAGATCGACTCCAGATGTTCGCCGAGGGCGAGTTTGAGCTGAATTCCGGTATTCGCGCCTACACGGAAATGAGCTACTCGCACAACGAGGCAAACCGGACCGCCGGCCCGAACCTGTTCCGCAACGGCCCGGCCGCCGGTGACCTCCTGATCCCCGCTGATCACCCATTCAACTTCTTCGTCGACGATGGCGCTGGCGGAGTTACCTACATTGATCCGGCGATATGGGACAGCAATATTCACACGGCCGTGCCATTGCGTTGCACATGCCGGCCGCTCGGCATCGAGTTCAACGGCGGCCGGGGCGGCGGCTCGGAATTTGATCGCGAGTACCGCCTCAACTACATGCGGGCTCTTGGCGGCTTTGAGGTCGATTTGCCGGGTACCTGGAGCATTGATACGTCCTATATGTACGCGAAGTCTGAATGGACGATTCAGAGGCCCTACAACTATGTCGCATCCGAGTTGAATGCGTCGATTGCAGGGGGTACCTACAATCCGTTTGGTACACGTACCGCGAATCCGACGCTGGTGTCGCCGAAAGACGGAGTCAGCCTCGCCGGTTTCAATCGCGAGGACTTCAATCGCTGGCACCACATAGGTCGCGATGACCGCACCTTGACGCAAAATGTGTTCGACTTCGTCGCCAGCGGCGACCTGTTTGAAATCGGCGGTAACCCGATAGCGATCGCCGTAGGCGCTCAATACCGGGAGCTGTCTTTCCTGAAGCTGACGGATGCTTTGGACGCAGCCGGTCTGGACTCAACACCGACAAAGGATGACCCCAGGGTTGTGGGTCACACGGATGTTTGGGCTGGATTCGCAGAAGCGCTGATCCCGATTGGCGACAGCGTCGAGCTGACAGCTGCGATTCGCTACGAGGATTACGCCGGAGATATCGGCTCAACGACCGACCCGAAAGTTGGCATGCGCTGGGATATCAATGAAGCGGTTGCGCTCAGGGCTACCTTCGGCACGTCATTCCAGGCACCAACCGTTGACCAGACGAGCACCTCGTCGAGCACGTCGTTTATCGACGATCCGGCATCGCTCGATATCAACGGTTCGCTGGTTTGCGTTGACACCGGCCTGACGTCAAACACGACTGTAATTGTTGGTGGCGATAGTGGCTTGTCGCCGCAGAGTGCAGACAGTATCAACTTCGGTGTCGTACTAAACCCCACGGATAGCTTCCAGGCCTCAATCGACTACTGGAACTTCGACTACGAAGGCCTGATCAGGCCCGCGGCGAGCGCACAATCCATCGTAAATCAGGACTGCGCCGACGATGGCGTGCCAAACGATCCGCGCGTCGAACGTTCACCAAGCGGTCAGATCCGAAACGTGAGTACGTCGTTCATTAACACCGGCAATATTGAGACGGACGGTATCGACGTAAACCTCACCTACAACCTGCCAGAGATGTCGATTGGCGATGTTTCGGCGACGTTCCGCGCCAGCTATGTCAACAAGTTCGATATCACGTCGTTCGACGATGCAGGCAACTCATCGGTGGAGCATGGAGCCGGTCGCCGCAATTTCAACAATCCGTTCGGTTCGGTACCTGAAATGCGTGCCAACCTGCGCTTTGACTGGTACAAGAATAACCACTCCGGCAACTTCGCCATTCGCTACATCGATAGTTACACCAATGACCAGTCGACAGACCCGGCCAACTGGGTGAATGTTGACAGCTGGACGTCGCTCGATCTGCGCTACACCTATACGCTGGATAATCTCATCAATTCGCCAGCCTCGTTCGCAATCGGCATCAATAACATCACTGACGAGGATCCACCGTCTCTGGGGCAGGGCGTGCGCCCTGGCTACGACGCCCAGGTTCATGAGATTCGCGGTCAAATGGTATACGCGGAGATTCGATTCGAGCTGTAACCACAGCGGCCTCCCGAGCGCCGGGGCATAATGCCCCGGCGCGATTTCACCAAAGTCGGTAGACGCCGGAGGATCGATTCATGCAATTCAAAACCTGCCTGGCATTGCTGTGCTGTGCACTGCTCAGTGCCTGCGACACCTCGCCTCCTGATCATGATGAAGCAGACATCCTCATCTCGGGTGGTCTTGTGTTTGACGGTTCCGGAGACGCTCCGGTCCTGGCTGATGTAGCGATCAGCGACGGACACATCGTGTTCATCGGCGATGCCGGGGCGGCAGGGTTGCATGCCGCACAGACGGTGGATGTCAGTGGCCGCTGGGTCACGCCCGGCTTCATCGACATGCACAGTCACGCCGAACTCGATCTCGACTACGGTCGTGATGCGGCACCGTACCTGCGCCAGGGAATAACAACCGTTGTTCTTGGTGCGGACGGGGACGGCGAGCCGGATATTGACGCACAGCTCAGCGCCTGGGAGCAGCAGGGCATAGGCGTCAACGGCTTGCTGTACGTTGGTCACGGCGCGGTGCGCTCCGCCGTCATGGGTCGCGCTGCACGTGAACCCACGGCTGATGAAGCGCAGGCGATGAAGCTGCTCGTCCGGCAAGGGATGGAAGGCGGCGCATTCGGTTTGTCGACCGGACTCTTCTATGTACCCGGCACCTTTGCCAGTACCGAAGAGGTCATCGAACTGGCGCAAGTCGCGGCTGAGTTTCCGGGTGCGATCTACGACACCCACGATCGTGATCTTGGCGCGGCATACCAGAGCGTGGGCTACGACGCGTCGGTCCTCGAGGGCATTCGTATCGGAGAGGAGTCGGGTACGCGGGTGATCTTCAGTCATTACAACCTGCAAGGCGCACACAATTACGGGCGCGGCGATGTAGCCGCGCAACTAATCAACGACGCGCGTGAGCGCGGCGTAGACGTGTGGGCGGCGCATCACCCGTACACCGCGACGCAAAGCTCGCTGCGTTCTTACACGATTCCGGCATGGGCTGCGGCTGGCGGCGACGATGCCATGCTGGAGCGCTTCGATGACGCGGAGCAAAACGAGAAAATCGTAAGATCCACCTACGACATGCTTGAGATACGCGGTGGCGCGGAAAAGATCCTGCTGGTCGACGAACGCCCCGACCTGAACGGCAAGACACTGGCTCAGTATGCCCTTGAGAATGAAGTAGCAGTGCACGAGGCGGTGCAGAAGATCCTGCGTGTCGGCAATGCAAAGGTCATGAACCTGGACCTTTACGACCACGACAACACGCGACGGCTTGCAACGGAGCCGTGGATGATGACCTGTACGGACGGCCGCACGCCCCGGCCCGATCAGCCAATTGCCCATCCTCGAACTTTCGGTGCTTTTCCGATGAAGTTCCGCCTGTTTGTGCAAGAGGAAGAAGTGCTGGACGCGGCAACGGCAATTCGCAGTTTTTCGGGACTGGCCGCTGATTTTCTCAGGCTCCCGGATCGCGGCTACGTTCGTGAAGGCTATGTGGCCGACCTGGCTGTGATCGACCCGGTACGTTATCGAGACCTGGCGACTTACGCCGATCCCCAGTTGCAGGCACAAGGGGTGGAACAACTGTTCGTTGGCGGCCGCTTCGCAATTCGCGACGAGCAACTCACCGGCGAACTTGCCGGGGCTGCGCTGCGCAGGCCAACACCGTGAGCCACGCCGCAACAAGCGGAAATACTCGCACGAGCCCGGTTATCATTTTGCTGGGCATCGTGTTCCTGGCGACGTTGCTAACCTACATTGTCGATTCGGGGCGTTACGAGCGCGTCGATGGAATGGTGGTCCCCGGTAGTTTTCAAACCATTGAAAAAGACCGATCGCTGGCCAACCTGGTGCGGCTGACGCCGGCCGGTGAAACGGCAAGGCCCGTCAGCCTGATCGAGACCTTTCTCGCAATCCCCAAGGGGTTTCAGCGCCTTTCAGGGCTGATTTTTATGGTGCTCGTCATCGGCGGCCTGTTTGGTATTCTCGAAGAATCCGGGGCGATCACGGCTTCAATCGATCGCTTGCTCGGGAGTGTGCGCGGCAATGTGAACCTGCTGGTTCCGGTGCTCATGACCGTGTTTGCAATGGGCAGCACTTTTCTTGGCCTTGCCTCCGAGTACCTGATGATCATTCCCCTGATCGTTGCCATGGCAAATCGCATCGGTCTTTCAAATCTCATTGGTCTTGCAATTGTTACTGTGGCCGTCAAGGTGGGCTATCTCGCCTCGGTTACCAACCCTGTGCCGCTCTCAATTGCACAGCCGCTTGTCGGTGTGCCGGTCTTCAGCGGTGCCGGACTGCGTTTCGCGTTCTTCCTCGTGTACCTCGTCGTTGGCATTGCATTCGTCCTGATGATGATTCGCCGCGAGGGATACAGTGTGAGTAATGTCGCGATCGACCACCAACTCAAACTGAGCGGGCGGCATGTCGCCGTTTTGCTCACGCTTTTGGTCGGTGTGGCAGGCCTGGTTGCCGGATCCAATCGCTGGCACTGGCACCACGTAGATCTGTCCGCTTATTACATTTTTCTGAGCGTGCTTATCAGTGCGGTCGCCGGGTTGAATGCGACTCAGGCGGCCAACGCGTTCATTGCCGGCATGAAGAAAATTCTAATGGCCTGCATGTTGATCGGCGTCGCGGCGGCGGTTGCTGTCGTTCTGGAATCTGGCCAGATCCTGGACTCCATCGTGCATGGGCTGACGAGCATCATTGGCGAGTCGCATGCGGCGGTCGCAGCAGGTGGAATTTTTGTCTCGCAGCTGATGCTCGACTTCCTCATTCCGTCAACGTCCGGTCAGGCCGCAGTCAGCATGCCGATTATCGGTCCCATCGGACAGGTCACTGGTGTGTCGCCGCAGACCACGGTTCTCGCGTTCCTGTTCGGCAACGGCATTACCAACATGCTGACACCCACTTCCGGTACATTGCTGGCGTACCTGGCCAGCGCCAATGTTGGCTGGCCGCAGTGGGCGCGATTTATCGTGCCGCTGTGGGCCGTCTTTATCCTGCTCGCGATCGTAATGTTGGTCGTGGCCGTCCTCATCGGATATTGACGGATGGCCGCATCGGTCATCAGGCGCAGCCTGCGCGTACCGATGCGAGATGGCGTTGATCTGGCCGCGGATCTCTATCTACCCGACGTAAATGGTGTCGCCGTCAGTGAGCTGCTGCCGGTAATTCTAGAGCGTACGCCGTACGACAAGTCCGGAATCAGCCGCTCGGAGAGAAGCAAGGATCGCGAAGAGCCGCTAGCCCGGACCCAGGTTGCCGAATACTTTGCACAGCAGGGCTATGCCGTTGTGATGCAGGATTGCCGTGGCCGCTTCGATTCCGGAGGCGAGTTCACCAAGTATGTCAACGAAGCCGAAGATGGCTTCGACACTGTGCAGTGGATTGCGGCGCAAGACTGGTGCGACGGCCGTGTCGGAACAATGGGTTTGTCCTATGGTGCGCATGTGCAATGCGCGCTCGCAGCCCTCAATCCTCCGGGGCTGGCCTGCATGTTTATCGATTCTGGCGGCTTTTCGAACGCATTCCAGAGCGGCATTCGACAAAGTGGTGCCTTCGAAATGAAGCAGGCGACGTGGGCGTACCGGCATGCGCTACTCAGCCCCAGGACGGCTGCAGACCCGCAGCGCAAGGCGGCGCTTCTCGAGGTCGATATCGCCGAGTGGATGCGCAAGCCGAATTGGCAACCTGGCGAATCACCACTCTCTGCAGCACCAGAGTACGAGGCCTACTTTTTCGAACAATGGAGCAAGGGGCTGTTCGACGGCTACTGGAAACGACCAGCGTTGTTCGCGGAAGGGTATTACAACGAGTTTCCCGATATTCCAATAGCACTGGTTGGTAGTTGGTACGACCCATACGTGCTCGCTTGCACCACCAATTTTCGAGGGCTTCGCAAGCGTCGCAGATCACCTGTTCACCTCCTGATTGGCCCATGGACCCATGGTGATCGCTCGGTCACGTATGCGGGTGAAGTGGATTTCGGTGAAGCGGCAACGCTCGATGCCAACCTCGCTGTCGACTACCTTGCGATGAGATTGTCATGGTTTGATGAGCATCTGGGTCGTCGCGACCAGAATGTCGCGGCATTTGCTCACCCGGTAACTTTTTTCCAGATGGGCGGGGGCAAGGGACAATGCAACGGCGATGGCCGTTTGTCGCATGGTGGCTCCTGGCGTTCCGCGGATGAGTGGCCACCCGGGTCCAGTCAAACCAGATCCTTATATCTATTGCCCGATCGCAAGCTCTCCGCGGAGGCACCGCAATCAAGTGGTGGGTGTATCGATTTCCGGTTCGACCCGGGCGACCCGGTACCGACGATTGGTGGCTCGGTTACGTCGGGTGACCCTGTCATGCAAGGTGGTGCGTTCGATCAAATCCAAAGGCCGTCGACATTTGCTGTCTGCACACCGGCTGGCGACAGTCCATTGTCGGCGAGAGACGACGTCATTGTATTCGAATCAGAACCGCTCCGCGAAGACCTTGTTGTCTGTGGACGTGTTATTGCAGAACTGTGGGTGTCATCCGACCAGCCTGATACGGACTTCACTATTAAACTGATCGACGTTTATCCGCACAGCGACGGATTGCCGGATGGATTTGCAATGAACCTTACAGATGGTATTTTCAGGATGCGTTACAGGGCGGGTTGGGATCGTGAGGTATTCATGGAATCGGGCGAAGTTTACATGGTGAAAGTACATGCTTTCGATGTTAGCAATTTATTTGCCAGGGGCCACAGGATCCGGGTCGATATTTCCAGCAGCAATTATCCACGCTTCGACATCAATCCGAACACGGGCAATCCTTGCGGCGATACCAGCGACTCGCGGGTCGCGATAAATACCGTTCACTGCAGTGCTGACTACCCATCTCGATTGCTACTCGACGTTGAAGGCTGATCCATTGAAGATATTGATGTTCGCAATTGTGTGCGCCGCTGCCGCGCCGTGCAGCGTTGTTGCTGACGACTACGCCGACGCCCGCGCCGATCTCGTTGCGGCCTACCAAGCTGAAAACTACCCCGCGATGCGTGTTGCGGCGCAGAAATCGTTGCAATCCAGGCCCGAGTACCCCGGCGCCCTGTTTAACCTCGCCTTCGCCGAAGCGCTGGACGGCGATGCTGATGCCGCGATGGCGACGCTCGGCAGGCTGGTCGAAAAACAAATCGACTATGGTGTCGAGAACATCGAGGCGTTCGCACCCCTCAAGGAACATCCGGTCTGGGACAGTTACCTGGCGAACATCGTCACAATCAACCAGCGCGTCGGCAAGGCCGATGTGGAAGCGCAGTTTGATCAGTCTGATTTTATTCCGGAAGGTATCGCGGTTGCTGAAGGCGGCGGCGTCATACTCGGCAGCATCCGGCATGGCCAGTTGTTGCTCGAGGCCCTCGAAGGAGGTGAACTGGTGATTGGGCCTGCCGGTCACTGGAGCGTGTTTGGCATGCGCTTTGATTCCCACGACGGACTGTGGTTCGCCAGCTCCCGCGTTCCACAATACGCCGGCATCGGTGACCGCTCGGCCTACATGGCAGGACTCTTCCGCCTCGATCTGGAGACACTCGACATCAGCGAGCGTGCTCGTTTGCCGGTTGTTGAAGGCGGCCAGGTCCTCGGCGACCTGGTAATTGCCGATGAAGAGATCATTTACACAACCGACAGTATCGATGGACCTGTG
>Ga0255052_10002548_pt1 | contig 13065 bp, 12 predicted proteins | sample JV7_2_21_MG_FD_188632 | JGI IMG/M metagenome (GOLD analysis project Ga0255052, IMG submission 188632) | Seawater microbial communities from Jervis Inlet, British Columbia, Canada - JV7_2_21 | ecosystem: Environmental > Aquatic > Marine > Inlet | place: Canada: British Columbia | collected... | reverse complement strand
GCCCCCTTCAAGATTAGATTTCCCTGGACCCTTGAGGTCCCTGAAGAGCCCTCGAAGACTACGAGGTTGATAGGCTGGGTGTGGAAGCGCAGTAATGTGTGAAGCTAACCAGTACTAATTGCTCGTGAGGCTTGGCCATATAACGCCAAAGCACTTTGGTAAAAGCGCGAAGCGCGCCAAAAGGCGCCAAGCACTTTGGTGTGTTATGCGACATGTAATGCGACACGTGATGTCAGAAATTTTCCAGATTGGTTTTTATTTGGGTCTCGTGGCCCTTATTGCAGGAGCAGCAAGCTCTCCTGAATAAGATCAAGCGGGATCTAGCCGAATTGCCTGGCGGCAATAGCGAGCGGGAACCACCCGATCCCATTTCGAACTCGGAAGTGAAAACGCTCTGCGCCGATGGTAGTGTGGGGTCTCCCCATGTGAGAGTAGGACACTGCCAGGCTTTATTTTGAAATCAGCCGCGGTCTTAATTTGACTGCGGCTTTTTCATGCCTGAAATTTGCAGGCCAGGCAATCGAGGCGCAGGTCGAATCGATTTCCTGATCGAATATTCCGTAACAGCAGAAGGCACGAGGAGCCGCTGCAATGAAAACAGGATATGCGCCCGGTATTGCCGCGCTTGTCTGTTGGCTTGCCGGTTCGGCACCGGCGAATGCCGCTGATGTTGCAGAAACCGAAGCCAGCGAAATTGCCGAGATCACAGTGAGCGCGAGGCGGGTTGCAAACAGTCGACCCGCCGGCACTTACGCGGTTCCGGCGACATTACTGCGCTTTGATCCGCAGACTGAATTACAGTCTCGAGGTCTCGCGGAAGGCCAGGCAGACGTCACCATTCGTGGAGGCGTGTTTGAGAACACCGGCCTTGTCGTTGGTGCGGTTACCGTGATGGACCCACAGACCGGCCATTATGCGGCCGAGTTACCGATCGACCCAGCGAGCTTGTCTGCACCCAATATTCTAACGGGAATTGACAGTGCCCTTGGCGGATTCAATTCCAATATCGCAACGATTAATTATTCGCTCGCAACGATAAGCGCCGGTGGCGACGCACTGATCGGAGCGGGTAGTGACGCGTTGTCGTTTCAGTCGCTTCGACTTGGCACGTCAAAGGCACTGAGCGATGCCGGCGAATTGAACACAGCGCTGTCGGTCGCTGTTTCACGTGGTGATGGCGACTTACCCGACGCAGACCATGAGTTTGAGCGTTACAACGTGCATGTTCAGCATCGCAGGGGTGGCGTACAGACGGATGTGATACTCGGCTACCAGGACAAATTCTTCGGTTGGCCAGGCATGTATACGGGGTTCTCAGCCCTTGCCGAAACGGATCATACCAAGACGGCTTTGATTCTCGTCAACCAACGCCATGACTTCAGCGACGGTTGGTACGAGATTGGTGCCTATTCTCGTGGCCTTGAAGACAATTACGATTTTGATCGAACGACGCTGGAATCGGGAGCGCCCGGATCATTCGATCACAAGACACAAACTTATGCGGTTGGATTTCAGGGCTCGCATCGCAGTGGCACGGTCGACTGGCGATATGGCGGGCAGCTAACGGCCGATAATCTGGTTCGCTCTACTGACTTGACTGAAGGGCGGTTCACGAGGCGTAGTTACGGGACCGTCAGTTTGATCCCGACAATCGAACTTGCGAAATCGGGCGGCAGGACAATTAGTGCGAGGATCGGCGCAACACTGGATATGTCGAATCATGACAGCAATGCCGTTTCACCCGTACTGGGCATGACCATTCGAAACGCGACGCCAACGGGCAGCAACTACATCGACATTGAATACGCTGCCACATCGCAGGTTCCGGGATACACGGCCATGAATTCTCGCCCGAACGGACTGTTCGGTGGCAACCCGGATCTCGGTCGAGAAAAAGCCAGGCAAATGGCCATTTCAGTTGGCAAAGACTCGTCGAACTGGAGCGGTTCTGCGACGTTATTCTATCGGCGTGATGCTGATCTGGTGGACTGGACGTATGTGACCGGTGCACCGTTTTCCCGGCAGGCAAACCCTGTGGATCTGAATGTCGTCGGGCTCGAGGTCCTCTTCACCCGTAGCTGGATATCGCTGGATCTCGTTGCCGGCTATACCCGCCTTGACAAAAACTCCGACTATGGGTCTGCCACAGTAGATGCCAGTTTCTATGCACTGAACTACGCGCGTCATCGTGCGACACTGGCGTTGCGATACCGGATGACTGATCGGCTGGAATTCCGGTTGGACAATGAGTATCGCGTGCAGGAGGACAATCCGTTACGTACCAGTACGGAGCGAACGTTTCATTCCTCCGTTGCCATCGCATGGGAGCCGGACGACGGCCATGGCCCCGGGATTGCACTCACTGCCGACAACTTAACTAATAGCGACTACCAGTTTTTTCCGGGAACTCCAGCTTTAGGGCGGCAGGTTAGCCTTAGCGCTGGTTACAATTGGTAGTCATCCATTCGAGAATATCCGCAGTGACCTCATCGCGATTGACTTCATTAAGCATTTCGTGCCGGCCCTGCGCATATATCTCCAATGAAACCTGATCGTGTCCGGATAGCTGGTATTGGTCTGCCAGACGGGTCATACCTCGCACACCACCTACCGGGTCCATTTGCCCGCCCGTTATTCGAATCGGCAGGCTCGCCGGAATTTTTCCCAAGGCATCAGTCGCCGATATCCCGACAAGTCCGGCGAGCAAGTCTCGCCAAAGACCACAGCTGTACGGTCCGCCACAAAAAGGATCCGCGATGTATTTGTCTACTTCAATCTCGTCGCGTGACAACCAGTCATGTTCTGTTCGCCCGGGGGCAAACGGCTTATTGAAATCGCCGAAACCAAGCTTGTCGAGCAGCGGGCTAAATGCGCGCGGGCCGCGTCGCCATATTTCAGAGCCAGCCAGTATTTGGGCTATTCGTAACTGCAATCGTGATGGCCAGGTCGACGCGGACAAAATCAGCGCCGAAACCGCCTGCGGGTAGCGCATCGCAAAACTCTGTGCAATGTAGGAGCCCATGCTGTGTCCGAGCAACGTCACTTGCTTCTTGGAGCAATGCTCTAACGCGAAGTTAAGCGTGAGCAGTGCATCGGTAATCAATAAGTTCCAGCCATTTCGGTCGGCGAAATGGCCTTGTCTTTCATTGTGGCCACCGTGGCCACGATGATCGTGTATGCATACGGCGAACCCACGATTCACTGCGGCGGTGGCAAATCGTTCATACCGTCCGGCATGCTCACCCAGCCCGTGGAAAATCTGCAGCAGACCCCGGGATTTCTCCAGCGGTTGCCAGATTCGTATGTGAATCGCGTGGCCGTCATGCGAAAGCAACACATGCTGATGTTGACGCACATCACTCATAACGCATCCAGTAGCTGGCAGTACACAAAAATACTTCCTTATCGGTGAGTCAGGAGCGGATCAACCTTTCTACAGAACGGCTAAACATCTTATACTGTTGGCCGATTCCCACGCTGCCCATTGATACGTACGAGGCGAGACTAATGATAGACCTATATTACTGGCCGACACCGAACGGCAAAAAGATATCAATCATGCTCGAAGAATGTGAGCTCGAGTATAAGACTATTCCAGTCAACATTGGACAAGGCGACCAGTTCCAGCCGGAGTTTCTGAAGATCAGCCCGAATAATCGCATGCCTGCGATCTTTGACCATGACACCGGCATTTCTGTGTTCGAAGGTGGTGCGATTCTCCTCTACCTGGCGGACAAGAGTGGCTTGTTTCTGCCGGCAGATCAGGAACTGCGTTTTAATGTCCTGCAATGGCTTTTTTGGCAGGCGGGTGGGCTCGGCCCAATGGCAGGCCAGTTGAGCCATTTTGTAAATTACACCAAGAGTCCCGTTCCCTATGCGCATGATCGATACGCGAACGAATATGACCGATTGCTCGCTGTGATGGAGGTACAACTACGAGACAACGAGTACCTCGCCGGAGAGTACTCAATTGCAGATATGGCGTCGTTTCCATGGGTTCTTCCATACGAGCGATTAGGCAACGACCTGGACAAGTTTTCGAATCTCCGTCGCTGGTTTGATGCCATCAAGTCGCGACCCGCTGTGCGTCGCGGAATTGACCTTGGCGCGGATTGGAGCAGCGGCGAGCCAAAAAGCGAAGCAATTCAGGCTGTCCTGTTCAGGCAGAATTCGACAACGGTGTTCGACGCGGCCAAGGCGCTGGAGAAGTGAATTGAAACTATATGATTGTGCAACCGCACCGAGCCCGAGACGTGTGCGTATCTTTGCGGCCGAGAAGGGAATCGAATTAGAAAAAGTCGAGGTGGATCTCGCGAATGGCGAACAATTCGGCGATGAGTTTCGTGACGTGAATCCAGATTGTGTTGTGCCGGTACTGGAGCTTGATGATGGAACCCGAATAACCGAAGTGCTGGCGATCTGCCAATATCTTGAGGAACGCTTCCCGCTGCCGCCGCTGTTTGGCCGTTCGCCAGAGGAGCGAGCTATGGTTACGATGTGGAACACCAAAGTCGAACAGCAGGGGCTTTGGGCAATCATGGAGGCTTTTCGTAATTCGGCTCGAGGTCTGAGCGGCCATGCGATTCCGGGGCCTGGTAGCTTCGAACAAATTCCCGAACTTGCGATTCGCGGTCGCAAGCGTGTTGAGTTGTTTTTGGAAAAACTAGACCTGAATCTCGACGACCGGGAATTCCTTGTCGGTGATATCTATACAATCGCCGACATATCGGCCATGGTGGCGATCGATTTTATGAAATGGATCAAGATATCGATTCCTGATCACATGGCGAACCTGCAGCGATGGTACGAGTCTGTCTCATCCCGATCCGGGGCGAGTGCGTAGACTCACTGACCGAGTCTGGCAGCGCCACCCCTGGCGATCGCAAGCCACTTCTTTTGTGCGATGCGAAAATGCCGCGGCGCCAGTTCGGCCGCAATCACGATGTCCGCGTATTCCTTGCGCGCCTGCTCGGTCTTCTCGGTGTTCTCGAGTAGCTGTGCATAGCGAACCCTGGCCTCGGCGCCCGCATAGTATGTTGTGACTGCCGCGTATTCTTGCTCCGCTTTTTCCAATGCGCCACATTGTTCCAGCGCGCGTGCGAACAGCAGATGTCCGTCGGCAGAACGATACTCGGGATTTTTCTCTTGCAATAATTCCAGCGTCTGCCTACACGTTTTCGCGTCACCGCTTCCAAACTGGGCTTGCGCCAGGCCGAGCATCAGGTCCGGGTCATGCTCATAGATGCCGGTCATGGCCGACAGATAGTAGTCGATAGCATCAGCGTAGCGACCATTTTCGATGAGTTCCTGCGCAAGATGCCGTGCTGCCTCAACGCTGCCCGAGAGCTGGTGCTCACGCTGACGTTGCCGCAAGTCGGCACCTGGATTGATGGTTCTTGTTACGCCCCGGACGATACGGCGCGCACCCAGGCTGTTAGCCAATTCAGGCAGCAATTCGACAACAAAATAGGCGGCGGCGCCGATGCCCGGCACCATCAGGAGTATGAAAACCCAATAGATCGACCGACCGGTCCGCATTGCGTGGACGACCAGCGCTATCTGCACGAGTACGGTAAGAATGAGTAATGGCATAAAACGATGGGTAACTCTCGAATAACGGTGACGGCCACACCACATCAGGATGGCTACGATTGTCCTCTTGCAACGCGATCAGTTGTTAGCGCGGCTACGCCCAACGAGAATAACAGCCCCAGCTTGATCAGTTCCAGCGTTGAGTAAGCCGCATGTGCGATAGATGGCGCAGGCTCGCTGCCTGCGACAATCTGAGCGGTACGCTGCGCAAGTTCGGGCAGCAGCCAAGCTGATTGAGCGATCATAATCAGGGCAAGTACAGAGCAAAGGGCCCACCAATGACGAGCGTGCTTCGAGAGTCTGACGATGGTGAGCAATACGATCAGCGCGACGAGCTCCGCTTTGTTAAGGGCTGCAAACACAACTCGGCCAATGTCGAGAGTGATTGGTCGGGTCGCTATCGGTGCTGAAAAACGTGCCGATGTAGCAAGTATCGAGATACCGGCAGTCATGCCGAACCAAATAAAACAGACCCATGCCGGATTCATCAAGGCGTTGCCGATTCGTTTTCCAATTTTGCGCTTCATTTTTCAATGATCCCGTGGTCTGGTCTTGGTCTTGTTTTCGGCGCGCGCAAAGAGCAAGCTCCGACAGAGACTTTCAATTTACCAAGCCTATGACGGCAATAATCGAATCACAACTTGCTTCTGCCGTGCTCATGATTCGGCCGGTCCGATTTGAGAGCAACCTGCAGACCGCAGTGTCAAATCGATTTCAAGGTAAGACCGTTGCCATGGCGGATGAACAACAGACGGCCGCGCGAAACGAATTTGACGGCCTGGTGGCTGCGCTTCGCGATAACGACATCGTGGTGATTGTCGTCGAGGATACGCGGGAACCGCACACGCCGGATTCTATTTTTCCTAACAACTGGGTCAGTTTTCACGCCGATGGCCGGGTCGTCCTGTACCCGATGGAAGCAGTCAACCGGCGCACGGAACGACGAATGGACGTCATCGAGACGCTCGACTCGAAGCTCGGCTACCAGGTGCGCGAGATTGTTGACTTGTCGCATCATGAGGAAACAGGTCATTACCTCGAAGGCACGGGCAGCATGGTGCTTGATCGCACCAATCGTATCGCCTATGCGGCTCTGTCGTCGCGCACGCAACTTGAGGTCCTGGGTGAGTTTGCTCAGCGCATGGGTTACGACGTTGTAGCCTTTGATGCCGTCGATAAGGATGGTGTGCCGATCTATCACACCAATGTCCTGATGAGCATAGGAGAAGAGCTGGCGGTCATCTGCGATGCTGCCATTGCCCGTGAGGATCAACGCAAGGCAGTGATGCGGCGATTGCGAGAAACCAATCATGAAATTGTGTCGCTGAGTTACGAACAGCTCGACGCATTCGCGGGAAACATGCTCGAGATGCGCACTTCCGGGGGAGAGAGAATCGTCGCGATGTCACAACGAGCTTATGAGTCGTTGAACGATGATCAGTTGCAGCAACTGCGTGCAAATGGCGGTGTTGTCGCAGCGGCTATAGAGAACATAGAAAAATCCGCGGGTGGCAGTGTTCGTTGCATGTTGGCTGAACTGCATTTGCCGAGCGCGTAAGTCTCTTCAGAAATACTGGTATTCGACAGATGGCTAATCCTCTGTCCGACCTTTAATTCCTCGATTCTGCCCATATCTCACCAGCTTCCGATTGTTCCCGCGAAACAGGAGATTTTTAATGGCCACAACAAATTCACAACGAAACTTGGTCGTCACCGTCGTTGGCTTCATCTTCGTAATACTCATAGGCTCGCAATTCGTGAAAACGATACCGCCGGGCCAGATTGGTGTTGCCACCTTGTTCGGTAATGTGCAAGACGAAGGTTACCCGCAAGGTTTGCATGTCCCGGTTAATCCTTTGTATAAATGGACGACTTTTGATGCGCGTCAAAAGACGCACGTTGAGACGGCCAACGTGCCGAGTCAAGACCAGCTGCAAACCAGGCTCGATGTCAGCGTTCAATATCGAATTGATGGCAGCATGGCGCCGGACATTCTCGAGCAGACCGGCAATCCTGAGATTGCTGTTCGTGTGCATCTGATTCCGAAGTTGCGATCTTTGCTGCGCGAACAAGGCAAGAGCATCAAACGCGCCGAGGATTTCTTTCTTGAAGAGACTCAGGAGATGTTGCAATCGGGCTTGACCGAAGGCCTGAAAGACTACCTGGCGCCCAAGGGAATCATCGTGTCCGCAGTTCTGATTCGCGACATCACGCTGCCACCGTTTATTGTTGCAGCGATCGAGCAGAAGAAGGAGCGAGAACAGGCTGTTGAACGCGAGCGCGCCGAGCTTGAGCGAGTTCGTACCGAACTACAGCAGGAGGTTGCTCGTGCCAGGGCTGGTCACGAAGCAGCTGAAGAAGAGGCGGCTCGGAAACGGATTCTTGCGGATGCGCAAGCCTACGAAATCGAGCAGATCAACAATGCGATCGCCCAGAATCCAGCGTATATTCAGCTGCAGTCACTAGAGGCACTCAAGGCGATCTCCAAGGACCCGGCTAGTAAGCTGTATTTCATGGATGGTTCGAGTCCGAATCCGCTGCCGCTAATGCACCTTGGAGATGCTCTGACTTTGCAGAGATAGTCCTGCAAAACGCAGGCCAGCCAGCAAGCGGGAGCCGGGCGATCGGCTCCCGCTCTTGTTTGTGGAGTGCCTATATTCCATCAGTGCCTGCTGAAACGGAAGTCGTCATGACAATGAGAGGTCGATGAGCCAAACGAAAGACAGGATTTTGATGTGCCCGCCTGCGTTCTTTTCTGTGGACTATGTCATTAATCCATGGATGGCCGGTCACGAGGACTCACTGAGCCTCGATCGCGCCGTTGCTCAGTGGCAGCAACTTGGCGAGTCGATTTCCGAATTCGCGAACGTAGTTACAGTGGATCCGCAGCCTGATTTACCGGACATGGTATTCACCGCCAACGCCGGTGTCGTTTACGGCAATAAGGCGGTTGCCAGTCATTTCATGCCACGCGAGCGGCGTCCTGAAGAACCTTATTTCAAACAGTGGTTTCGCGAAAACGGATTCGACTTGCTGGCTCTTGACGAAAAAATCGGTTTCGAAGGCGCGGGGGACTGTCTTTTCGATCGGGGCGGTTCATGGCTTTGGACCGGGTACGGATTTCGAACTGAAATTGAAGCGCATCGCGAAATTCAGGATTTCTTTGATATCGAAGTGGTGTCGATTCGTCTGACCGACGAGCGCTTCTATCATATCGACACATGTTTCTGTCCGCTGACAGACGGGTTCCTGATGTACCATCCGCCGGCATTCGATTATGATTCCCGCATTGCAATCGAAAGTAGAATTCCGCCACATAAACGTATTGTCGTTGATACTGCCGATGCTGGAAATTTTGCTTGCAACGCCGTGAATATCGATGACCAGGTGTTCTTGCATAGAGCGTCTGATCCGCTAAAAGCACGGTTGATGCTCGCGGGCTTCAAGGTGCACGAGATCGAACTAACCGAATTTCTCAAAGCCGGCGGTTCGGCAAAATGCCTGACCTTGAAACTCACAGAGCCGGTGCGCAGTCAATGAGTACGCCGCTACGGTACCGCATCTGGCCGAAAAATCCGGCGGCACACCTGTATGAGGTACGCCTGACGGTCGAGAAACCCGCTGTTTCCGGACAGGTGTTTTCGATGCCGGCGTGGATTCCGGGCAGTTACATGATTCGCGACTACGCGAAACATGTAATGAGTATTCGCGCGGAAGCCGATGGCCTTGCACTCACACTCGAGAAATTGGACAAAAGTCGATGGCAGGTGCAGCCCACGGATCGTCCGCTAACTATTGTCGCTGACATCTATGCTGGCGATAACAGCGTCCGCGGCGCACACCTTGACACGACACATGCGTATTTCAACGGCCCGTGTGTATTTTTTAGCGTCGCTGGTCAGGAAGAATCGGCCTGCGAAGTTGAAATTGTTCCACCCGATCCACCGGTCGGCAGAGATTGGCGCGTCGCCACGTCATTGCGGCGAAAGAACGCTGAGCAGTACGGCTACGGCCTTTATGAGGCGGGTAGTTACGACGAACTTATAGATCATCCGGTAGAGATCGGACAGCTCTCAGTCGGCGAATTCGAGATCGTCGGTGTTCCCCACGCGATCGCGATTCGCGGCCGGACCAGGGTGGATATGGCACGAGTCTGTCACGACCTGCAGACGTTGTGCAGCGCCCATATGAGCCTGCTGGGTAAGCCCGCGGACCTGGATCGGTATTTGTTTCTTTTGCATGCACCTGGCAGCGGTTATGGAGGACTGGAGCATCGTTGGTCGTCGTGCCTGGTGTGCTCGCGCAATCATCTGCCGCGCCGGGGCGAAACTGAGGTCAGCGACGACTATCGGACTTTTCTGGGTCTGGCCAGCCATGAGTATTTTCATTTGTGGAACGTCAAGCGCATGAAGCCGGCAGCGTTCACGCCGTACGATCTTGAGTCCGAAACACACACGGGATTGTTATGGGTCTTCGAGGGCATCACGTCGTATTACCAAGACCTGCTACTGGCTCGGTCCGGATTGATTTCGACCACCAGCTATCTGGAATTGCTGGGGCGAACGATCACCCGCGTTTTACGTGGCAGCGGCAGGCTACGTCAAAGTGTGCAGGAGTCCAGTTTCGATGCATGGACGAAGTTCTATAAACCGGACGCCAACGCAAGTAATGCAATTGTCAGTTACTACACGAAAGGCTCGCTTATCGCGTTGGCGATCGATCTCAAGCTGAGAGTGGAATCCGATGGCCGAACTTCCCTTGATGACGTTATGCAGGAGTGCTGGCGGCAGTGGGGTGAGACCGGACAAGGAATGCCTGAGGGCGGCTTCGAGTCGGTTTGTGCCGAAGTAGCCGGTCTGGATTTGTCCGATTTCTTTGACGCGGCAGTGCGCGGGACCGGCGAATTGCCATTGCAATCACTACTTGGCCGGCACGGCATCGAATATAAGTTGCGAAAATCTTGCGGCAAGTCGGACAAGGGCGGCAAGGCAGGGAAAAACAACAACGAAAAAAGAGTCTGGCTCGGCGCGACACTGAGTCGGCAACAGCACAAAGCCGTCTTCAGCACTGTGATGAACGGCGGGCCGGCTGAATTGGCAGGTATTGCGTCGGGCGATGTTGCCGTAGCGTTAGATGGCGTGGCGCTGACGACAGGCAATTGGACACAGCGACTACGGACCTACCGTGACGGCGAGACGCTCGAACTGGTCGTATTTCGAGGGGATGAGTTGATCAGTACGGATATCCGCCTGGTCGAAGCGCCAGCGGATACCTGTTACCTGACATTGATTGAGGATGTCGACGCCGACACACTGTCGCGCCAGTCCGCCTGGCTACAGAATTAGTTTTCGGATCGTATGCAATATCTCAAGAATCCACGGATGCGACTCTTTGTCGGTGCCGGACTGATCAGTTTGTCACCCGTGTGGGTAAAACTCGTCAATGTGCCGCCGACGACAAGCGGGTTTTACCGGGTCTTTATCGGCGGATGCGCACTGGCATTGTTTCTGGCCGCCACAGGACGGAGCCTGAAGTTCTCGCGGCGGGCCTGGCAGATTCTGATTCTGTCATCGGTATTCTTCGCATTAGATCTCTGGTTCTGGCATCGCAGCGTTAACTACGTAGGACCGGGATTGTCGACCCTGCTCGCGAATTTTCAGGTGTTCATCATGATGGCGGCAGGAGCTTTTCTATTGCGGCAGCGGCCACGTACTGGTCAGTTAGTAGCCGTGCCGCTTGCCTTGTTTGGTCTCGGCTTGATTGTTGGATTCGACTGGCAAGGTCTACCGGGAGACTACCGGCTCGGAGTCGTCTTCGGTTTGTTGACCGCAGTTTGCTATGCAGGCTATCTGTTAACGATGCGTGAGGCGCGGTCGACATCGACGAATCGTCTGCCGGCACGCGAAGTTGCCGTCATTTCGATTGGTTCGGCATTGTTGCTGGGCGTGTCAGTGATAGCAGAGGGAGAGTCCCTGATAATTCCGACCTACACCGACGCTGCGTGGTTGCTGGGTTACGGAATTCTCTCGCACTGCCTGGGGCTGTTGTTCATAGCGAGTAGCCTGCCCCAGGTATCGACCACCGAGGCCGGTCTCGCACTATTACTGCAACCCACGCTGAGTTTTGTTTGGGATGTCGTGTTCTTCTCGCGGCCGATGACAATGACTGAACTGGTTGGCGCAGCGATCGCCCTTGTTGCCATTTACCTGGGGTCGCGATCAGCCTCAAAGCAAATCTAGGGCCGCCGGCAAAACCTCTATGTCGAACGAGGTACCGAGCGTTTGTACCTCTCCGTCAAGATGCGACGGGACTGGTTCGGCGGCTTCGACCTGAAGTTGTCGAATGCTGGCATGCGTAATTTCTCGCTCACCCAGGTGTCGCCCCCGAATAAGGCTAGGCAGCAAACTCAGAATACGCATGCGGGAAACCGGATCGGCGATGATCAGTTCCAATTTTCCATCACAGTTATCGGCCATTGGCGCAATATGAAACATGCCGCCGATCCAGGGACCGTTGCTGACGTTGGCCAAAGTCACAGACCCGCTAAAGGTCACATCGTTCGAAGAGATAGTTAATTCTGGTGTAGCGATACCGTCAATCATGCAACGGAAAATCGCGACCAGATAAACAAAGTCGCCGATCGGCCACCGGTAAGATCGGGCAATATGCGTGACCTTGGCATCAAAACCGATGCCGGCTCCGTTGGCAAAGTAGCGATCATTCATGCGGCCAACATCAATTTGTCGCGGTGCAGCGTTTGTCGCCAGACGGTTTCCCAGTAATCGGGTCGCAAGCTGCCAGTCCAGGGGAATCGAACAGGACTTGGCGAAGTCATTGCCTGTGCCGGAGGGGATTATGCCCAGTGCCGCACGAGAACTGGCGCGCATTATTCCGTTAACAGCCTCATGAATGCTGCCATCGCCGCCGGCAACCAACACGTTTCTTGTGCCTGAATTGACCTGGTCGCACACTTGTTCCTCGAGGTCACCAACTGCGCGGCTGACACAGAGACTCGTCGGGATTTGAGCTTCTTCGAGGAGCTCTTTGATCTTAAACATGCGGCGACCGGCACGGCCCCGTCCGGCTGTCGGGTTAAGGAAAAGCGAAACAGGCTCTATCATCATCGTGGCGCCGTGGATTCTGTTAGCCGATGCTACAATGCCGCTGTCTGTACACGCAAAAAGGGTTTGTGAGCATGTTGGAGCTCGGCGTAAAGTTCTTGCTCAGTTACCTCATCGGTTCGTTGATGGGATCGATGATCGTGGGCAGGCTGCGGGGCGGAGTAGATATCCGGAACTTGGGTAGCGGCAACGCCGGTGGCACCAACGCATTGCGAACACAGGGCGTGGTATTTGCGATCGGCGTCGTTATCGTCGATATCGGCAAAGGTGTAATTGGTGCGGGCGTCATTCCCGGACTCGACTTACCGTATGTTGCTGCTGATCCGGAGATATCGCGCATTTGGCTCACACT
>Ga0255052_10002547_pt1 | contig 13067 bp, 9 predicted proteins | sample JV7_2_21_MG_FD_188632 | JGI IMG/M metagenome (GOLD analysis project Ga0255052, IMG submission 188632) | Seawater microbial communities from Jervis Inlet, British Columbia, Canada - JV7_2_21 | ecosystem: Environmental > Aquatic > Marine > Inlet | place: Canada: British Columbia | collected... | reverse complement strand
CCTGAAACAGACTGGACAGATCTTAATAATGTAATACATATTGGAGAGCAATCTGACTACGACCTTGATGGTACAGGTGACGCATGTGATCATGACCTTGATGGGGACGGAATTGATAACAACTTTCCTGATAATTGTCCGGTTATACCAAATGAATGGCAGACCGACACAGATGGAGATGGATACGGTGATGCCTGTGATCCTGATGATGATGGAGACGGCGTTAGCGATTCGACAGACAACTGTATGCTTATTTCAAATCAGGATCAATCTGACATCGATGAGGATGGTGAAGGTGACAGTTGTGATCAGGATATAGACGGGGACTGGAGTTATAACACTAATGATAATTGTCTGTCTGTTTGGAATCTGCAACAGAGAGATATGGACAATGACGGAGTCGGTAATGTCTGTGATAATGATATGGATGGAGATGGAATTGATAACTCTGCAGATAACTGTCCATTTGATCCGAACACAAATCAGGAGGATCAGGACAGCGACGGATTTGGAGACGCCTGTACTGAAGTCCATTGTGTATCGGATGCCGGGCAATTTCAATCAGTTCTGTCATCTGCGGAGAGCAATAATAAGAACGATATAGTACATATGGTTCAGGGGACATATAGCGTAAGGGATAATGGCAACTACAGGTTCCGGTACAGTTCCGGAGAATTTTACAGCATTGTTATCCAGGGTGGATATACTTCTGGTTGTGTCTCAAGAGAGCTTGATCCGGCAAATACTGTGCTTGATGGAGTAATAAATGAAGATGATAATACTCGCAGTAATAAAGTGCTGGATATAGGTCATTCGTCTAACACTGTATATCCGTCCTGGATCAGTATAGATGACACAATTGTAAAAGTTGAAGGAGTTACAGTACAGAATGGACAGCGTGGAATTGACATATATTCTTTTACAGGAGACATTACTTTGCAAAACAACATTATTCAAAATAACGGAAATAATGATTGGGGCGGGATGAGGATTAATGGCATGGAAGGAACTGTAATGCTGTTAAACAATGTCATAAGAAATAATACTGCAAATTATTTTGCCGGGGCATATCTGTACACAATAAAGGGTTCCATTATCATCGCGAATAATATAGTTACTGGAAACAAAGCAACCGTGACTAATGGGGGTGGTATATATGCATATATCATAGGAGAAAATGGATTAATACAGATCATAAACAACACGTTAACCGGCAACAAAGCATACTATAATGGAGGTGGTATCTATCTTCGGATGAATGAAGACTCTGCAGTTACTGATATCTATAATAATATCATCAGGGGAAACACAGCATCTGCAGGCGAGGATATTTATATATATGGTGCCGGTGGATCAGTGAATGCATTCTTTAATAATATTGGCATGGTAGACGGTCAATTCAGATATTCTGGGAGTAATATCAATATAGATCCCGAATTTATTGATGATGGATATTGGGATGATAATGGAACGCCTTCATATGCAATGGATGATATCTGGTTTGAAGGGGATTACCACCTTAATACAGGCTCAGTATCGATCGATGCGGGCATAAACACAGCACCGTCTCTCCCTTTTGTTGATTTAGATGGCGAAGTGAGGCCATTTGATGGAGACGGGGATGCGACTGTGATAGTAGATATGGGCGCTGATGAGTATACGGACACTGACCGTGATGGTATTGCTGATTATATTGACAATTGTTATGTTACGTTTAATCCGGAACAGCAAGATACTGATAGTGACGGATATGGGAATGCCTGTGATTGCGATCTTGATAATGACGGATTTGTCGGTTCCAATGATTACACGATATTTGGACAGGCATGGTGGTCGGACGCTTCAAGGCAAAACTGGAATGCTGACGCTGACTTTGACTCTAATGGTTTTATAGGCCCCAATGATTTTACGATCTTTGGAACGCGCTGGTGGACAAGTATGCCGTGGCAATAATGAAGGTTCAATACATGGATCTGGCTCAGTTTCTGATGCGTGGTTCCTAGGTCCGGTGTGTTACAATCGATTATGCTGATTATTCCTTATCGGGACAATACCCGTGATAAAATTATTTCAGAATCACTGGATGTTCTTAAAAAAGGCGGTGTTATCGCTTATCCTACAGAGAGTTTTTATGCGCTCGGGGTAGCGGCGACCGATGAGAATGCGGTGAAGAAACTGTTTGCCCTTAAAAAAAGGCCTGCTGATAAGGCATTGCCTCTTATAGTCGGTGACAGGTTTATGCTTATCACATGCATACATGAGATTCCCTTGGAGGCTGAAGATCTTATTAAGCGTTTCTGGCCGGGCCCGCTTACCCTGATATTTAAGGCCAAAGAACATATTCCAAAACTATTGACCGGAAACACAGGAAAAGTGGCGATAAGAATTCCGGGTGAAAGCGCTGCACTGCATCTTGTAAGGGAGCTTAAATTACCCATAACCGCAACGAGTGCTAATCCATCATCCATGCCTCCCGCAGACAGTGCTGATAAGGTTATTGATTACTATGAAGATAAGATCGATCTAATAATCGATGCAGGCAAATCCGCAGGTGGCAAGCCTTCGACCATTATTGATGTAACGGTTTTACCGCCAAAAGTTTTAAGGGAAGGCAGTGTTTCGCTCTGAAATTCTTATAGTTGCCGATTAAGCATTGAATTTTTCTTTAAACATTTATAAAATATCTCGCTACATATATATTCACACAATTAAAGTTTATAAATATGATCAAAATAGATAAACTGACTAAATATTACGGTGACACCTGTGCTGTTGATCAAATCAGCTTTGAAATAAAAAAAGGTGAAATTCTCGGCCTGCTTGGGCCAAACGGAGCCGGCAAGACAACAACCATGCGGGTTCTTACATGCTTTCTGAAGCCAACATCAGGGGACATAAAAGTTAAGGATTTCTATATTCGTGAAAACCCCGTTGAAATTAAGGCATTAATCGGATACCTTCCTGAGTCTGCGCCGCTGTATCCAGATATGCTTGTTTATGATTATCTCGAATTTGTTGCTGATGTCAGACAGATAGAAAAAGCGGAACAGAATTCGCGTATTAAATCTCTATCTGAAATGTGCGGCATTAACGAGGTCATGCACAGACCTATAAGTGAATTGTCAAAGGGCTACAAACAGAGAGTGGGGCTGGCACATGCAATGATGAATGATCCGGAAATCCTTGTACTGGACGAGCCTACATCAGGTCTTGATCCTAACCAGATCGTTGAAATAAGAGATATAATCAAAAGGATCGGGAGAGAAAAAACGGTTATACTTTCAACGCATATACTCTCGGAGGCAGAGGCCACGTGTGATAGGATAGTTATTATAAATAAAGGAAAGATCGTTGCTGACGGTACAACTGCTGAACTCAAGAGAGAGGCTGGAAGCGATTACATTTTACAGGTCTCATTACAGTATTCTGAATTTGAAGATATCAAAAAGAATCTGCAGACAATTCCTGAAATCAACGATGTAATTCTGACAAATTCAAAGGACGGAATAATCGATTTTCATATTGCATGCAGCGGCGAAAAAGATGTTCGTCCCGATGTTTATGAAATTATCAAAAACAACAACTGGCCGCTCCTGGAGTTTTACAGGGAAACAAGAACACTTGAGACTACCTTCAGGGAGCTGACAAGGGGCAACTGATATGAAGAAGACGATGAGCATTTTCAGAAAAGAGTTTAAAGGTTATTTTATGTCTCCGATCGCATATATAGTTATTACTGTTTTTCTTATAATGACCGGATGGTTTTTCTTTTCCACTTTTTTTCTGTTTGGACAGGCGGAGATGAGAAACCTGTTTTCCCTTTTTCCTGTGATTTTTTCATTTGTGATCCCTGCTGTTACGATGAGACTGTTTTCCGAGGAATTTAATACAGGATCTTATGAACTTCTCCTGACCATGCCTGTTTCTCCGTTGAATATAATTATTGGCAAATTTCTTGCCGCATCTGCTTTTGTGGCTATTATGATTTTTCCTACGCTGTTTTACAGCATTTTCATCTCATATCTTGGAGATCTTGACTGGGGCCCTGTAATCGGCGGATATTTGGGTGCTCTGTTGCTTGGGATATCGTTTTCTGCCATAGGAATTTTTGCTTCATCTCTTACGAAAAACCAGATTATCGCATTTATCACAGGCATGACAATATGTTTTGTTTTAACACTTATTGATAAGATGCTTTTTTTCCTTCCGGAATCACTGCTTGGTGTATTGCAGTATCTGGGAGCTGATTTCCATTTCCAGAATATATCTAAAGGGATCATTGATTCCAGAGATATCCTTTATTTTCTGAGCATCTGTTTTGTAATGCTCTACGGAACGAACATCGTTATTCAGGAAAAAACATAGGGCGAAATAAAAAGCAACTGTGAAAAAAATAGATATAAACAGATTTTCAAAATTCCTGATCTATCTGGTTGTTGTGATTCTTATCAACATAGCAGGGATAACACTTTTTTTCAGGATAGACCTTACATCCAATAAAGTTTATTCACTGTCCAAAGCGAGTAAGATAGTTGTTGGTACCCTTTCCGAGCCCCTGACTGTAAAAGTGTTTTTTAATAGCAATCTACCTGCACCGTACAACAATATTGAACGTTATCTTCATGATCTGCTTGAAGAATATGCTGTTGAAGGCGGTAACAATTTTAATTATCAATTTTACAATGTATCGGGTGATGAAGACGAAGACTCAAGTCGCAACCAGAATCTTGCCAGAAATTATGGGATTAACCCGGTACAGATTCAGAATATAGAAGAGGATGAGGTGAAGTTTCAAAAGGCCTATATGGGGATGGTGTTTATACATGGAGACATTATCGAATCTATCGAGACGATTACTTCAACCGAAGGACTTGAATACCAGATTACTACTACCATTCAGAAAATGAACAATAAAATTAGCGCGCTTTTACGGTTAAAAGGTAAAGTGGCAGTTAAATTATATCTCTCTTCATCACTGAGTGTTGTAGGACCGTATATGAACATTTCAGGGCTTGCCGGACTTCCATCAAAAATCAAAAAAATTGTAGATAATCTTAATGATAAAAACTTCGGGAAACTCTCTTTTGCTCATCTTGACCCTACTGCAGATCCTCAAAGAGCGAAGGAAGCCGAGCAGTATAATATACTATTGCTTAACTGGGACAATTTTACCGACAGGAGAGGGAAGACCGTTCCGGCTGACAAAGGGCATGCTGGAATTGTGGTGGAGCATGGTGATAATTTTGAAGAAATTAAACTGATCGAGGTTTTCAGACTGCCGTTATTTGGTACCCAATATCAACTTACTGACCTTGCTGACCTCGAGAAAACAATCAGCAAAACTGTTGAAAATGTAATTAATATCAATGAAGAAATAGGGTATCTTTCAGGGCACGGCACTCTTTCGCTCGGTGCAGTATCTCCTATGTCAGGTGGTGCTCAGCAAGAATCTGTTTCAAACCTTAACAGGCTGCTTAACGAGAGTTATTCTATTAAGCAGGTGAATCTGAAAGAAGGCGGTATTCCTGATGGTCTCTCATTTCTTATTATCGCAGGCGCAAAACAAAATTTTTCAGATTATGAGCTTTATCAGATTGATCAGTTTCTCATGAAAGGTAATAACCTTGCTGTCTTCCTTGATTCATTCGAGGAAGTTTCTCCTCAGGGTCAGCAGGGAATGATGCAACAGTTCCAGAAGTCATTTCATCTGCCGATCAATACAGGACTGGAAAAACTACTGTCCCATTATGGGTTGCAGGTTAAGAAATTAATAGTTCTTGATGAAAATTCTTACAGGCAGCAGGTCCCGAGGGCTTTTGGCGGCGGTGAACGTCGAATTTATTTTGCACCTATAATCAAGAATGAAAATATTAACAGGGAGGCTGAATATCTGCAGAACATTAAAGGCCTTGTAGTGCTTAAATCTTCTCCGGTTACAGTTGACGCTGAAAAAATCGAAAAATCTGGTTTGAAAGCTATCAGGCTTTTTTCATCATCTGCAAGGTCATGGGAGATGAAAGACAGGATTGATTTTAATCCCATGCACATGAGTCCTCCGGGTGACAAGGAAGCGTATAAAAGTCATGGTCTGGCTTATACCGTTGAAGGTATGTTTCCAAGTTACTATGCTGACAAGCCTGTACCTGTGAAAGAAGACGACAAAGACGCAAAGGAATCTACTGATAACGAGCAGGAAGATGATAAAAAAGAAGAACGCATCGATATGTCGGCGATCCTCACCAAGGGGGCTACTATCAAGAAAGGCAAACCCGGGAAAATATTTCTTTTGGGTTCATCAGAGATTTTAAAAGACAATGTGATCGATGAAGAGGGCAGGACTCCCAATGCTCAGTTTATTATGAATGTCGTGGACTATCTTAACGGCAGAGGGGAAACTGCTGTTATGAGGAGTAAAACACAGAAATTCAATCCTCTTATAGATGTTTCCCCTGCTGCAAAGGCCACAGTTAAAACCGTGAATATTGCAGGCCTGCCGGTACTTGTAATTCTTGCAGGAGTATTGGTCTGGTTTAAGAGGGTTTCCAGAAAACGCTTAATTCAGAAGATATTTTCCTGATATTATTGCTTAACGGAGTGTCATGAAAATTAAAAAAGAAATCGCGATTCTTTTCTTCATTATAGTGGTGTTGCTCTTTTATATTTTTTCTGAAAAAGGAGAGAAAACACATTATCAACTGCCTGACATTGAAACTGTCAATACAGAAGATATTTCTAAAATTAGTATTTCAAGTAAAGACTCGGACATTACATTAATTAAAGGTGATGACGGATGGCTTATAGCCCCTCAGAATTATCCTGCTGATGAAACAATGGTTAATAATCTGGTGCGTACAATATCAGTGCTGAAATTGACCGCGCTTGTTTCTGAATCAAAAAACTATTCCATCTATGAGCTTGATAAAGACAACAGGATTGAAGTGGAATCTTACGCAGGGGATAAAGTTTTGCGGAAGATATCTATTGGCAAGCCTGCGTCTTCATATCGCCATACTTTTGTGATGCTTGGTGATGATCATCGTGTTTACCATGCTGAAGGAAATATGAAAAATGAATTTGATAAAACCATATCTGATCTTCGGGACAAGCTGGTTATGAAATTCAGTGATGAGATTTCAGAAGTGATCATGCAAAAGGGGGGAAATGAACTGACTGTTTTAAGGGGGACTCCCCCTGTATCTGTGGATATTACAGACAAAGATTCAAAGGCGGGAGTTGAGGACCTTGCCAAGTGGATAGCAGCGGATGGCAGTCCCGTAAAAGCGGAAGAGATTGACGAGATAATCTCTTCTTTGTCGAATTTCAAGTGCGATGAATTTATCGAAGACAGGGAGAAGGATGATTTTAAGTCTTCTCTCTTCACATTGACGCTTAAAGGCAGTAATACCTACTCAATTTCTCTTTTTGAGAAAGAAGATGATCAGTATCCAGGTATATCTTCAGAAAGTGAGTATCCTTTCTTTATTTCCGAATGGAAGGCTAAAAGAATTATGAAGGAACTTGACAGCCTGGAACTCGGAGAATAATCTATAATTCAATAAGTTGCAGGACAATTTCTCTTCCATTAAAGTATTTGGTTTGTGTTGTCGTATATCTGATCTCTCAAAGTCCCGGAGTTTCCCTGCTCAATTATTTCTCTCGTGTTATTAAGTGACTTCTGTATACTTTTAGATTTAATAGCTGTTTCATCAAGGAATTTTATCATCTCTTTTCTAGAGTTACCCTGTGTCTTCATCATTTCACCTAGGGTCTTAAGGTCTGTCCCGTGAGACTGAAATTGTTCTATAAGAAAATCATGGAGATTTTCGGTAGAAGCATCGAGAAGCTTGAGAACGTATTGAAACTTTATGTTCTCACGATAATTTTCAAAGTGAAAAATAATCGTTTTTTCGGTTTCCGCCTTAATGAGTTCGAAACCGTCAGCTAGTGCGTGAATCTGTTCTTCTTTACGGTTCTTCGCGGATTTTTTCAAAGCTTTTTTAAAAAGATTTATCGCAGAATAGAATCCGAGGCGTATAATTGCTTCTGCCCTGATTTTAGCAGAATATTGCAAAGCAGCAGAACCGGATGGGAGTTTAAGTCTTGCAGTTTGCTTCACTTCATCAATATCAAGAAGGGATTGTCCATCAAAAGAGGATGTCTGAATGTCCGATCCTGGAGTTCTGATAGCGGCCCTTAGTTCTGAAACTGCGTCTGATGCCATAGCTTTATATGGTCTCGCGATAGACTCAAGATACCTCTGAAGACGTTCGTCGATTTCTCTCAGGAAACGTGCAATCTCCGGATTAATATTCTCAGCCATAAAAACATCTAATTCTCTCTTGAACTTCTGAAATATAAAATGAAGTGTATTGGAAAAACCTGAAACTGCAAGCTTCTCACGATATTTTTCGAACGATACAGAATAAGAGCGGATGAAATCAAGAGTCTCTGAGGATACACCGCCAGAATGTACATTGAAAAAGCTGTCGATCTCAGCCTTGAGATCTTTCATAATCTCTTCTGATGATCCCTTTAATGTGCTCTTGATCAGAGTTCTGATTTTTTCGAGCTGGTCTTGATAATGCCTTATCTTTTTTATGATGTCTGTTGCGCTGTCAGTGTCTTTTTCCATAAGATCTTTATTTATCCAGGCAAGGCTTTCTATTCCTGAAGCGATGACAGCCATTCGTTCAAGGTGATTTTTCAGCAGCAGTCCGATTCGTTCCTGTGAAAGCTTAGAATGAAGTGTGGAATTAAAATGTTTGGTCTCGCGAGTTACAAAGGAAATTATTTCTTTTTCTTCCATCCATTGAGCAAGTCTGAGACTGTCTTTGTTAGATAAGCTCACATTTTGGGCGCTGAACAAATTAAATAATGTTGATAGCGCATATATATCCGGATCAGGTCTTAACATCTCAAGCTCTTCCTTCACTTTCCCGATAATAGCTCTCAGGTCTTCCAGTGAGTCATGTTCGCTGATATCAACATTAACAACGAACAGGGTATTTTCCATAATTCCCATTTTCTTAATCATAGACAGGAATTTGATATCAGCTTCACGCAGTCCTGTACGACTGCTAATAATGTAAATAATGAAATGTGTCTGGATGAGATAATTCTGGATCATGACAAGATGCAGGGGGTTGGGAGAGTCACTTCCCTGGCAATCAGCTATCTCTACTGAACTGGTAATATCATCATGGTTAATTTCCAGCTCAACGTCTTTCAGGTAAACCGCCAGAGCATCGTTACTTACAAAAGAGCGGTGTCTGGCAAACTCATCACCGCTGAATTCAGCGGTCATCAAGTCACCGGATATCATTTCAGCCACACAATCATATCCCTTCAGGTATAACGAGAGTAAAATACTGTTCGGATCCCGAGTACCATCGATTATGATCATATCATCCCTGAGTCCCATTAGAGCAAGCTTGAGGGACTGACGGTCCTTTTCATTCTGTATATCGAATAACTTTTCATCAGACTGTTTCTCCCATGCAGGAAAAAGGACCAGCGCATTTTCAATTTCGGTGTTTATTTCATCCCATGACTTAAAATGAAGAAAGGCCTTGAGGTTTTCTCCTCTCCTGACACGTGTAACGATCGATGTTACAATCCCTGCACCCCTTTTCAGGTAATCTCCTCTGAAAAGGGAATTTACAAACGTACTCTTTCCTGACTTGACTGCACCTATAACCGCAACGCGAACTGATTCTTCTGATATCTGCCGGTGAATGTCTTTGCAGGCCTTTTCCCAGCTATCAAGCCGGCTGTCTGCAATATCAGAACGGCTTTGAATTGTTTCCAGCAAGGAAGAAAGTGTCCTGTTAATATCAAGCAGTTCTTCCTTTGGGCTGGTCTGTGTTTCTTTTATATTCATTATGTAACGCCAGGATTATAATTGATTATTCTGATAGAGAACAATAGACGTTTATAATTATACTGTAATTCTCTCCTCAATTAACAATATTTGAATTTATAAAAAAATGAACTTGAATGCCCCTCATCTCTCCCCCTTTGAAAAAGGGGAATACAAAACACTCGATGATTCAAGGTGAGGGATTATTGTGCCGAATATATGTATAGGTCAAATATATACTCATAAAAGGAGATGGAAAATGTTTAAGAAATGGACAGAAGAGAGTGAAGGGGTTATGATTGATGATAACGGCAATAACGGGCATCATCAGGGAGATTCGGATAATGAAAAACCTGAAATCATGATTAATAAATCCACTGAAAATAGAAAAAATAATAGGGATGTTAACACTATATTGAAAGGCAGCAAATTAGTAGGTGATATTAATGTAACTTGCGATCTTAAATTAAGCGGAGATGTTGAAGGCAATATAACCTCTGAGGGGCAATCCGATATCGTAATCCAGGGAATTTGCAAAGGAAATATTGTTACTAAAGAGGGCAGTGTAGATATTGAGGGAGAACTGGTGAAAGGGAATATAACTGCAGGCAAGAATGTAACGATATCCGGCAAGTTCAAAGGCGGAGAGGCAAAGGCAGAGGGTAAGATATATGTCAATGGCGTATTCAATGGTAAGCTGGAAGCTAATGAAATCGAAATTGGCCCCAATGCCTCAGGCAAGGGAGAACTGTTGTACCGGGAATATATTTCGATTTCAAAAGGTGCCAAACTTGAAGCTCAGATTAGTCAGGTTCAAAATGGGCTCAAAGTGGTCAAGGATTCGAGCGAGAAAAAAGTGGTAGAAATAAAAGCCAGTACCAAAGAAATCAAGGAAGTGAAATAGCTTCTATTAAAATTTATTTCTTCTTGACACACCCCCAATCATTTTCCATACTATTGCGACTTCCGTATTTATAACAAAATTATGTTCCTGTATATTTAAGGGATGATTTCTATAATGATTATGAGAATAAATTAATGCATATTCAGACATTAGAAAAATGGAAACATAGTCATGATTTCGTTGTGATTCACGAGCAGGGTGAGAAGCGAACGAAGCAGGTACTCGTGCTGACTGTGATAACAATGGTTGGGGAAATCATTGCAGGCCTGGCATTTGGCTCGATGGCATTGCTTGCTGATGGCTGGCATATGGGAACTCACTCCGTAGCTTTTGCCATAACCATATTCGCATATCATTTCTCAAGAAAACATGCCGGGGATAAACAATTTACATTTGGAACAGGAAAAGTATCAGTGCTGGGAGGTTTTGCCAGCGCTATTGCGCTTGCAGGAGTAGCTATTGTCATTGCGATTGAATCTGTTCAACGATTTATACATCCTACAATAATCCATTTCAATGAAGCAATTACTGTAGCTGTGTTAGGTTTAATTATTAATATTGTCTGTGCTTTTTTATTATATGGGCATCATGGGCATTCAGATTCCAAGGAACACCATCATGATCTTAATATCAGGGGTGCATATCTGCATGTGCTGGCAGATGCATTAACATCAATCTTGGCGATTGTTGCATTATTTTTCGGTAAATATTTTGGATGGAATTGGCTTGATCCCTTAATCGGTATTTTAGGCGCAGTGTTAATTACTCGCTGGTCGTATGGATTACTTTTAGATACAAGCTCAATTCTGTTGGATAAAAATATAACAGAGGAAAAAACAAAGACCATTATAGATACTATTGAATCTGATTCTGATAATCGAATAGCCGATATTCATGTCTGGAAAGTTGGCCCGACAGACTACGCGGCGATGATATCACTCGTTACGCATTTTCCAAAAGATTCAGAGCATTATAAAAAGTTATTAAGTAAATATACTGAACTTTCTCATATAACGATAGAGGTGAATCACTGTATAGATGAGCCCTGCATAAATTCAAATTCATAATAATTCTGATAATCGTCAAGAAAAATACTAATTAGAGTCTGTGTATAAGCCATTATTATATTCTTGTCATGCCCGGACTATTCATTTAGATGCTCTCGAGCTTGAGACAATTAATAACATCATATTATCAATAAGTAGTTCTGAGATTCAGGTTGAGGACTCCATCATATTATCGTTAATTTGTTGTGGTATGAAAGTTGATGATTACCAGTTTAAGTCAATAAAAAAGCTTGGGATGACCATGCCTCAATTTTCTCCACTCTTGAACTTTCCAATTCTGTAATTAAACAGGTTTTGCGGGACCACCAATAATAGCAAACACTAATGCGAAGATTACTGCTTGAATAATCCAGCCAATTGCACAAACTCCTACAGCACGTAAGGTGCTCTTATAATCAAGAGCTTGTCTGACCGCAATCACCATTGCCACCAACATCCAAATAGAGGCAACAAAAAAAACCACTCCTGCCAGCCCAGGAATGATGCCCAATACTCGAATCAAGCCAGGGGAGCTCGAAAAGCCGATAGTACGCAATAACTCAGCATGGTCAGCTCTGGTCTGAGGCTCTGGAAGGACTTTTGTGCCAATAAAGTATGTGAGATATGCCCAGATATACCACCCTATAAGAGCTGAGAGGGTTCCTATTATAATTCCGCCAATTCCTCCTATTGCAATACTTCCTATCCCGGCTGCTATACTGGAGAGAATAACAACCCCCACGGCTTGACCCATTGCATCCTTGTCAGCTTCAACCTCCTCGTATAGGTGAACATCCAGTTTAGCTGCTCGAATAATACGATTCTTAAAAATAGTCATTGTATCCTCCTGGAATGATGTTCATTATTCTTGATTAAATTAGAAGCCCAAGATAACAAAAAATTATACGACTTTTAGAGCATGTAATACCAACAATTTAATTCTTATCAATGGAATCGTTGGTCTCTTAAACTAAAGATATGTAACTGTTCTGGCTGGGGGGGGGATTAATTGATTTATTTAGACTGAGAAGTCGGGTGGGCCGAGGGAACCTCCCCCTCAGCCTCCCACAGATCCGTACGTGACAGTCTCCCGTCATACGGCTCCTGTCAGCTTTCCTCTTGCAACCTCACGGTTTCAAGCCTACATAGAAAAATTAAGTTCCTCCCAGTTTCCCGGTTGACTTGCTGTCTCTATGAGCTGACTCATCCCCTTCGCTCCATTCTCATTACAAGAACTTCTTCACTACTACGGGATGAT
>Ga0255052_10002546_pt1 | contig 13070 bp, 14 predicted proteins | sample JV7_2_21_MG_FD_188632 | JGI IMG/M metagenome (GOLD analysis project Ga0255052, IMG submission 188632) | Seawater microbial communities from Jervis Inlet, British Columbia, Canada - JV7_2_21 | ecosystem: Environmental > Aquatic > Marine > Inlet | place: Canada: British Columbia | collected... | reverse complement strand
ATTGAGCTTCCGCCACCAGAAGGCGCCACGCGCCCAATCTCCGAGCAGGTCGTGGTAGCAGTGGCCTAGTTGATCGAAGGCTTTCTGATGGACTTGCGGGTCGTCTCTGTTCACGCTTAGCACATGGTGCATGAACCTGGTGCCCTCTTTCCATCGTCTGGGGTTCTCATTGATGACGCTAAACATGTAATGCGGCACATGCTTGCGGGTGTTCCAGGGGCCGGATGGTTTGGGCCACGACAGGTCGAGCGTTCTCGGATAGTTGAGCGGCGCCGAGCCGTACCAGTCCGGCGGGGTCCCGCCCACATTCTCGATGAGCGCCTCGACCTCGGCTCTCGTCCTTGTATTATCCCTGCGTTCTTCTATTCCTTCCCCTGAGTTGCTCGCGGCAAGCAGCAGGACAATGGCTGCAATGCACAGAAGGAGGCGACTCGCTCCCCTCATCGGTGAACTATGTGACACCATAACCTATTTCTCTTCTTCGCCAGCTTGATTGTTTCGTCTGTTAGCGTCCACAAGACACACACGTTATCAAATGTGGGCCTGTTTGTCACCAGGAAGGTCAATGTTGACTCGTCTAAACCAGGACAACAGGGGGCGGGTGATCAGAACAGCAGGGAGTCGGGAGGCAGTCCCGGCGCGACGGGAGAGGCTTTTGTGAAAAAACAAAGCCAGTCAAACCCAATTTCAGTGTCGTCAGAGAAGTTGGGCAGCAGGAGGGACCGCCATTCGGGACCGTCCCTGGTTAGTCCCAGTCAGCTAGTCAGAATTCCTATACAGCCCCGTGAAGGGCCTTTGTGGCGACGATCTGGCTTTGGGGCATATTTTAGTGAGGGCTTATTTCTTGAGATTGCGCTTTAAAATTGGCTCGGATCGCGTTATAATCATGGTAGAAAGATACAACGATGAGAAATACCGCACCTGAGGCTTCAAAGAGTGTATAAGAATGATTGATAAGAAAGGAGAGGCGGAATGGGCAAGCGAAGAGCATTCACGCTAATAGAGCTGTTGGTGGTAATCGCCATTATCGCTATACTGATGGCGGTATTAATGCCGGCGCTGAACAGGGTCAAAGAGCAGGGCAGGCGTGCGGTTTGCCTTAGCAATTTGAGGCAATTGCAGCTCGCGTGGAGCATGTATGCAGACGAGAACGACGACAAAGTAGTCAATGGCGAGGCGTATAACGGCGGAGACGGCATGGCGCCTATCCCTACCGGCGGCCGGCATAAAGGCGAGCAATGGTGGACGGGTGATGATGTCCGGGACTTCTGGGCGGGCACAAGTCATCCCCCGGAGCTACAGAAAAGAGCAATCAGAGCTGGCGCCCTGTGGCCATATTGCAAGAAAGAGACCCTTTACCGATGCCCGACCGGCGTTCGTGGAGAGATGCGGACCTACACCATTACCGATGCCATCAATGGCCTTGCCAGGAGCGGCACTTACAATGGCAATGTGGGTGTGAGAGTGGGCAGAACGGTGTTGTGGGTTAAGAGGAGAACTGATTTTGTCTCCCCCGGCCCGGCACAGAGAATAGTCTTTCTTGATGAAGGCCGAATAACTCCCGACAGTTATGCTACCCATTACCAGAATGAACGCTGGTGGGACCCGCCCTTCGTCCGACACGGTGACGGCACGAATGTCTCTTTTGGAGACGGCCACGCCGATTATTGGAAGTTCAAAGGCATGAAAACGCTGGAGATCGGCAAGCTCGCTGCTGTTCCCGGCCTTAATGCAAACCCGTTACACCAGATGCAGCCTGTAAGCGACGATGACTTCCAGGATTTGTATAGGATGCAAAAGGCCGTCTGGGGCAGATTGGGTTATACGCCAAGTCGTTCGCCGAGGTATTGATTGGAATCGCCTGTGTGGCTCGAAGTTCCACGCGCTGGTGCCACTGGCAAGGGCCTGGACATACAATTCTGCGAAGTCAGCGGTTGACTCAAGGCCCGCCGTGCTGCGCGGCCGGGTCTGCGCTATGCTCCGACATCCGGCGTCTAATACAAATTCCTCTATTTCCGACAGAGCCTGACGTTGATGAGACGAGACTGCTATGGCTGAAAAGAAACTTGAGAATATTTTACGGTATGTTGATGACGAAGTCATTGAGGACATTGACCGAGAGTCCCGAGCGGGCAGGCCCGATATCGGCGCTGACGAACTGACAAGGTGAGCAATTCGTGGAACTTGCCCGTAATTTTCTTGCAATGCCGCCCGGTCGGCTGTACGGTAGGGCCAATTGTGTTGGAGTAAGCTGTTTTGTTATTAGGATTTCATCGTGGCCGACATGCTTGGCTGCGGGCAACGGATTGACAAGAACAGGAGTGTTGAGTAGCGCAAACTTATTAGCGATTGGCAGAGCGGCGCTTCTCGGTGGGACGCCGTAGCTGCCGTGTTTATAGTAATTTGGAGAGGTGGCCGAGCGGCTTAAGGCAACGGTTTGCTAAACCGTCGTACGGGTATACACCCGTACCGGGGGTTCGAATCCCCCCCTCTCCGTTTTCGCTGTCATCCCATGACAAATGAGCCTTTTTCGTACCGCCATCCCCGTTATGTTGGTGTCTGCGGTCTGTCCTCACTCCCGACTGCGCCTCGTCAACATTGCCAAATGCTGTCAACTGATTGCATTCAGAGTAAGCTGTAGGTGTCAACTGGGGTGTCAATTTTGGTGTCAATTTATTAAGGCAGCAGCCGGAGAGACTGAGGGACATAAGTTTACTCAGCATTTTCTGACTACGGAATGGGAGCAGGTCGTTGATGCGTGGCAATTGGAGACCTGGGAGGCATATCGTGATGTCGTGCGATTGGGAAGAAAGACACGTTTGCCGGAAAAACGCCGGGTCGTACTCTGGTCGATTTTCGAACGTGTTCGATCCAACCTGAAGGCCCGAGACCTGATAACGTTCTCCGATTTGTTCAGCCAGTTGGCGTCTCGGATTGCGGAAAGCAAACATCCACCTTTCGACTTTACAGTCGTTGATGAGTCACAGGACATCAGCGTTGCTCAGCTACGGTTTCTCGCAGCGCTTGCGGCTGGCCGTCCGAACAGCCTTTTCTGTGCCGGTGATCTTGGTCAACGGATCTTCCAGCAACCTTTTTCGTGGAAAGCGCTCGGTGTTGATATTCGTGGTAGATCCCGTACCTTACGAATCAACTACCGAACGTCACACCAGATCAGAATGCAGGCCGACCGCCTGTTGGCACCAGAACTGTCAGACGTTGATGGTAACACAGAGGAACGCGGCGGAACGATCTCGGTATTCAATGGACCAAATCCAATAATTATGGAACTGGAAACGCCAGCGCAAGAAATCAAGACGGTCGGCAAATGGCTTTCTGAGCGAAGCAGTGAAGGTCTAATGCCGCATGAAGCAGGTGTTTTCGTTCGTTCTACAGAGGAACTGGACAGAGCACGCGGGGCAGTCGAGCACGCCGGTCTCCCCTACAAGGTACTTGATGAGAACGTCCAAACGACCAGCGGCCATGTTGCCATAAGCACGATGCACCTTGCAAAGGGCCTGGAGTTTCGAGCAGTCGTCGTAATGGCCTGTGATGATGAAATCATTCCCCTGCAAGAACGGATCGAAACAGTCTCGGACGATACGGACCTGGAAGAAGTGTACAACACGGAACGACACCTGCTTTACGTTGCCTGCACCCGTGCAAGGGACCATCTGCTCATAACAAGTGTCGCTCCAGCATCAGAATTCCTTGATGATCTGCGGATGTGAAGTCTCGAAATTCCCTTCGGGAAGACATAAGCGTTCTTCATGTTGTTACGACCGCGCAAATTTCAATAATGGAGCATCCTCATATTTGTCCGCAGCTCTTAGAGCCTGAATGTACGTGTCCCGTAAATCACCAGCCCCTGATGGTGATGCACACCCTTCGCCCTCCGACGTCGTCGACTCTACTTGATGGTTGTACCGTCGCTTTCGCCCCGCACCTTCGAATACTCAAACGATTGATCGTTCCACGTGATTCGATGGCCGACGCCCCGGCAGGCGCTGACGCTGCTGCACACGTGGGACCGATAGAATCGCCTGCCACAGAAAGACGCCTCGCTATCCCAATCAGATCCCGAGAAGTCCTTCGGATGTTCGTGGCCATGCAGAATCAACATTTCTCGGCCCCCAATGAACTCTGCCAATGCCTGGGCGAATCTCGGTTCGCGCTGAACGAGCGGTCGCCAGTGGCTCAACAACACGATCGCCTTCGCACCGTCACACAGATTCTTCCGCTCTTCCAAGTATCCGGGCCAGCGCTTTCGTTCGAGATCGAAGCCAATGAACAGCACGTCGGCCAATAGGTAATGCCATGGTGCTTTGTGGATCCAATTATGATGCGATTCGAAAGTTTCCGAATGATCCCCGTGGTTGCCAGGAATCGACAACTTCACCTTTTGCGGCCATTCGTCCCATTCAATCGGAACCTGGTGGGAGAAATCACTTAGACAGTCGCCAGTGTGGGCGAGCACGTCGCAGTCATCTTGCTGACATGCCAGTTCGTTCAACCGCCGCATTGTCTCACCCTCTGCGTGCGAATCGGAGATGTGTAGGATTCGAACCATCGCCTATATGGCGGCGTCAGTATGACGCACCGGTTCGCAACTGGACCAGAGAGAGCTATACAGTTCGGATTTCTTCAAAGCCATGGTTTACCTTGTGATCTCTTGTCGGGCATCAGTCCGTGAAAATGATCCTTCCGTTCTTCTTCGCAGCGCCAGAACGAACGAAGAAAGTGCTGTCTTTTCATTGCCTTAAGCATGACCAGCAACTCTTTCCGCCATGTCGCCAATTCATAGACTATCTCTACGCGGCGCAAACCTCTCAAAAACCCAAACTTAGCACTCCAGGGACACAAAATCAACCAGATTCTCGACGCCAAACCCTGCAAATCCAAGCCAATAAACACATAACACCGCCAGATCATACGCTCGCTGTAGAAAAGAGGAAGCAGGGCTGAGAAGCGGAGGGAGAGGAAAAAGCGAGATATTCCCAGCCCTGCAAAAGTGCTCTGATAAACAATATACCGAAAAGCTCTGCCCAAAGCTACCCAGGCCGGGGGTGTCTCAGTCAAGCCAACCTTGCCCCGTACGGTCACCGTCAACTATCGCCCGTGAACCGAGTACCTTCTCTACGCCGAAGGCAGGTTGGGCGAGTTGCTGGCGGCGACGCACAAACCGTCCGAAAACAGTCGCTTCGGTGCAGCGACCGAAAGAAAAAAAGTGGCGGTCGGAAGAAAACTTTGCAGAAAAGTGGTGTTTTAAGGCCTCTAATCCGGGGTGAAGGGCAATTATTCAAAAAAAATAGCCCACCATCTTGAACTCACCCGCCTTTTTTGCGATACTATAAGTACATCCCTGGTGGAAATAACCATCAGGCCCCCGGTTCCCTATGGGACCGGGCTCTTTTTTTGCGCTCACCTTGACGCAAGAGACTGCTGACTCTAAGATGACAGTATTATGAGTCGCTATTCCTTCTACATCGATGGCCTTAACGTGTATCACTCGCTCAACAATGCGAGATTCAAAAAGTACAAATGGCTCAACTATCGCAAACTTGCAGAAAGATTCCTTGGTCCGGGCGATACTCTTGTTGACATCTTTTGCTTTACTACCTACGCGCGCTGGAAGCCGGCGTCCTTTGCCCGGCACAGGGCATTTATCAAGGCCCTACGTTCTGTGGGAGTGAGGGATATGCAGGGACGCTTCATGAGGCACAAGGAAAGATGCCATGTGTGTGGCTCCCGCTATACCGCCCGCGAGGAGAAACAGACAGACGTGAATATCGCCGTCCACCTGCTGTCCGATGCGATGAATGACGAGTTTGATCGAGCCGTCATAATTTCTGGAGATACCGACCTCATACCTGCCATCGAAGCTGTGCACAGGGACGCCCCAGACAAGGAAATTGGTGTCATGTTTCCGCTGCGGCGATTCCACGACACCCTGAAAAAGACAGCCGATTTCTCAGTGACGATGAAAGAGCGAATGCTCGATGAGTGTCAGTTTCCCGGTGAAGTGAAGGTCGGTGGCACGATAATAGAGCGCCCGGAATCTTGGCAGTAAGGAAATCGGGAAGCAATGCACTGCGTTTGACTATTTTAACCCTTTTTGTTTTTCTGGACTATATTGAGAGGATATTACTCAGTAGGGGTCCCATCTTCCTAAAAGGACGCATACCCCCCCTCGACGTCTGCTCAGAGCGGTTTTGTTTTCGCCAGCCCTGAAATATTCAGCATATAATTGTAATTATATACTGAAAACATGCTCGACTACCCCCAAAAAGGTCGATATATTATACTGAAACGCTACGTAACATACTGAATATTTCGAGGGTATTTGAAATGGTCATCGACAGAAACAAGTATATGGACGCCACCGAAGCCAAACAGTTCCGAACTGTGACCGAGGCAAAAGCTATTGTGGACTTCAAGAAAGGGCGCGTCGGGGGAGTGCTGGCATGGATGGTGGTGGACCTGATGCTGTCAACGGGTTTGAGGGTATCCGAGGCAGCTTTGTTGAAGATTCAGGATGTAGATATAAAGCGGGGATTGCTGAAGGTCGCTAGGCTCAAGCGCAAGAAGAAGACGAAAGAGTCGTTGGCCGTCGGCAAGGATCTGATCGAGCATCTGCGGGAATACATTGCCTGGACGGACATGGCAAAAGGGCCTCTGTTTGTCGGAGGTCGAGGCCCATTGACATCGAGGGGCTTACAACAGATATGGAAGGCGGCGGTCAAGCGGGCGGGCCTGCCCAAGGAACTGGCCATACACTCGGCCCGACACACGTTGGCTGTTCAATTGCTCAAGAAGACGGGAAACCTCCGGCAGGTCCAGAAGCAATTAGGCCACGCTTCGCCGGCCACAACCGCCAATATGTACGCTGACATCACCTTCGAGGATATGCAGAACGGTTTGAACGGACTGTACCAATAGAGAAGCCGCACTGGAAAAGTACGGCTTGCTGAATATCCGCATAGAAAGAAACCCCAAAAGACCAAAGCAGTCTTCTGAGGGTTCAATTGTCAACGCTGAGTTACAGACGGCTTCCAATCACAAGCCAGACTAAAATGCTGGTGGTGGATAATCTGGATTAATATATGCCATGAGGATAAGTATGACTATGAATAGGATTACCACTATAGCCAGAGGTAAATATTTGGGCTTGCAGTCTTCTGTCTTAGTCATTTTAATACCTTCAACATGATCGTCCTGATTAGCAGGATACATTAAGAAATGATCGTGACTATTTCATGCTAACGCTGAGCATGAGGAGCCCTTGTGGAGCGTAGCGTAACAAGGGTCTCACTCGATGCTCTTGTTAGCACATGTCACTGAATAGACAATATCCTTTGCGAATTACATCCTGCCCCTTTACAGCTCAGATTCCGTTCTCTTAGGAAATCCTGAAAGTATGACTTCCAGAGAGTGTGGCTTGGCTAGGTGGCTTTCAATGCAAACGTATACTTTTGGCCAAACACACGGCCTGCACAAAACAAAAAACAATCAAGTGCCCAAGGATTCAAGTATCAAGGGTTCGACCTCACGAGACGGAATCCGATGCTGGCATGCGAGGCGTTAGGCGACTCGCTGTTGCGGTTCGCTGACCGGCAGTACCGGGCGCCTTCGTCCCGGAAGCCGCCACGTATGATACGGTTCGAGCCTGAATTGGGGCCAATAGGATCCGTCTGGTCGCCACCACTATAACTCTCATGCCTGTCTTGGCACCACTCATACACAAGCCCACCCATATCGTACAAGCCAAAGGCATTCGGTATTTTTTGACCTACCTTCATCGCACTATATGGGCCTATATTTCTATCATACCAACAATAGTGTTTTATTACCTTGTAGCCCGGATCGTCTCCCCAATAAAATCTTGTCTGCGTCCCCGCACGGCAGGCATATTCCCATTCCGCTTCCGTCGGCAACCTGAAACCGTTTGCGCTCCAATCCACTTCCCACGTATCAAGGTTATATACCGATTGTAAACCTTTTATCTCGCTCAGATAATTGCAGTACATAGCTGCTCCGTACCAGGATACTTCCACCGTGGGCTGATCCCACGATTGCCCAAATGGGTGACGCAAGGTATAAATTCCTCCCCATCTCGACAGTGGACAATTACTGTCACCCCAATCCACGCCCGATTCCTTACCCGTCGCTTGAAGAAATGTAGCGTATTGTCCCAGCGTCACGCTATATTTCCCCATATAAAAGCCCTGAGTTAATGTGACATGATGCTGCGGACCTTCATCCGAAAAACGATCTTGTTCACCACTCGGGCTGCCCATCATGAATGTTCCCGGTGGTATTAACACCACCTTCAACGGCCTCGCGTGGTCGGGCATTCCTGGTATGGGAACGACAACTCCCTCTGGAACATCAATATTCGTGTGAACTATTGAGTTTGTGTTGGAATTGCTATCTATTTGTCTGCGCCCACGAACACAACCAAAGATACAAATAGCAACAACAATACATAGGGCCAACAACAATAGATACTTTCGTGTACAAATAGCTCTCATAATGAATCTCCCTAAAAACATATTGTTCCAGCTAACGTTCGGCATCAGCGGACCGAGGTACGAGGGTCCGACTGAATGCCGTTGTTCTGTATTTCACTTGATTACTTCAATATCTGGTAAGTTAGCTTCAACTTTCTGCCAGTCTTTATTGTTATTAAGGCATTGCACAACAATAGGCATGGGATCTGGCCAAATCTCTGGCAGATTCATTTCTCCATCCATCTGTGGTATCCATGCAAGCTTTTCTTCAGGAGGACAAAACTGCGCGTTTACTCCAGGCTTGTTTCCTCTCGCATCTATGCGATACCAGCCAATTTCAGGGAGATGTAGCGCATTCAATCCATGTAGTGTAAATCCACTTTCATCATCCAGACAAAGACGTTGATAGCATATTCCTGCTGGAATCTTATTTGCTCGCAGCAGTGCGGCAAGCAAATGACTCTTGGCAAAGCACCAACCGGTTCCCTCTTGTAGCACTTCAGAGGCGCAGCAGGTAGTGATGGCAGCTTTACAGTCTCCGCTATGACTGATATGGTCTCTCACCCATTCATAACATGCGCGTGATATAGAAATGACATCAGTGCTTCCTGCAGCAATGTCTTTGGCGCACTTGCGAACATCAGGTGTCTTCCAATCGATTATTTCTGTAGATGTGAGGTATTGATTCATCTCGTTATGCACAGAACAGTGTATATACGGTTCCGTATAAGAACCCAAACAACGCTGGTTCTGCAGCATAAGAACCCAGCGACTAAATCGTGATTCAACCGTTAACCACTGTCTATAAAGAAGATACACGAATCTCTGCGATTTAGCCAGGGGTTTTATGCAGATCCGTATAAGACACCTTTCCAGAACTGATCTTGAGACCGTCCAGAGGGCTGCGCACGCCTTTGCCGCCCCTATTGAGAACATGAGTACACGCTATGTCGCTATTTTAGACTCCGTCCCCGTCGGTGCCCCGCGAACGGAGGGCACGTCGGAGAACCTTCGCCTTTGGCTGCAAAATAAAGACATCAACGCTACCGCAAATGTACCCCTTGACAAGTGAATTTTCAATCGAAAAGTGTGCAGCGTGCCAGAAGATGCAAAATGACGACGAGGCTCACGGCTTGGTGTAGCGTGAGGCGACCCATACCCGAAGTAGCCTTCGCGCCTTCAGCGATGGAACAAACCAGGCCTGTTTTCAGGTCCGCAGAGCCACTCGGAACTGTACAGAGTATTCCTATTATATGTACAATACTGCCCATTTCGGCCCGACTGAGTGACATTGCCCCTTGTTCTTGAGCGAATAATGAGGGTGGCTATTAGCAGGACTGATATTGTTGCGGAGTCGGTTCTCGTAAGAAAGTGAGAAAAGTGCGTTTTTTTTCGATTCTCTGCCTGCGTTTTGTCTCTGGCAAACGCTTGTATTGTAGAAGGACGTTTGTTCTCCGCTATCGAGTGGAACCTGGGGAGAAAAGAAACGTTGCATCCTACATGGGTGATGGAATTGGACTATCAGACACACCACCATCCAAGCACGCCCCTGCTTGCTCCTCCTAAATCCCTCCGGCAGGGGTCCTTTCAAAAATGCGCACTTGCCTTAACGGATTGGCCGCTACTTCTTACGAGACTTGCTGGTAGGTTTGTATGAGCATGTCTTGCAACGGCCATCTAAGCCACCCTTTGTCGCCCTATTCCTGTAAAAGTCGCTCTCCTTCTTCCAGCATTTGCACTTGCGGCAGAATTTCTCCTTGACCTCACCGACAGTCCGATGGCGTTCCTCGTATTGGAGGTTTCTCCGTACACCTTCTTTCTTCCGCTCGTGAGACTTGCCGGTGGGTTTGTATGAGCATTTCCTACATTGGTCATATAAGCCGTCTCTTCCCGACTTATTCCTGTAAAACTCACTCTCCTTTTTCCATCTCTTACACTTGCAGCAGAGTTTCTGCTTGACCTCTTTCACAATTCGATGACATTCCTCGTATCGGAGGTTCTTTCTCGCACCTTTTCTCTTTCGCTCGTAACGCTTGCGGGCATATTTATACTCACATTCTTTGCACCGCCAATGTAGTCCGTCTTTGCTTCTACGGTCTTTGCGAAACTGACTCTCAACTTTCCATATTCTGCATTTGCTGCATAACTTCTCTTTGGTCCCATTCACAACTCGGTGACACTCATATCTGAATCTTCTCCGAAGTCCCAACCTGAATGCTCTGGATCTTGTCGCCTGCACCGATTTTCCAATTTGCTCGGCTATTTCCCGTGCCGTCTTGCTTGGATATAATCTCTTGAGCAGATTCAGTTCTCTCTTCGACCAAGCACGTTTCTCTTCTGTAAGCCCCAGTCTTTGTGCCTTGGTTGCTACCGCCGAAACAGTCCGCCCAAGTTTCTCGGCTATTCTTTGTGGGTTCTCACTTGGGTAGAGTCTCTTGAGCAGATTAACTTCGTTGGCCGACCATAGACGATATTCAGTCGCTGTAATCCCCATATAGTATGCTCTTCGCCTGACCGATGTCAAAGGCCGTCCAGTTCGCTCAGATATTTCCCTTGCTCTCCCATCTGGGTAAAGTTCCTTGAGCAGCTTGACCTCATCTTTTGACCATGCAATCAAGGTCTTCTTCTTGGGTTTAGCTCTTTCCATGTTCGTGATTATACGTATTCTGGATCAAAAGGCAAAGACTGAAGGGCACTTGCAGCCCTTCATCTTTGTTTGGACACAGCACACAATCTCCCAGACTAGCCCTCAGAGGTGTTTTGCGGGGGTAGAATGGACGATCTCTCCTCGGAGGGTATCATAGGCCATATCTTCAGAGATCGCGCTTTAAATCGGCTCCGAGTGTGCTACGATGATATGTGAGATGTTCAAGGACGTGCAGGTGTTTCAGTGAAGTGTATAATGGAAGTCCCAGTTTGATAAGGATAGTATATGGCGAAGAAGGCATTCACATTGATCGAACTTCTGGTAGTCATTGCCATTATTGCCTTGCTGATGGGCATTCTGCTTCCGGCGCTCCAGTCGGCCAAGAGGCTGGCGGCAAGCTCGAATTGCCTTGCCAACGAGAGGACCCTGCTGATCGCCTGGATTATGTATGCCAACGACAACGACGGCTGGCTGGTCAGTAACCTGGCCTGCTACGATGAGGATACCAGAAACGATAAAACCGCCTGGGTCTTTAGTCCCAAGGATATAAACGGCAACAGTCTTGCCCGTCGTCCGGCGACACCGACCATTACGGACGAGGATCGCTTTCGAGGGATCCAGGCCGGGACCCTATGGGAATACATCAAGGACTTGGGAACCTATCATTGCCCGGGCGACAATCGCAGAAGCACCCAACAGCCCCCGCGAGACTGTTGGCGCAGCTATAGCATTAGCTATGCCTTTAGTCATATACCCGTCAGCAGCCAGTATCGAGGCAAGACGTATCAAAAAATGCAGGAAGTCAAGAGCGGGGCTTTGTATTATGTATTTGTGGAAGAAGAACACAATGGCAGCAATTATGGAGAGAACGAAGGAGGATGGGATGTTCGCGGGATCTTCGAACCCTTGAATCCCAGTGCGTGGAGGTTCTACGATCCCTTGGCGTCCTATCACCTGAAGTCGAGTACGTTCGGGTTTGCCGACGGGCACGCCGACCGGCGCAAGTGGATGGATAAGCGGACCCTCGAATTTATTCAGACGAACAAGGAGAATCCCGGGGCTCATTCCGGCATGTTGACCCCTTCACCTGACAATGAAGACCTGCGCTGGTTGATCCGACACTTTTGGTCAAAGGAACGGGCGTTGAGGTAGATGGGCGAGGATATGCCCTTGCGCCGTGCCGAAGACCATGTCCTTCGAGATTGTGCTTTCAATCGGGTCCGAGCGTGCTATGATGATATATGAGATGTTCAAGGGCGTGCAAGTGTTTCAGTGAAGTGTATATGGGAAATCCCGGTTCTATGGAGTCGATTATGAAAAACATGAGGCTGTTAGTAATCGGATCGTCATTTCTCCTTGCCTGTTCTGGAATTAACTGCTCCAGCGAACAGCAAGAGCAAGTGCAGAAGCCGCGCGGCATAACAATCGCTATGCGAAGTACCTCGACGACTTTGACCGATCTTGTCTATCCTCCGGTCACCGGGGCCGAAGTGTGTGTCGAGAATGTCTCAATCGAAACGGCCACGTTGACCTGCACTGCTGATACGGGGCTAATCAACGAGGAGACGGGCCAAATACGTCTTGTCGGGGACGTGGTGATCCGCACTGTTGACGGTATTAAGTTCACGGCCGAAGAGGCCGTCTTCTGGGACCGCTCTCCAGTGGAGAACAGTTACAGTCTGGCAAGATAGCTCGTGTCGACCATGCACCGTGAGATGTCTCGCGCCATTTACTGACTGGACACCCCCCTGAATCTCCCAGAGTAGCCATCAGAGGTGTTTTGCGGTCGTAGGATAGACGATCAGGCAACAAACCTCACGAGAGGGGAAAGTCCATTCCCTTCAGGACCCAGCGGGTCGTGGCTTTGGAGAGTGACTGGCCGCGCCCGTGAAACCCCTGGAGATTGCCAAAGGGCC
>Ga0255052_10002545_pt1 | contig 13073 bp, 8 predicted proteins | sample JV7_2_21_MG_FD_188632 | JGI IMG/M metagenome (GOLD analysis project Ga0255052, IMG submission 188632) | Seawater microbial communities from Jervis Inlet, British Columbia, Canada - JV7_2_21 | ecosystem: Environmental > Aquatic > Marine > Inlet | place: Canada: British Columbia | collected... | reverse complement strand
TTTCGGACAAGCTGGCAGGTCCACTCATCTACACCAACCTGATTCATGTTCTCGAGAGGTATCCCAACGTGGATGAGGCTCTGGCAGCGCTCGAGAAACCGCTCGAGTGACGGATAGACCCAACGAACGAGTCACAAAGACGAAGCCCCTGCCATTTGGCAGGGGCTTCTTATTGAATAACTTCCCGGCGGCGACCTACTCTCCCACGCAGTACCATCGGCGCTGAGGAGCTTGACTTCCGTGTTCGGAAGGGGAACGGGTGTTTCCTCCCCGCTACGGCCACCGAGTGCAAGCTCATAGGACCCAACGATATCCTTAGGCACTGCGGGGATCTCAACCATGAGAACCTTCATTACCATCGCCAAGATCCTAGCGATTGCCGGGCTGTCTCTTCTCCTGCTCGAGTATGCGCTGCGGACCGTCAGGAGTCTCTTCCAATATGGTGCTCTGTACCTCTCGTCCCCGTCTGCTGATGTCGAATTCCATCCGAAGTATGGCTGGATCAGTCCCTCATTGCTGCGAGTGAAGAAGGATGACGATTGCTACGGTCGGGGTTGGGTCACCTACAACGACGCGGGTTTTCGAGCACCTCCAATGTCGGACGCCCGCGATTCCGACTTGGTCATTTGCATTCTCGGGGACTCTACCGTGCACGCTTTTCAGATCCCCGATGGGCAACACCTGTCCCATCTGCTCGACAGCCGACTGCGCCAACAATTCGCCCGACCGTTCGTTCTGCCGCTGGCGGTCGGCGGCTACGGAAGTGCTCAGCAATGGATGCTCTTTGAGGAGTACTGCAGAGATTTGAATCCCGCTGTCGTGATTCAGCACTGGTGTGCCAACGACATGATCAACAACAGCTATGTTGCCGAGCGCTACTCGGGTCCGGCCAACAACAATGCCCGGCCGCGTCCCTACTTGGAAGACGGCGAACTCGTTGTTCGCCGACCCTACCCCGTGCATTTCTCAGACTGGATAGACGGCCTTCTGATCGCCAGGGCCTTCAATTCCCTGGGCCTGCAGTGGACCGAGGACCCCGAGCTCGCGAGTCAGGGATTGGAGGAAGGGTGGCATGTTGCAGAGGAGGTGACGCGGCGCCTTTCCGAGAGCATTCCCATCAAGATCGCTCTTGTGGAGGAGACCGAGGAGCGGGCCATCGAGATGTTCCGCCGTCACAGCTTTGTGGTCGCCACCTACTCACCGTTTACTGCCAACGAGACCTGCTTGCCCAACGACCCGCATCCCAACTCGGCAGGGCATCATCGCCTTCTGACGGCACTTTGGCCCTCCCTGGATGATGTCCTGCGGAGGACGGCCCCCGGAACGAACGCGTCGCGGCCGTGGGCTCAGTCCGGAGGAGGGGATCGGGAAATCGAGCGCGTTCCAGAGTGATTCGAATCCACTGGGGCGATTTCACCGTTCTCCTCGACAGGACTCTCTTGGGCCCGCGGCGCGAGAAGTCTCTGCAGCTCCCGCTGAATCGCCACCGAGTCTGGCCTCAACCTGGCAGCTGTTCTGAGGTGCTCGATTCCCTCACTCGATCGGCTCGCCCGGGCCAGTACGATACCCAGATTCGCGTGGGCCTCGACGAGGTCTGGCTCGATCTCCAGGGCCGAGAGGTAGTGTCGGATTGCCTCGTCCGTACGGCCAAGTCCTGCCAGCGTGTTTGCCAGCCGGTAATGGGCCATCGACCTCTCCGGGCGCAGCACAAGAACCTCGCGATAGTGTGCGATCGCCTCGTCGAGCCGGCCTTGCTTGGCCAGGACCCCCGCCAGATTGCTGTGGGCGAGGAATAGCCCGGGCTCCAGTCTGAGCGCCTTGGAATAATGGTCTTCGGCCTCGGCGTAGCGCTTCTCCTCTGTGAGCGCGGCACCCAGGTTGTAATGGGTCCGCCATTTTCCAGGCGATTTCTGGACCGCATCGGTCCAGAGATTCACCCGGCTTTGATAGATGGTGTTTCGGTTCACCGTGAGGGCTAGCAGTCCGATGACGACGATGGCAAGAACAGTAATCTGGACCCTTCTGGACGCTCGACGCCTTGGCCACCGCAGCAGTCCTGCCAAGACCAGGATCAGCCCGATGCTGGGAAGATACGTCTTGTACTCGGCGAAGACCTCCTGCTGCGGCAGAAAAGCATAGGGAATCAAGGCCACATAGAACCAAGCGATCCCCATGGCAATCAGATAGCGGTGCCGGTAGGCTGCATACACAGCGACGGCCAGGAGCACCAGATGGAACACCACCGCAGCTGCTGCAAAACCATCGAAAAAGCCTGCCGATAATGGGAAATCGTGGTCGATACAACTCCACCGTGGCAGGGGTAGGAGTAGGAGCTTCCAGTAATGGACGAATACCCTCGATTCCGTTAGGAAATGCTCCCAAAGACCCCAGGAGGGCTCAGGACCGAAATACCCGATGGTGAGTGATTCCGCGTCGAATAGGCCCCGCTTGCCAAGAAACACAAGAATGGCTGCACTGATGAGCAAGAGCATGCCAGCCAGGAGAGCAAGGACTCTCTTCCATGGGACTCGCTCTCGCACCCTTAGACAGAGCTCGATGACCAGACATGTCAGGGGAAGCGTGAGTCCGAGGTTCTTCGACCTCAAGCTTAGCCAGTAGAAAACAGGGATAGCCACCAGCCACGCCAGGCGACTGCGTGTCCATGTTCTGGCGAGCTCAGGCGAGCTCCGGACCCGAAGAAAGGAGATCACGCCGAGCAAGTAGAAGGTGGTCGCCAGTAGACCCCGCCGTTGGACGATGTAAGCGACACTGCTGGCTTGCAGAGGGTGGACGACAAAGAGGGCAGCCAGGAGAACCGGGATCCAAATACCTTCTGACTCGCGCGTGTCGGCTACCCTCAACAGATCCCGCAGCAGCAGGAAGAGCAGGAACGCGTTGAGTCCGTGCAGCAAGATGTTGACCAGAAGGAAGGTCGTGACCTCGAATCCGTCCAAGCCGACGGTCTTGTTGAAAGCGTAGTTCCACGCGAACGTGAGAAAGGTCAGCGGAGCGTCCGGATTGAGCCGCCCTCGGTAGAAATCCCGCACTGCCCCGAGCGCGCCTTCCGTCTGCTCGACTTGCTCGATGTGCTTCGAGTCGAAAAGGAATGCCTGGTGATCGGCGTTGAGGTAGGCGCCGAATGCCAGAGCCAGCAGGAAGAGTGCCGACCAACCGAGGAACGAGCGAGCTCTCACCTTCCGAGGGGAAGGGGAGTCTCTCAAACTCGATGCCAAACAGCTCCTTTGCGCGACGCCGGCAGGACGCGCTCAGTCAGCCACCAGATCGTCATCAGGTTGTTGCGAAAGACCAGTGAGTAGTGGTTCCCGTCTCGAAACCGTCTCCAAAGATGAGTGTCGCCAGGTCTCCGAGGATCTGGAAAAGAAAATCCGGACTGACCCCGCCGCCGACGCCGCACGACCTTTGTCTGCCCCAAGCTGTGCAACCGCTGCCAAACCCATCGCCAGGATTCCGCCAAACGCTCTCGTTAAAGCTCTGGGCCGTCCGGTTCGCCCAGTAATGCTGGCCAGCGACGAGGAAGTCCTGCTCCACCTGAATCGCCACCCAATATCTACCTGGTGCCAGAGAACAAGGAGTCGGCAAGGATATGGACAAGGCGGCGACGCCAGTGAAGGTCGTCAGGTCGGGAAAGTCGCAACCTGGTTGGGGAACGGCCGCTGGGAAGCCAGCGTTGTCAGCATAGAACCGCACGGTGACGTCCGTGACAGGCCCGGTGCCGCTGCCGGAGGTATTGACCTGATCGATGTTCCAGCTCTCTGGGAACGTGACCTCAAAATCGTCGGCGCCCTCGGAATCATAGGTGTCGTAGGCGGTCTCGAAGTCCTGGTCCGGCGCACTATTCCCACTTGCGGCGTCTGTCTGGTCATACAGCACGATAGCCACTGTTTCTTGTGAGAGGGCCGTCTCCACTCCTTGTCCCATGGCACCCTCACTGCCCACGGGCGCTGACGAAGCGATGTTGATTGTCAGAGCCACACCGGCGAGCAGCAAGAGCGCCAGGGTGGTTGCGCGGTTGTCTCTTTGTGCCATCGGTTCCCCCCAGGCGGACAAGAGTGGATGGAAGAGAGATCCGAACTCTTCTGCCTTTCCACTAGGCTCTTATCACGAGGCTTCGTGGAAGTCAAGAAGTGCTCCGAAAACGCGGCGTGCCACCGAGATAATCGCTCATCATACAAGTTCCGTAGGATCGAGATGTACCCTGCTTTGGGCCGACTCGTACCAGTGGCAGGCCTGCGCAGACATGAGTGTAGCGGCGCAGTTTACGTGTTGCTTGAAAGTGCCGTCCCCATCCTGCCCGAAGAGAACACCGCCGCGGTGACGGCCTTCTTCGATGACGTACTGCTGCAGGCGACGGCGAGTCCACAGGAGAACTGAATCGAGGCGACGTCGGCTGATGCAGCCAGCACTGCACAGATAGCTGCCCAGACGGAGAAACTGCGCCACGATGTCCGCACGTTCGAAGTGCACGGTAACCCTGTCCTTCTGGGCCCGGGTGGGAAGGCACCCCCGCTCTGCGATGAGGCGCTCCATATACTTGAACCCGGCAGCTACCCTCTCGAGCCACCGCTCCTCGCCGTGAATCGCTGCCGCTACGGATAATGCCTCGAGTGTGTAGAGGTGGGGATGGAGATGGGTCTCGCCGGTTGGATAGCTTGGGAAAGCCCCACATTTCTGCTGTTCTGCCAACACTCTTTCCACCACACGCCGGGTCGTCGTCTCCTCGTCGGTACCGCCATTGCTTGTCCCGCCGAGCATCAGGAACATCAGCGACTTCAACTGATACCCGGAAAAACTTTGCGACCATCTCTGTGTACTCGAAGTCGGAGTCCCATCGCAAAAGTCAATCAACGGCCAGAGGGTCCCATCGTCAAGGAGTAGATGGTTCAGGAAAGTGCTCGTGATGCGCTCGACTGCCTTCCCGACCTGCGGATCCGAGGAACGCATCGCCAGCCGCTCGAGACTGGTAGCCACGATCCCACTGTCGAAAGTGTGCAGAGACACTGGGCCATCGAGTTTCTCGAGAATCGATAGCGGTTGCGTTCCCACCAGACCCCAGCCCGGATGGATCGCGTCCCCCTCCAAAAAGTCAAACGCCCTCCGCGCCCGTTCCACAAGCCGTGGGTTTCCGGTGAGATCGAAGAGCCAGCAGAGGGTCGAGATTCCATATCCGGTGATCTCCGGGTAGGGACGGACGAAGGCGCTTCGCTCGAGGTCGTACCAAGCATAGAAGTGTCCTTCTGGTGCCTGAATCCCCGACTCAAGGAGCCAGCTGCCCAGCTCGATAACGGTGGGGCAGAGGTCCTGCCTGGTCAGGTCGACAACGGGTTCGGCTGCCATCTTCTCTCCAACCAGTCGTGTGGGATTTCGACTTCTTCGCCAGTTCTGGGACAGACCCATAGCTCCCCGTCGGGCAATCGCGAGACCTTCTCCATCGAATACCCCTCGGTGGACACCCAGCCCACCAGACGCGCCGGTGTGCCCAGAACCAGTCCGTGGGGCGGGACATCACGGGTTACCGTCGAGTGCGCCGCGATCATGGCGTGATGACCGATGTTGACCTCGGGCAGAACCACTACGTGAGCTCCCAAGGATGCACCGTCCCCGACGAACCAGCGAATCCCGGTCAGGTCACGCGTCTTCCAGGCTCTGGGTGAATTGTCGTTGGTAAAGACAACGTGAGGAGCCAAGAACACATCGTTGCCAATCTCGACACCTCTGTCCAGGCTCACCTTCGGAAAGATGCGGCAACGATCGCCGATCCTGACCTCTGGTCCGATGTACGCCATATGCCCGACGACCGCGTCGGCCCCGATCACAACCCGTTCGCGGATCTGACACAGGTTCCACACTTTGGTACCAGGCCCGATTCGCGCCTGCGAACTGACATCGGCAGTTGCGTGGATGAAAGGCCTCCTACTTTCGTCAGCGTCACTCATGCGAGACTCCTTTGATCACGCCCATAGACTCCAGACGCTCGAGGACGACCTGAGCTCGTTTTCTCCAAGTGTTCTCCCTCGCACGGGCCTGGAGCGCCCGCCGATGCCCCTCCTGCTGGCCGGGCCCGAGGGCCCACTCAATCTCACGGATGAAGTCCGAGGCTGTGTCCGCAACCTTGATTTCTGGGTATTTGAAGACCTCAGGCAGCGCTGTCGAGACGATCGGTTTCCCTCCAGCCATGTACTCGAAGGCTTTGATCGGAGACACTGCGCGAGTGGTCTCGTCGATTCGAAATGGCAAGATCGCAACGTCGAAGGCCGACAAGAGCTGTCCCAGGGAGCGATAAGGCTGGCGGGGCCAGAGAACGATGTTGGGCTCGCGAGGCAGCTGGTCCATCGCCCCGCCCTGCGCGATGAGGTCTCCGACCATGAGGAAAGTCCAATCAGGGCGGGCGCGGGCGACCTCGGTGAGCAGATCCCAATCGAGCCAGTGCGCCAGCGCGCCAAAGTACCCGACGAGCGTTTTGGAGGCGGCGCGCAAGCTCTCGAGCTCCGGGTTCCTGACCGCAGCAGGTGTCGCAAAGTCGTCATAAGCAGCCCCATTGGGCACCAGCAGGACATCGGGACGAAATGGTGAAAGCTCATCCTGAATCGTACTCGACGTAGCGAGTACGAGATCCGCCTGCGCCAGCGTCTTGCGATCGTCTTCGTGCAGGCTCGGGTAGGGATCAAAGAGTGAGAGATGGTCGACGCGATCGTAGATCAGGACACTGTCGGGAGAAAGCAAGCGCTGGAATCCGCTCTGATGGGGCCAGTATTGCCAGCAGACGAGTGGAGTACCCAGCGCCGTGACAGAAGAGCAGTCGCGCCCGTCGGCGACGAGAGTAGGGCCGTCCCCCAGCCGCTGTGCACCCCGGATCCGCCGGTCAGGCAGACCGGAGAAATCGGGGTCGGCAGCATAGATGACCGACATCCCGAGCTCTGCCAGCGCCACGGCCATCTGTTGCGGTCGCTGGAATAGATAACCCCAGGCTACCGAGGGCGGTGGGAACACGAATAACGGCAGACCGACTGGTTCGATGGCGCGCCGCAAGCGATCCACACAGGATTCTGCCGAACCGAAACGCAGTCGCGCGTAGGCCTCCCTGGGCAGCATCAGCTTGCCGAGCCTGTCCATCGCCCAGAACGGCTGTTCGACCGATTTTGCGATCAATTCGAACATCTCTTTACCCTGAGGCACAGGCCCGCCGATAGCGCTCCGCAAATCCCAGTTCCCGAAGAATCACATCGGCGCGTTGATCCCAAGTATTCTCCAGAGCGAACTTGCGCAACGCCCGGCGCGCTTCGGGGTCCTGGCGCTCCGCCACCGCCCGGTCCAGGCACGCTATGAACTCCTCGGATGACCGCGCTATATGCACCCCATCGACATTCCGACACCTGGGAATATCCGTGCTGACAATCGGTACTTCCATGGCAGCGTACTCGTAGAGCTTGACCGGGTCAGCCGCGCAGGTCTCCTCTCCCAGACGAAACGGAATGAGACCGACGGTGAAGCTGTCAAGGTAGGCGGGGAGCTCAGCATGGGGTTTCAGGCCCAGGTGATGAACGTTGCTGGGGAGCAGACGGATGTCCTCGAATGTCTCTTCACAGAGTACCGGCCCGACGAGGACGAACCGCCATTGTGGCTGCGCTCTTGCGGCCGCCTGCAGAAGCTCGAAATCGATCCACCACCCGAGGGCACCCATATATCCAACCAGAGTCGAGACACCATCGACGATGGGCGCCAGGTCTGCAGGTGGAGGACGATCGCCAGGAGTCCAGTGATCGGTGTCCACTCCGTTGGGGACGAGCGACGGGCTGACTCCGGCGCCCTGCCTCAGGTGCTCCACCAGGACCTCGGATACCGCGAAACACAGGTCGGCTCGGCGGGCCGCTTCTACTACCTCGGCCTCTGTCGACGATGTGACCACCGGGGTATCGATCAGGTCGAAGATGGCCCGGCCCTGCCGCTGCCAGGCGGCCCGACGCCCAGCATAGTGGCCGGCCGCCGCGGAATAGAAGACGGGTTTTCGCAGTCGTTTCAGAGCCGCAAGATCGTTGCACAATATGATGTCCCCTGGCACTGGGAGAAGGCTGCCGAAGGTCCGCTCCACATAGTTGTTGGGACAGAAAACCACCTGCAAACCCCTCTGTCGCAGCACGTCGGCCAGGTGACCGAGTCGCTGTTTCATCCAGAACCAGTCGTGGCTGGCCAGAAAGACGATCGTCTCGCGGTCGACGTCCAGGACTCGTCGGACGATCTGCCGCCGGGAGCGGTACAACCCCTGAAGGGAGCCGACCGTCTCGGAGATGCCAGTGAGCCAGCAACCGAGGATCGGGCGGAGCGACCACCGGTACCAGGACTTCCATCGGTGGCGCTGGTCCAGCGCCCAGCGGGTGTGGTCGGCGCGCCAGATGTAGAACGCGGTCAGCAGCCCACTGACGACAGCAACCGGGAATGCCGGTGACTCGAGCCCCGCCAACAAAAGGCCCGCCGTGAGACTGGCGAGAGTGGTCAGGGTCAGAATCTCCCTGACCGTGTTTCCTGCCGTCCCCTGGTAGATACGAGCTTCGCCGTTGCCCAGAAGGTAGTTGCGGTGCAGTCGCAGAAGCTTCCACCAAGAGCTCGGTCCCCGCCAGTAAGTGACCGCCTCTGGCGCGAAGGCCCACTGGGCACCGATGCCAGTGAGGTTGAGACTGAACAGGGTGTCCTCCGCCCACTTCGTCAAGTGCTCGGGATACCCACCGAGGCGAAGACCCAGGACGCGGCGGAAAGCGAAACTGCGGGAGGAGGGCAGGAGTGTCCTGGGGTTCGTTTCCTCCAATGAGGGCACGACAAGCCAGGAGGTCCGGTGGCAAAAAGTCGGCGATTCACGGTGCATCTCGGACCACCCGATGACGCCATCCACCTCTTCATCGTGCTCGAAAGGTGCGGCGATCTCCTGCAGCCATCTTGGACTCAGCTCGCACCCCGCATCAGTGACTGCGACGATTTCGTTTCGGGCTGCACCGAGGGCGACGTTGCGACCCCGGGCGATGTTGCAGCCGGGTTCGACGAGCACTCGGATCTCGAAGGGCAGCTCCGGCGAAGCCTCCTCCAGAGCTCGAACGGTGCCGTCGGAGCTGCCGCCGTCGACGACGACGAGCTCATCGGGTAGGCGAGTCTGGCAAGCGATGGACCGCAGCCACGGCACGATGCTCTTTTCTTCGTCGAGCACGGTCGCGATCAGCGATACCTGAACCTCTCGTGGTGTTACCCGTCCGGTATCCACGGCTTCAAATCCCTTGTCAAGCCAGGACTGCGATTCCTCGGTGAACACGCGCAGCGAATCGTGAAAGACAGCCGGGTCGGAGATTCGCGCGTCGAGCACCGACCGGCAACTGGGCGGCAGCAGCAGTCGCCAGGGCCAGCAGAAAACTGCTGCCATGAGACTGCGAGGCGTCGGTCGCAACTGGCTGGTGGCAGAAAGGAAAAGCAACCGGCTGCGCCAGCGCCGGAGGCGGCCCAGGATGCGATAGCCCAGCGTCTCCTCGATGGCGTTCAGGTCTGTCTCCAAAAGCTTCAGTTTCGATCCCAGCTCCGCCTGCCGCTTGCGAGCTACTAATGATGCCGCCGTCGTCTCGGCACGGGCGGCCACCAGGGCAGCCCGGTACTCGCGCCGCAGTTTCTCCGCTTCGAGGCGGTGAACAACCTCTGCTGTCTTACGATCGGTTTCGATCTTCCCGATCGTTTCAGCGAGGACCTGCCTCCCCCGCTCCAGCCTGCTCTCTGCTGCCTGCAGATCCGCCTCTATCCTGGACGCTTTTGCTTCTGCCTGCTGTTTGCCCTCAGTAGCAGCGGCCAGTCGCTCGTGTAGCCGCTCGACTTCCCCGCGCTGCCGCTGGATCACCTCCCGGTGCTCTTGCTGTAGAGCCGAGAGCCGCTGCTCAGCCCGACCTGTTTCCCGCTTCTTGTTTGCCAACGACAGGGTCCATCGGCGCTGGGCGGAGCGCAGGTCCTCTATCCACCGGCGCTGCGCGGCGGCCAGGAGATCCCTGGGATCCGACTTCTCCGCGGCGCCATCATCGCCGCGGACTCTGGCCACACAACAGATCAAGTAGCACGAGAGCTCGTCGGGCAGATCATCGTCGAGCAACCAGTCGAGGACATCGCCCGAATCGGGTGAGATCTCCCGTGCCATCTCCAGGGCCCCGAGCTGAGCCATCGGGACTTCCAGCAGAGGCTCGAGTCCCGCCTGTTCTGTCAGGTCGGCGAGAGTGGCTCGCGGCGTCTCGTGTCCGTAGGGCCAGGTGCCTTCGTGTGTTCGACGCCACCGCCACCAGCGGTAGGCCACACAGCGACTGTTCGGGACCAGCGCGACAACGTACCGCCTGCTCAGTCGGCCCATGGCGCGAAGCAGCCTGACGATATCTTTCTCCTCGTAGTGCTCTAGCACTCCGGCGTTGAAGACACAGTCGAACGGCTCGACTTCGAGGGACTCATGGGTCGCCTCGAAGAGGTCGGCGTGATGGAGGGCCGGTCGGGGGTGATCCCTGGGCAGGTATCGCTCAGCAGCCTCCCCTGCTCGCTCCAGCATTGCTGGGGAAAAATCCATCAGGTCCACCGAGAAGCCCCTCTGCAGGAGCCCGATTCCGGTCAGGCCGCTGCCACAACCCGCTTCCAGGATTCTGCTGACCGGCGGGTCAAAGGACTGTAGCAACGCTGCCAGCTCTTCGGTGACCTGACGGCGGAATTCCCGCAGATCGGAGACCAGACCACCCGCGAGACTCTCCCACTTATCGCACTCGGTGACCATGTCAACCCGCCGGGGCAGCGGCCTCCTTCTCCACAGGCGAGGAATCCCTGCGACGACCTCTCATTCTGCTGATGGTCAGCCACGCGAATCCACCGAGAACGGACAGGCCGGAGGCCAGCTGGGCCAGCCGCATCTCGATCCCACCGTCATAGGTCAGCTCCACCGTACAGGTACCGTCACACTCCGGGGCAATGACCATCATGCCCAACCCGTCACTGCGAATGGGCCGGGTCTCTCCAGCGACCGATGCCCGCCAGCCACGATGATAGGAGACCTGGACGGACAGAAGCTGGCTCGGCTCGAACTCAGCGGTCACATCGATCTGATGCGGGCTACGCCACTGGAGATCGGCGGCAGACAAGCGCGACTCCCTCAAGGCTCGGTCGTAGGCTTCCAACGGCTCGATGTCCACCGCATAGATCGGAGCTCGGTCCACGACTTGTCGCTCGGAGATGACATGGGCCAGGGACTGGGAGCTCCCGGGAACGGCGTAGATCGTGTCGTCTCCTTCTCTCCACAGCTCGGGGTACACACTCCGAAACTTGTCTGGATCACGGAAGCTTTGATAGGCATCTCTGCTCCGCAGCCCGCTGACCACGACTGCTTCAACACCAAACGCTCGAAGCCATTTCGCGACACTCTCGCCATCATCTGTGGTAAAGGGCACACCAAAGGTGACGGCCGGAATCTGACGATTCACGATCCCCGGTTGGAAGCCACCGCCCACTTGTGGGTTATCGGTGAAGGCGTTCAGCCAGAACTGTGTAGATCCAGTGGCGAACACCCGGGCGTCGGGGAGGTTCTCCTGCAGCCATCGCGCCGTCTGGTGTTCCACCGTGGTCTCGATCTCGGCCGGCCGGATGAGCCTACGGGCGTAGCGTCGGTAGTTGGCGACCTGGACAGCAACCAGCAGCAGAAGGACTGCCAGACCCACAACACGCGCCTGCTGCGGTGACCGCCGGGCAAAGCTGGCCATACCAACCACCAAGATCGGTGCCAACGCCATCTCCAGCTCGAGGTGGTAACGGGACGGCTGTGGAACCAGGTAAATGCCGGCAATAGCCCAACTCAGGGTGAGGCTACCCATGAACAGCAAGAACAAAGTGCCCGCTTGTAGCCACTGTGGACAACCGGCTCTCTTCAGCAAGACCCGTAGCACCACGGCGGCCACGACCAATAGCGAGATGTAGACAACCTGTATCACTCCAAATGGAAAGCTGCCCACAATGTGCTGCGCGTTGCGAGCGATTGTGCCGATGGACGATGGTGGAATCCACGGAGAGACAAGGGCGTAGGCCAATAGGGCAATCCCGATGGCAGCCACTGGCACTCCAGCTCGCCAGCGACCAGAGTACGCCAGAAGGTAGGAAAACACGGCGACGGCCAGGGCCAAGGTGCCAATCCAGTTGGTCAACGCGACCGCAGCAAGAGCGGCTGCCGCCAGGTACACCCGCGCGGGACGGCGTCTGGACAACGCCACGTGCAGCGCCAGAACGGCGAGTGGTAACAGCGTCATCGCTGCAATGTGCGGTCCATCTCCGTAGCCGACCAGGGCCTGCAGGCGCCGAGGCCCCCAGCGACTCCCAAGGTCGGTAGCAATCGTCGGAATCAGAAACGCTGAAGGTGAGAGGACCGAGTAGACCAGGGCGGCGGCGAAGCTCCAGAGCCGCTCGCCCGAGAGAGTCTTGGCAAGCCAGAAGAGGGTCACCGGCCCCAGGCAATACATGGCCGCCGTGACTGCGTGATGTGCTGAGGCCGGCGACAGATCCCATAGGCCGGCAAACCCAGCGACAAGCACATGCAGGAGCGGGGGATACGTGTTCTGGAAAGGGACCCCTCCGTACCAGAGCGGAAACCAGCTCAGCTCCCAAGGATGCTCCGATATCCACCGACTGAGGCCGATGTACGCTCCTTCGATCGAGCCCATGTGCAGGCTGTACTCGGTGACGAAGAGCTCTCGGCACACAAAGACGTTGACGGCCAGCAACACCAAGACGCAGGCCGCGGTCTGGAGGCCAGGTCTCGTGGTAGAGGCAGGGAAACCCGCTTTGGCGATCCTGGGTGGCTTCACGTGGTCTCCGGTTCGCTGGCAGCCAACGGCGGCCTTCTGGCGCGGATGAACCAGTCGTCGCCTCGATCTTCGGTGGGATAGCCCAGCTCCAGAAGAAGGCGGAATACCGGTGTGTAATCGATGGAATGATCTAACGCCAGGCAATGAACGGTGCGCAAAGACTCGATCACGAAACCGGCGTCCCCGAGCTCCCGAGTCAACTCCTTCCGGCAG
>Ga0255052_10002544_pt1 | contig 13075 bp, 13 predicted proteins | sample JV7_2_21_MG_FD_188632 | JGI IMG/M metagenome (GOLD analysis project Ga0255052, IMG submission 188632) | Seawater microbial communities from Jervis Inlet, British Columbia, Canada - JV7_2_21 | ecosystem: Environmental > Aquatic > Marine > Inlet | place: Canada: British Columbia | collected... | reverse complement strand
GGTTGTTTTCACTGTGCCCGGGGTCATCATCGGCGCGCAATTCGGGGCCGGCGTGGCCAGCCGGATATCGCAGCATGTCCTGGAGCGCAGCCTTGGAGTGCTGTTTCTGTTGGTCGCAGGGCTGACACTGGCGGAGGTGCTGTTGTAATCTTGCCAGGCTCCAGTATGGAAAGGTATGAAAGGAGCATGAAAGCAAAAGCGGATATCAGATTCGTAGGCTTGGTAGTATTGATGGAAACCGATGAACAATGGCTCACCGGAAAACGATATCTGAACATGAACACTGGAGTGAACAACTGAACCGCCTATGCAAAATGAAAGAATTTACAGACAACTTCTTGTGTAGCCTTCCATTAATCATAACACGATCCTGTACACACACAAGTTGTTCGTTCAGCATGGTGTTGATGTTGCCTTTGTGAACTTTAACGATGAAGAAATTCTCGATGAGCAATGTGTTAAGGAACTTGAAGAAGAGATAATGTCTGTGGTTGAACAAGCCTTTGCCCAGCCCGTGATCATATGGTATTATCACTGCACCGGTCGCCAATTTAGCCGGCTTGGAATGACGAAATGACAGATGTCCCGGAACACTTTGTTCGTGAATTCATCGAAGCATGCCACGACACGGCGGCTCGCGGGCTCGTGCGTTGCAGTAGCGGCAACATGTCTCTGCGACTGGATTCGAATCGGATGCTCATTACGACGTCGCGCAGTTGGATGGAAGATCTATCCGCTGACGGTGTCTGTGTATGCAGCATTTCTGACCGAACCGCCACGGATGAAAAAAAGCCGAGTGTCGAAATGGGGTTTCACGCGGGCATCCTGCGTAGTCGACCCGAGGTCAACGTGGTGCTGCATTTTCAGACGCCTTGTGCAACCGCTTTGGCGTCTCGACACGTAGAGGATGTCAACTATTTCGTAATTCCGGAGGTGCCGTTCTACATTGGACCTGTGGCGCGGGTCGGCTACAGGCAGCCTGGCTCGGAGGACTTGGCCCGGGCTGTAACCGATGCCATGCGCACCCATGATATGGTGACCATAGTCAACCACGGGCAGGTGTGCGTAGCCGACAATTTTGCCCATGCGATCCAAAATGCCTCATTTTTCGAGCTGGCCTGCGAGATCATAGTGCATGGTTCAGATGAGCTCACTCCGTTGTCCTGCGAGGCCGCACAGTACCTGCTCGACTTGAGAGGCAAAGCAGAAAAGAGAAATATCTGATTAAGAAAGTGGTAATACTTTAGCGAAGTGAAGCATTTCGCTAAAGCGGTTCAGGGTTCACAGTTCCAGGTTCACAGTTGGTCGAAAAAAATAGTTTTACCAGCCACCAACCCTGAACCGTGAACCTTCTAACCTGGAACCAACACTTTTGCCGCACGCGGCTAAGGTGTTACAGAAAGTGGAGAAACGCTATGTTCGACTACAAGAGATGTGGCGTCGTGATTCTTGCCGTGCTGATGGCGAGCACGTCCTACGGCGTAACGATTCGTGACTTCGAGAACCGGGCCTTCACCGGCTCGACCGGTGAGATACTGCGCTACTGACTGTTCGTTCCCGGTAATTACGATCCCTCGCACAAGTATCCGATTGTGGTCTTCCTGCATGGCAAATCCCGGAAGGGATCGGACAACATCAGGCAGATAGGCACAACCGGGGCGATGCTCTGGGTCAAGCCCGAGCAGCAGAGGAAACATCGGTGTTTCGTCATCGCCCCCCAGGCGCCGGCGGACAGCGGGTGGGGTTGCCCGGAAATGCTGCCCGAGGTGATGGACCCTATCCGCAACGTCATGGCGGTTCTCGATACGTCGGATAAATGAACAGTCTCAAGAAGAAACCCTCAGAAGACAAACACTGTCTCGCGAGGGTTCAAAACAGGAAACTTCTGACGACTTGATTCCAGCCGATGCCCGCGCCCCAAAGCTCCGGAGTAATTCAGGGCGCTCGCTGTCCTCCATCAAAGCCGGTCATTATCAAGCACAACTGATCGCAACATGTATCGTACCCGTTCAAGTCCCCAATGAGAGGGAGAATTAAGTAAGGCGTCGCCGGATTGCCGAATGTTCCTGGCATGACTCGTAATGAAGCGGTACCTGTCGTTTCGCTTCATCTGTGCTAGAGCAAAGGGGGCGGAACGGTGGAGTTGTTCCGCCCCCGGTTGTTGCTGAGATCACTTGCCGGCTTTGGATTGTGGCAGGAAGTTCTCCATGACCCAGAGTTCTTGATTCTCTCTTGTGACATCAAATGTTACTTGGCGTCCATCGGGATGCACACTTATGTCTTCCAGGTCTCCCAGCCCCTTCAGCTCCTTTGCCAGCAGCGTCTGCGGTTCTCCCCCTTCAGCGGGGACACGCCACAATTCTAACTGACCGGACGCGAGTTTGACAAAAAGAACGTAGCGTCCGTCGGGAGTCCAGGCAATTCCACGTATGCTCTCCGTATCTTGAAGGCGAAGAAGTTCGCGTGGTTCTCCACCTTCAACCGCTATCGCCATGAGTATTTTATCGTCTTTGGCAAAGACGAGTTGTCGGCCGTCAGGCGAGACATCCAGGCCTTGCCATCCGACGCCCTCCCGATAGAGTTCCTTCTCTTTGTCGGTTTCCAGGTTGTACATCATGATGCGCCTGGGCTTATCACGCCCCTTCCGGATATAGAAGACCTCCTTCCCGTCAGAAGACCATTCGTAGTGAGAGAGCAGGCTATTGGGTTCGCGCGGGATAATGAAGGTGGCATCGCCGGTTTGGGCGTCGATCAATGAGAGGTGGCACGGACTATATTTCGAGGATAGCATAGCACGGACCCCTACTCCGCAGAGGATGGAACGTCCGTCTCGGGACCAGCGGGGATGGAATGCGACCGCTGGGAGCTTGAGGATGAGTTCGCGCTCTTGCCCGGTTCCCACAGAGCGGATTACCAGAACGCTTCTACGGTTAGAACTCCCCGGCGAAGGTCTCCGTGACACGTAAGCCAGATTCTTCCCATCCGGGGACCAGGCAGGTGAACTGTTGAAAGTCTCGAAACTCCGGATGGCTTTCGCCAGTGGAACAACTTCTTTGCCGGTCTCCGGATCAAGCGTGGCAGTGTAAACATCACGCGTATCGTGTGCGACGCTATAGTAATAAGTACCGTTTCGAATCAATCCTATCGGTTGAAACCCTGCCTCAAGACGCCTGACCATTTGGGGAACACCCTGGGATGTGCCTTCATGAACCTCAATGGACGCCATGGTGTTGATGCCAGTGCGATCGGTAGCGAACAACAATCTCCTGCCATCAGGAGCCCAGCCAAGTACTTGATCATCAGCCGGATGTGTTACCAAGGGAATAGACTCCCCGCTCCCGTCGGTCTTGAGAAGGAAAATGTCGCGCTTCGAACGGTCATGGCTAATGGACAGATCTAAGTCGTAGGCGATGTAGCGGCCGTCCGGTGAAAAGAACATCCTGTCTGTTTTTTGATTCTCATTGCCTAACTCCCTCTCGAACGTTTTGAGAATACGTCTGGAGCCGTCCTCCACGGAGATCAATACGATACGTCTGGTGTCGATGGTCCAGGCGTAGCCTTTCATTCTATGGTCAATAGTCGCCAGAATAGTGTTGCCGTCGGGAGACCAATCGCGTGGATAAATCCATTCTTCAAAGTTGGCCGTGCGATAGAGGATGCGACGTGGTGCCGTGCCGTCCAATCCAACAATACGCAGTTCGTAATAACCTTGAGGTTTAGCACCTTCCAAGCTCCATGAGTAAGCGACGTGGCGACCGTCGGGCGACCAGATCGAACTAGTGCCGTACTCATCACCCGTGGGCGGCCCGTCCCATGTCCCTTCGTCAGTGATACCCCGGCTTTCACCCGTGCTTAGGTCATATACACTTATGCTTGGTGGTCCCCAATTCGTATAAGCTATATAACGACCGTCCGGCGACGGCTTTGAATCCGAACCACCAAATACCAACCAATATAGGGCGATATTTTCAGCTTGCAGCTCTTGTCTAGTCCCCTTGGCTCCCCAGATTTTCCGAATCGTTAGCTCCGGGTTACCAATGTCCCTCTGCAGGGCGGCAAGCCGCGTGCGAGCCTCAGCTATCGCTCTTTTCTTCTCCTGAATATCTTTTGCTCGCCCAACGCGTTCTACCATCAGCTCTGTTGCTGGAACAATGGCGCTCACTGGATACTGATCGATGAGCTTTGCAAAGGTCGCCTGTGCAGCGTCCAATTGTCCCGCCATGAAATGAGATCGCCCCATCCAATACTGGGCATCTTGAGCAATTCTACTGTTCGGCGAAATGTTTATCACTTCTTCGAATTGGGCAATAGCCGCTTTGTACTCCTTGCGATTCAGTAGCTCATTTGCTTTTTCGAAATGCTGTTCGGCCTTTGTAACTGTCTCTGATGCAGTTTCTGCCAAAGCCGAAGCAGATATCCCAGAGACGATTACTAAAATCAGGCATACTGTTAATGAAACTAACGTTACTCTCTTCATTTTTGTTCCCTTTCATTTCCGGCGCCGATCGACTGCGCCATATCCATCAATTGTGACATTTCGACATTGCCAACTAATACATAAGAAAGAGCATCATCTCTCCACGCAAGAATGGCTCCTCCGCTCTGTCTCTTGTTGAGGTACACGGCATACTCTCTGAAATCCTGCGCCACAAGCTGGCGTTCTCCATCCAAATGCTGTTCGAACAGCGATATCCTGTCGATGCCGTTACTGTACGACAGGTGCAGGGCGTCCCGATCTTCAATTCTTCTGATCTTGTCGAGTCTATGGCCGGGATAAAGCCTCGGTGGCGCCACCAGATCGAAGTTAGAGGTTTCGCGTGCCTCGGAAAGTGTCAGTGTATGCCCATTGGCAATTGTGGGAGCTTGTGGCGAACCGATTTGTCGTTGAGATGAAGGTCCTCTGATAATTATGCCCGGACGCGTGAATCCAGGCCCATCATCAAGAAATTCATAATACAGGACGTCACGTTGGCTCACGTGCATGCGCGCCGGTTGTGGAGGGGAGGAACCCAAAGAGGCAGTTCGAGCAACAACACCTTGATGTTCTCTTAAATACAGGTTGATAGTGGTTGACTCATCAGCCGGAGCAATCGCGACATCACGCCGGGCAAGCTCCAGCTCACGCTTCAGCCCCGCGACGTCTCTGGACAGAACGAAGCATGCCAGACAGGATACAATGATCAGGAGTGCCGCAGCCAAACCGCCGACCCACACTAACCGCGGGAGCCTGTCCCAGGATAGTGTGCGGATTTTGGCCATTTCCGGCCTTCTTGATTCTTCCAAAGCTGCTCCGGCATCCGCCAGTATGCGCTCATGGTCAATGACAGTTCGGTCAATGCTGATTCTCTCAGCCAATTGCTCTATCTCTTCTTGTTTCATTCTGGCTTTCCTGTTTCAAAATTGCCCGTAGTTTCTCAATTGCATATCGATATCGACTTTGCGCTGAGTTGATTGAAAGACCAAGCAGACCGGTGATCTCCCGGAATCTCATTTGCCCCTGAACATGTAACACGAACACTTCGCGCTGCTCGTAGGGTAATTCTGCCAATGCCTCGAAAACTCGGACAGATTCTTCGGCGTCAATGAGCTGCTTTGTGGGGCTGGTTGAAATTGGCGGAGAAGACAACTGATCCGGTCGACATGTCGATTGCCTCGCCTTGTTGCGCAATTGGTCCCGGGCCCTGTTGGCCACGCAACTGATCAAATAGCTTTTGAGATTACTGTGGATCATTGAACCATCAACCGTTCCTGCAAAGTCAACAAAAACATCGTGAAGACAGTCCTCTGTGGATTGGATGTCGGACAGAAGAGATGTCGCCACCCTAAGCAGATCGTCTATGTACTTTTCGTATATTCGACGCAGTGCGTCTTTGTCTCCGGCACGCAGCCTGCTTAACAAACGCTGGTCTTCAAACATCAGTATTCCTCAGTTCTGCCACGGTCGAGGCCTCAACCACTGGAGTGACGATCCAAGTGCCCATTTTAGTCTAAATAATCTGCTATTATGGTATAAACTACGGCTTATGCAACATAGTCAAGATACTTTGAACAATAGTTCATAACACCCTTGAAAACATTGAGACTATGATGTTGATGTAGAGCAGCAGGAGATCTGAGATGACTGTTGGTGGACCGGCGAACTCTGGAGGTCATCCGACTCAACACCAAAGATCCGTCGAGCCACTCCGGCATCAACACAGCTTCGCCCGACAACGAAGACCTGAAGTGGCTGCTGGAGCACCAACTGGCCAGGAACAGTTACAACCGCCGATGCCGTAAGACAATACGAGGAAGTACTGGGCCGGATTGGATTCGAACACCCCGCCCTAACGCCCCAAAAAACCCCGATTTTGGCAGGTGGCAGCGCAAAATCCGACGCGCCTGATGCGCCGAAGCACCCTCAAGACCCCGATCTTGACGCACTCGTGAAGGCGTGGCCGGGACTGCCGGAACATATCAAGCAGGCAATCAAGGCGCTTGCCCGTAGCGGTGGAACAACGTGATAAGGAGATTGCAAAGCGGAGACACCTTGATGAAAGACCAGGAGACCAAAGAAAGATTCATAGAGCTACGGGCAAAGGGCCTGAGCTTTGAGAAGATTGCCAGGCAACTGAAGGTGAGCAAGCAGACGCTCATCAACTGGAGCAAAGAGCTTTCCACCATCATATCAAATCTACGGGCCATTGAACTGGAAGCGCTGCAGGAGAAAGACTACTTGACCAAGAGCGCGAGAATAGAACTGTTCGGTGAGCGGCTTGAGGCAATCAAGACGGAGCTGGATAGGCGGGACCTATCCGAGATACCAACAGCAAAGCTCTTTGAGTTTCTCGAAAAGTATGGCAGAATCCTCAAAGAGGAAGTGGTGGAGGGGGTAGCATTTCAAGAAAAGATGCCACTTGGCCAGTGTTTCGATGACTTGGACACGACTACTAGGACGTGGGAAACGTAGACCAAAAGTGTTCCGTTTCTTGACCGCTTGGAATAGGGGATATGATCAGCCTCATTTGGCATACGGGGATGCGACCGAATGAAGTGTGCTCCATGAGACCTTATGATATTCTGCGGGATGATAAGAAGTGCTGGCTCTATATTCCGGGCAGAGATCAGAGTCCAGTGGGGAAACACAAGACCATGCGATTTGAAAAGGTCAAAGTCATTCCACTGACCAAGGAATCACAACATATTCTTCGCAGATGGATCAAAGATTTCGATTCCAAGGATTACGTCTTTAACCCCGCCGAGAGCGTGCAGGAGTTCTTGGTCAAAAAAGCCAAAGAGCGAAAGACGCCACTGTCCTGTGGTAATCGGCCGGGAACGAATCGCAAGGAGCATCCTATGATCAAGCCCAGGGATAGGTATGACCACCATACCTTGCGTAAGGCCTGCCAAAGAGCTTGCGTTCGAACTGGAGTTGAGTTGTTTGTGCCATACGATCTTCGCCGTTCAATGGCCACACGGGCACGAGCCACGCTTGGCAAGGAAGCGGCCAAGGTCTTACTCGGTCATGCAAGTACTTCCACGACCGAGACCTATCTGCTGGAAGAAGTACAAGAGGCCATGAAGGTGGCAAAAATACTCTCATGCTAGACAATAGCAGAAGATGCTTGACGCAAGTTTTCCCTACAAATAGCTTCAACTTGTTAACTTAATGAACTGGTAAGACTGATAACCAGGGTAATGTGGAGACAATTAGATAGGTGGCACCGCATGGTAGGCATCCCAAAAGGACAATTTACCGCCTTGACTCAGTTTGAATATAGGTTGCCGAGCCTCATTCGCCGTATCTCTTATCGTTGTTTTTTTCTTGCATCAATATCTTCCCTTTGGTATTAACGTACAATAATAGTGTGTACAACTAGGATGTCTTGCCATTAGAATGAAGAAATTGGTTCGATAAGGAGAGGTGATTGGCGTGTCAAAAAGGCACCGGTAGTTCGAGGCTTATTTTGAATGGAGTCGAAAATCTATAGGGAGGACAATGGCCATGGCGACAATCGCTATTCCTAACAAGGTTAGGGTGCCAAACTCACTGACGGTGGACTTGGCAAAGGCAAGAGTCAATCTAGCAGCACTCCTCGCACGTAGAGGGAAGGAGTTTAGTCAACAAGCTCGGGAATCAGCAAAGCTTCTCAGGAACTATTACCATCACCAGCTTCAGGTAGCCAAGCGTCCAGATCCGATCATTTCGGACAAGCTGGCCAAAGACGAAGAGACGCGGCAAGCTCTCCAAAATGGATTGGCTTCGATATCTCGAACCAAGCCAAGATTTGATGATACGAGTGAACGATTGGTTAGTCATCTGATTGATCTGTTGTCCACCCTTGCCGACGAAGCCCAAGGTTTTGGGCCAACCGAAGGAGAGGAACTGCATAAGCTTCTCCATAGCCTGGAACCGGAACCGCCGACGTGGGCTTCAAATGACAAAATCGCAAAGCTCTCCGAGTCGCTCGATGTCTCCTCAAGATCTGACTCCTGAATTCAAAGTTGCGGTCCGCGTCGGCGCAGAGCTTTTTTATCGCAGCGCTCAAGTCAAGAAATACTTGGATCGTCTCGGACCTGGCGAATCTAATCAGCACCGGTTGCTTGTCAAAAGCTTTCAACTTGCCTTGGAAGACGTTGAAACGGCGTCGATTAGCAGCTTCGAAGCGTTGGCGGACATTACTCCTGAGGACCCGTCTTGGAACCAAGCCATCGAAACTCTTCACGACAATCTACGGATATTCTCTCGCTCGTTTATCGATATTCATGAATTGTTGGCTCTTCTACCACGCGAATCGATAAGGCCCGAAGTATTGTTTGCACTAGAGGGTTGTTTCCCAGAATTCTTTGAACACCAACCTCCTGTAGTCCTCGGAAGTATAGTCAATGCCTTCGAGTTCGATTTCATCGATATCCTGAAAGATAGACTGCCTGATATAGGTGCCATCTTTCCTGAGGATAAGCGAATTTACGTTCTCCAACTTGCGATTTGCGACGCCGACTCCCCGCATGCCTGTGCAATCCTTTGTCACGAGCTGGGTCACGCAATGGACGTTCGACACAAGATCTCAGTCTGGGCCGTGGAGGAGTTCATGAGCAGGTTTGGTGTTGACGAAAGTCTCCGCCCAATTCTGCTCTACTGGTGTCGTGAATTATGTGCCGATCTTATTGCCTCGCGTGTCGCTGGACCTGTTCCCATCTTGACGATCCTTTCGATAGAGTATTGCATCTATCCGCAGTATTCTATCGGCATGCATAGCGAAACACACCCCAGTACCCTTGCTCGGCTCCAGGTCATTGAGCAGGACATGGACTGTTCGGACGATTTGTCCGGTTTCCGTGCGGAAATCGAATTCTACAAGAACGCTCGGCGTTTGAATCTTGAACGGATCTGCACTGATCCTAATATCCGTAAGGAGACGGAGAACAATCATAGAGTCTTGACCGAATTATTGATTAAGCAGATGGCGACACTCGTCTGTGAAAGACTTTCCTCTCTGGACTTACCGGATCTAAAGGTACCGTGCCGCCGCTTCGACCAGGCATCGCTTGACAGATGTGTGGAGAGGCTACGGCGTGGTACCCCAGTAAGTTCTCAGGGTGAATCTCCAGAATCACTTGAGGAGAAGGTCAAGCAATACAGAAAGAGGGTTTTCAAATCTCAAGAAGAAAGAATCGAGGCGTTCAAGAACCTATGCGACGAATTCGCTGAGAAACCCCTAGAAGTTGCCAAGATCCTTCTGTCGGGATACAACTACAAGCTGGAAGTGATGAACAGTCTGTACGAGGCCGAAAGGCCTCTCGGTAACAAAGAGTCAGTTACGTCTTTCTGCGATTCGTTGGCCACCCTTGACCTCCTGATAGGTAGTTCTATCGTTACTACTCGTGTTCACAAAGAGATGCTGCGGCGTCTAGAGAAAGACCAGTCGACATAGATCGGACGCCTGGCGGAGAAAGTCTATGAGCAGCAACATTCATCAACTGTCCCCGATACTCTCCGACATCGAGATCCTTGATCGGTTGGTCACTTCTGTCGGAAAACGCATCTTCGTAAGCCCCCTGATAGACCCACAGACCCAGCTCGGCCCGAGCTCCCTCGATCTAAGACTTGGCTTCGATTTGGTGGGTACCCGTGCACTCCAGCAGACACATATCGATCTTGCTGAGCGTGAGGCAAGGAATACTCTTCGGGAACATAAAACCTCGTACTTTGACAGACAACAACTTGATCCTGAGGGTAATTTCGTGCTCCACCCAGGAGCATTTCTTCTCGCATCAACACTTGAGTTCATCCGACTTCCAAGTGACATTGCCGGCCGGCTTGAGGGACGCAGTTCCTTAGGGAGGTTAGGATTGCAGGTACATGCTACTGCGGGTTTTGTTGACCCTGGTTTCGAGGGTGTTCTTACATTTGAACTCATCAATTCCGGGAAACTCCCAATCAAAGTCTTTCCGGGTATGCGCCTGGGTCAGATATGCTTCTTCCAAGTCCATGATGTTCAAGTCCCCTATCGAAAGAAGCGTTATACGAAGTACGGGGGTAAACTCGGAGTTGAATTCTCTGACATTGAGAACGACCCCGAGATCCTTGCCAAGATTCCCCCCTCATGAGCATATCCTATAGGCCGCGGCTATTCCAGCTACAGATTGTTCGCCGCTGGACTTGCAGGCGTCCCTTTCTCTATGCAACACACTCAGGTATTCCTTATCGAACTATTGCATACGTGGTAGCCATCTCCTGTATGGCTTCCGACCAACCATGAAAAGGTATTCGTTGTGGCAGCATCACGCGGCCAGTCACCGGCCCATTCGCACGCAGCTATCTAAACAAAAGCCGCCTCTCTCAGGGGCGGCTTTTCTATCCCAACACTCATGCCGCCAGATTTCTGCGGTCCACAACGAATTCCCGTATTTCACCCGACAGACGAGAATCCTCCCCAAAATCCAACATTTTGAGCTTTGCCCTGGCCCGATCTTCCTGGCCTTGAGTGATATGATGCCACAGTCTTCGGCTGTATAGGACAACAAAAAGCCCACATGGATTCTGCCTACCGGCCTGCAGAGCATGTTCTGCCGCTGCAAACCACTGCAACCTACTGAATTCACAGCGAGGTAGACTCCCTGATTGAGTAGCCTCCCCGTACAGCAGATCGAGTCGTGCTGGATCATGCAGGTCCTCAAGGGCAATATGCTTCAGGCTGGGAGCTGGAATGACCTTTGGTTCATTTTCAACACCAGAGGCTTTTTGGAGTTTCTGGTTATTAGATCCTGTTAAGGGTTGATTGTATATATAAGGGGGTGGCACTTTGGGTTGATTTCTGGACCCAACGGGTGGTGTTTGTGCCTCTTCGGATCTCTCAGCCGCTTCCCATTGAAGGTTAATCACTACGGGCAGGCCCCAGCGGTTAAGTGATGTTTGATGAGCATCACATGGGACGATCCAGCCGAGTTGAATCAATTGCTTTCTGGCCGCTTTCACATTACGCAGATCCAACTGCAGTGCTTCTGAGATCCACGAAGCCTTGCAGCGGCCCCCAGAAACACATCGATCTTTCTTGTAATAAAGGCATCGAAACAAATGACCAAACACTGTTCCAATCAAGGTGCGATTACGGGTCTTGATGATATGACGCAGTATCCGTCTTGGGACAGGGATCTTGCGGTTGCTGTTTATGATCAGAGCAAGGGCATCCACATAATCGTCACTGTCTGCGAGTGCGGCTTCTGCCCTGAGTGTATCTGTAGAAATGCGATTTCCCCTTGAGGGAATTGGCTAGATAGTGTAGAATATTGCGGACACCAGAGATTAAGTTGTTTTCGAATATTTGTGAACGCACGGGTAGTCTGCGTTCTTATGTGACCATTTCTTCAATATAGTCACTGAGAATTGGCATTGTGAGTATCAAACAACATATAACAAAGCTCATGGTTGGTCTAATTCGCTTTTACCAGCGAATGGCACCCTCTTGGGTTCGGAATTGTTGTCGTTATACACCAACTTGCTCACAGTACACCATTATGGCAATTGGTGAATACGGCCCTATAAAAGGATTCTACTTGAGTTTGTTTAGAGTTCTAAGGTGCATACCTCCATTTGGAGGAATTGACTGGCCCACCCGAAATCGGAAAGGAAATTGTGATGGCTCTGATAAGCTGTCCAGAGTGCAAGAATGAGATTAGCTCTGAAGCAGAGGCTTGCCCCAAGTGCGGCTACAGTCAAAAGAAACATGCCGACACGAAGCAAAATGTAGGATGTGGTACAGGTTGTCTTGTTGTAGTCATTCTTTCAGTAATAGTGTTGATTGTTGTGTCTTTATCGAATGACTCTGGTAGCTCAAGTTCTTCCGGTTCAGGCGGTTCACGCTCGTCCAGTTCGAGTTCTTACACTGTCGATTTGAATGCGAAGGTTACCTATCCAGGATCACAATTCGTAATCCAGAACAATGATTCGTTCGACTGGACTAATGTCGAGCTTGGGGTGAACTCGAAGACCTTTTCCAGTGGTTATACTCTCAAGATACGTAGAATGTCAGCAGGTGAGACTTATACGGTCGGTGCAATGCAGTTCGCTAAATCGGGTGGTGAGAGGTTCAATCCTCTTACTCACAAACCGCGTAAGTTTTCTATCTGGTGTGATACTCCCCGAGGCAAAGGCTCTTACCACGGGTTATGGGAATGAGATTGCTGACTGTATTGCTCTCTCATCAGTCGGAAGAAGTATCCCTGAAAGGACAAACATGATTAGGAAGTGAAGATCATTGCCCTAAGTATGCTTTTTGTCTCATTGGCTGGTTGTGAACCATCAAGTAGCAAGCCCGACGATGTCAGTATAATAGATGGCAGCACCTACTCCATTATCAATTCCGATACCTTTCATGATTACAAACGCAGCCTAGATGTCAGATTGAACAAAAGAGCATCCGAAGAGACTCTTCGAAAAATTGCCCTAGAATTGAAGGCACAAGACCACCGGAGCTATGAACGCACTTTTATCTGTTACTATCTCCCGGACATGAAGGTGTCAAGGGGCGCTTAAACCCAGCCACTATGGGCGCGTTCAAAACCAGCCACTTTGAGAGACGAAAGATTTGCTATG
>Ga0255052_10002541_pt1 | contig 13080 bp, 12 predicted proteins | sample JV7_2_21_MG_FD_188632 | JGI IMG/M metagenome (GOLD analysis project Ga0255052, IMG submission 188632) | Seawater microbial communities from Jervis Inlet, British Columbia, Canada - JV7_2_21 | ecosystem: Environmental > Aquatic > Marine > Inlet | place: Canada: British Columbia | collected... | reverse complement strand
CAGGGCTCGTCTCGAGCGCTTTAGCGCAAATGCCGGGCCAAACGATGAGCTGACCGACCGGGAAGCCGAATTCATCGCACTACGCGATACTTTTTACATGGCGACGGTGAATGAGGACGGTTGGCCGTACGTGCAACACCGCGGCGGCCCGCCGGGCTTTCTGCGCGTGCTTGGACCAAAGTCCCTCGCCTACGCCGACTTCCGCGGTAACACGCAGCTGCTTAGTGTCGGTAATGCATCGAGCAACGATCGTGTTTCACTGATTCTCATGGACTATCCGAACCGTCGCCGGCTCAAGATCCTGGGTCACATGCGCGTTGCGAACGCTCAATCAGTTGCGGCAGAGGACCTCGCCGCGGTTGAGCTACCCGGCTACACCGCGCAAGTCGAGCGCATCGTCACTATCGATGTCGCCGCGTTCGACTGGAACTGCCCGCAACACATTACGCAACGCTACACAGAGTCCGAATTCGCACAGCGATAGAACTCCCGGAGATCAAGATGACACAAATAACGGCAAAACTTACGTCCGGCATGGTTGTGCAACTGTCTAACGGACGGCATGAATGGACTGCCGACGAACCGCTCAGTGCCGGCGGTACCGATACCGGGCCTAATCCTTACGAACTACTTTTAGGCTCCCTGGCCGCTTGCACTTGCATCACTATTTCCTGGTATTGCCGCCACAAAGAGCTGGCGTTGAAATCCGTGAGCACGACGTATGACTTTTCACGTGTTCACGCTGATGACTGTGAAGACTGTGATAAGCCTGACAAGGGTTTTATCGAGCAAATCACCAGCAACGTTCACATCGAAGGCGATTTTGATGAGACACAACGAAAACGCCTCGCGCAGATCGCACAACGCTGCCCGGTACACAAGACACTGGCGCATGGCGTCCAGTTTGAAGATCACGCAACATTTGGATAAGAGAGCGAGTAATGAGTGAATACCGCTACAAACGATTTACGACCCGCCTGCTTTTCCGCGACCTGGGTTTTGCACGCAACGCGGCCGCTCCGGGCAATTCGATCCCAGCATTCGAATTGATCACGACGGGTGGTGATCGGCTGGTCAATCGCGATATTTTCGCTGACCGTCCGGTCATCCTTGTCTTCGGCTCCATGACCTGCCCGATGACTGCCAGTTCTACTCCGTCCGTACAGGACCTCTACGAGGAGTTCGGCGACCGCGTCAAGTTCGTGATGCTGTATGTTCGCGAAGCGCATCCAGGAGAAAATTTTTCCCAGGCCGAGACGATGGACGACAAACTTGAGTCTGCGCGGGCGCTGAAAGCGTTTTACGGCATCGAGTGGACAGTGGCGGCAGATAACGTCGACGGCGACTTGCACCGTGCACTCGACCCAAAACCGAACGCCGTGTACCTGATGAATAGTAAGGGTGACATCCTGTTTCGTTCACTGTGGGCTGCCGATTACGAGGCCCTGCATCAGGCACTGGACGATGCGGCGTCCGGGCGAGCCATGGTTAAGACGCAAAGCAACCGGTTGATTTTGCCTGTCATGAAAGCCATGGGAGTGGTGCGAGAGGTCATGGAACGAGGCGGCCCACAGGCGGTTAGTGATCTTTGGCGCGCTGCATTCCCGATGGCGCTGGCCGGGCGCATCGCAACAGTATTCAAGCCGCTTGCCCCGGCGCAACGCGGAATTGCCGCGGCACTGACAATGGTACTCGGCATGCTGACCATGCTGGGCCTCGTGTGGGCCCTTTTCTTTCTACATCGATAGCGAGCCTTCACGAAAATCGCTGCGGTCCAACCAGGCGTTGATCAGCACCGGTACGCCATTGCCGGCAGCGTCCCGGGCCTCCCGCAGACAGGCTGCGGTCTGGTCTGCGTGCTGCAGCAACACACCCTTCCCGCCCAGCGCCGCGGCAACTTCGTGATAATCACTGCGTGCCAGCACCGTGCCGACATCATCATCGAGCATTTTAATCTGCTCGCGGGCGATCTGCGTCCAGCCGGCGTCGTTGCCGACGACAGCGATGACCGGAATGTTGTGACGCACGAAGCTGTCGAATTCGGCGAGTGCATAGCCGACCGAACCGTCACCGAATAAAACCCAGACTTCATGATCGGGGCGACACAGGCTCGCACCGAGCGCGAATCCGGCACCACAACCCAGCGTGCCGAAGACACCCGGGTCCAACCAGCTCAATGGTTTCCTGGGTCTGACGATGTACGATGCTGTGCCGACAAAATCACCGCCGTCGGCGACGAGCACACTGTTGTCGGGTAACTGCGCATCGATGCTTCTGCACAGTGTGACCGAGTTAATGAACTCGCCGGTCCTTGATGCGTTTGTGTCGATCCCGGCTTCGCGTTCGATATCACGTGCCAACAGTTGTTCCTGCCACCCGTTCCATTTTGCACTGACATTTGTTTCGAGCGCATCAGCCAATTCACGCAAGAACAGACCGGCGTCGGCAAGTGCACCAATATCGGGACGGCGGTTGCGCTTTAGATCGACAGGACTGCGGTTCGCTGATATCAGACAGGCGCTGCGCCGGACATTGCGCCCGTAGTCCAGCCTGAAGTCAGACGGCACACCAGCCAGCAGGACCAGGTCGGCTCCGCGTAGTGCTTTGCGTCGTTGGTGCCGTCGATGCAATGGATGCGAGTTGCCCATGAGCCCGCGGGCCATGCCCGACAGGTACACCGGGATACCTAATCGTTCAATGGCAGTCGCTACGGCACCCGCTTGATCTGCATCAACGAGCGCCTGGCTGCCGACGACCAATAACGGCCGCTCGGCGTTGGCAATGCGTTTGGCCGCACGCGCGATGACATCGGATGAGGGCGGCATCGCTTTTGCCGCGCTGACGGATTCATCAACAGCGGCACCTGCGCCGGCGAATAGCCGGCGGGCCTGATAATTCAGATAAGTGCGCACGGCCCGATCAGGAAGCGAACTGCCCTGTGGTGTGCTGGCCGCATACCACTCACGGATAACGGCTTCGTCGTACAGCAGATCGACCGGGCATTCCACGAACACCGGGCCGGGCACGCCACTTCGTGCTATCTGAAACGCTTTTTGTATTGCCGGTGCCAGGTCGCGCACACGACTGACAGCCTGTGCCCACTTCACGTGTGGTCTGAACAACGCCATCTGATCGATGTCCTGCAGCGCGCCACGGCCTTTCAAAACAGTCGCGGCCGCGCCCCCCAACAACACCACGGGCGATTGTGCGAGCTGCGCATTTTTGACCGCTGTTATCGTGTTGGTGGCACCCGGACCCGCCGTTACTGCTGCAACACCCGGTATGCCGGTAAGACGTGCGACCGCATCGGCGGCAAATACGGCCGTGGCCTCATGACGCACATCAATGACGCGGATGCCGACATCTTTGGCGCCTTTCAGAATCGGCGAGATGTGCCCGCCACAAAGCGTGAAAAGAAACTCCACACCATGGGATCGCAATACGCGTGCTATGCATTCACCGCCATTCATAGGTTGTCCTCCGCCCAATCGAGAATCGTAACAACAGGTCAGTAACCTGAGCAATGGCAGAAATACCTAATCAAACGAACGCCTGGGCTACATTGGAAATATTGTGGAACAGTATTGGAACCACGAGGCTACCGGTGCGTTCTCGCATCCAGGTCAGGACAAACCCCAGGAATCCGGTGCCTGCAATCGCCCATAGATTCACTGCAAGTTCGCCGTTTTGAACCCTAACCCCGTGGAGAAGGCCAAAAATAACGACGGCGAGCCAAAACCCCCAGCCGGTATCTGCACCCCACACATTCAAGCCCCGTCCAAACGCCTGGTGGAATAAAAGCAGCAAGAGCCCACGCATGAACAGCTCTTCATCAAGACCCGGCATGGTCGCCTGAAACAGAAGGTTTTCCAGAGCGGTATTGGGGGTGGATGCGACAAGCAACGCAGTGCCAGTCGTCACAAGGAGGATCATGCCCCCAGTCAATATCACGGGGCGCAGCGAACCCTTGTTTTGTGTCCAGGTCACGCCGGCCAGCCGAAAACTGACGCCTGGCAGGAAGTAGAGCATCATCACTGTGCCCGCAATAGACAGGGTCTTGCCGAACCAGTTCAAAGTCAGCTCACCCATGAAATGGGGAGTCGGGATCACGCTCTTGCTTCTCAGCAACAGAAAATAGACAAGAAAGGCCAATCCCGCCCAAAAAAGAGGGCCCCATTTCACGTTCCGGCCGGTCAGCCTGAATGCGATGGCCAAGAGGATGGTCGGAACAACAAGAATCGCTGCCGTAAGCAACGCTTTTTCCATGACACGTCCTTTAGAAAAGAATCCACATCAGCAAGTGTCACCTAATCATACAAAGACACAATCATCGAGCGATACGAGGACGACGCACTCTGCGTCAAGAGGGCCGCGCTTCTGGATTGAAGCCCTTACCGGTCACGATCGAAGCCGGTACCGTTTGTGGTGCGGGATCGTCCGGCACGACGATACGCGCCTGACTGTTGGCGAGCAGGTCGCGTTCAATATCGATGCCGGGCATGACGGCGCGTAAGGTCAGTCCGGCATCCGTAAGCTCAAGCACGGCAAGATCGGTGACATAGAACACTTTCTTGCCGCGCGCCAGACCAACGCTACCGTTAAACGTCACTTCGTCGACTTGCTCGACCAGCTTGGGCTTGCCAGGTTTGTCGAGACACAGCCTGTCACCTTTGATACTGACTTTGGCGCCCATCATCCACTTGCCGATGAACAGCACTGTGTTCGCCGACTCGATGATGCTCGGTGCGCCACCGGGTCCGACATAGTCCAGCATGCGTGGGCCGCGATTGGAAAGATTGATGTTGCCGGCCGAATCGAGCTGCAGAAACCCGAGCATGGCCGCGTCAAGATACTTGCGATAATGATCAAACATCCAGGCCGAGGATTCGATTCGTTGCGGGTTAATTGCCGCACCAAAAAAAATACCTGGCGCCGGTAGCCCGCCATATGGCCCCGACTCTGTCGTAAACGTAAGTTGTTCATGCGCGGGGCTTTCGTAGAGCACATTGCAGACTTCTTCGGCCAGACCCACACCAATGTTGACCGTGGCATTGGCTGGCACATGTTCAGCAAAGGTCCGTGCCCCGAGCCGCGCCAGCGCATAGTCGAGCGGGCTCCGGCGCGGCGTAATCCCCAGCGTCTTGTTGATGAACCTGAGCCTTGCGGCCGCCGCTTGATCGTCTACTTTCGCGCCGGCCGTGAACATGGACCAGTGCCTGTGTTGCGGAACGGACCCGGTCTGCTCATTGCGTGGATTGATGACGACGACGTCAACCTCTCCTGCCGGCAGCCCGATTGATGCTTCGTCGCGATCAATCAGGCCGGAGACCGACACCATTACGAGCCCACCGTTGTGCCTTGCCGCACGAGCCGCTTCAATGTTCTCCGTAATAGTCGCCGCATTGTGAAAATAGATGTTGCCGTCGCGGTCCGCATAGGGCGCACTGAATAGAGCAACATCGATTTTCGGCAGGGTGTAGACGATCTCATCACCTTCAGCTTCCGCGAACTGCATCGTCGCGTTCGGTGTTACGGGTGAGCCGCGACCAACACGAGGATCCAGGAACGAACCAACGCCCGTGGGACTACGCACCTGATGCTCACCATGTCCCTGCGCCTCGATAACCTGAATCATTTCACCTTGCGGCAAGGTATGCAGCTCCAGCCGCTGCGCGTCGGCCAGACGCAGCAGCGACTTTGCCGTTTCTGTATGCCCGGCGATGTAACGTGTCACCAGGCCATCCAGCCCAACTTCTTCAACCGTGCCGGGTGCACGACCACGGCCACCTTGTCCGCCCACCGAGATCCAGGTAAGGCCTCGAGGAAAGCCGGTTTGCTCGAAGTGCTCGTGCAAGGCCCAGAAAAAAATCGAACAGCGTGCGTTGCCGGAAATGCCACAGGAAATGACACAGGCACCATCGGGAATCATGTCTACCGCCGCACGCGCGGACTTGAACTTGTCCGGCAAGGGTTCCGCCGGCAGATACGCCGTATCGCGGCGGTCCCAGGTCAGTCGCCAGCGCAGTATGTGTGCGAGCAGACCTGCCCTTTCGAATAGATTCACGCGTCAGCGCCTAGCGCAGCATTCTTCGGTAAAGAAACTGCATACCCAGGAGCAACATTCCGATTACGCCGGCAACGCTGTTTATTGGGGCAAGCACCATTGCAACCGCCCCACCCTCCAGCTCGACCAGCGACGTGCTCAGGACCTGTGTGATAACTCCCGCGGAATTCTGCAAGGGGCTGGACAGCAGCAACTCGAGAGCAACAAGCAGCACAACAATGGCAATCCGTCCGATCAGCACATTGCGGCGACGTGTCGCAACCTGGGCCATCACCTGCGCAGTGAACTTATCCTCCACCAGTTCACGCTCCGCTCGCGCAAACAGTGATTCCAGCAGGGGATCCCGTTCGTTGTTCATACCACCTCCCCCGCATTAGCAGATTCATCATAGGCGGACAGCAACTCGCGCAGGCGTTCGCTGCCACGTCGAATATGGGACTTCACGGTACCCAGCTGCATATCCGTCAGCTGTGCAATCTCGGTGTGGGACATGCGCGCATGATAGGAAAGGACAATGCAAAGACCCACCGGTTCAGGTAGTGCCGCCATTGCCTGGTCCAGATCCATGGCGACGGATGTCTTGTCGTGTTGTGACATTGTGATGTCCTCGTCGCTTGCAGCACCCCGCAATACATCGCTCTTGCGTCGGTGCTGCAGCCATTCGTTGATGGCAAGTTGCTTTAGCCAGCTGCCAAATTTATCCACTTCCTTGAACTGTCGAATCTTGCGCCAGGCTTGCAGAAAAACCTGCTGTGACAGGTCGTCTGCCAGGCTTACGTCGCCGCAACAACGCCGCATCAGGTTGCGAATCCAGGATTGACGCCGCCGTACCAGCTCCGCAAAAGCATCGCGGTCGCCTTTCGCTGCAAGGCTCACCACAAGTGCTTCCGGACCCGCAGCGTAATAACCGGGTGCTGCCGGCATACGTCAGCCCTGGTCTTCGCGGTACCAACGTTCGGCGACTTTGCCAGCCACTAATAGTCCGATGCCCACAAAACCCACCAGGAGAGAGACGCCGATCATCACTTGCAGGAGGTCCGGCTCTAATATGGCCAGGAACCAGCCCAGAAGCGCAAGTCCCGGTGCAACGAATACCACGATCAGCCCGGCCACTTTGAGCTCGCGATCAATGCGTGATTGCCCTTCGCTGTGAGCCACGAGCTTGTCAATGATCGCCGGGTCAAGATGCTCACCGCTTTCTACTACCCGGCGCAGGGTTTCCTGCTGGGACTCGCGTTTGCGCGCATCAAACCAGATACCCGCCACAACGACAGCCGCAATAAATAGCCAGAATCCCAGGGCGCCAAGGCCCGCTGCTACTTCCATCTCTCTAACCTCCAATTTTCCACGCTGATATTACAAGAGATGCGAACAGAACGGGTTCAGATGCGCCTGGCAGGAAAAATAAAAGGGCCGGCCCGAGGTGGGTTGCCACGTTCGTGCCGGAGCTGTATATACTCCCCGGGTCGTACTCTCCTGTTTCCCCCATGAAAAAACCTGAACTCCTTTCACCTGCCGGCACGCTCAAGAATATGCGCTATGCGTTTGCGTACGGTGCTGATGCCGTTTATGCCGGCCAGCCGCGTTACAGCTTGCGCGTGCGTAACAATGAGTTCAGCAAGGAATCGGTGCTGAGCCAGGGAATCGAAGAGGCCCATGCGGCGGGCAAACTGTTTTTCCTGGCGAGCAATATCGCTCCGCACAATAACAAGTTGAAAAATTACCTCAGGGACCTCGAGCCGATTATTGAAATGGGTCCCGACGCTCTGATCATGTCAGATCCCGGACTGATCATGATGGTCCGCGAACGCTGGCCAGAGGTACCGATACACCTGTCGGTGCAATCCAATGTCGTTAACTACGCTGCGGCGAAGTTCTGGCAAAACATGGGACTGACCCGGATTATTCTGTCACGTGAATTGTCGTTGCAGGAAATCTCGCAAATCCGTGAGCAATGCCCGGATATAGAACTGGAAGTCTTCGTCCATGGCGCCCTGTGCATTGCCTATTCGGGTCGCTGTCTGTTATCCGGCTATATGACCCACCGTGACTCCAACCAGGGCGCATGCACCAATTCCTGCCGTTGGAAGTACAACGCCTATGAAGCCCGCGAAACAAGTACGGGCGATGTGCTGCCTGTTGCCTTGTTGGAAGAAGAACAACGCCCGGGCGAACTGATGCCGACGTACGAGGACGAGCATGGTACCTACATCATGAACTCAAGGGATCTGCGGGCGGTGCAGCATGTGCATGCGCTGACATCCATGGGCATTGATTCACTGAAGATCGAAGGGCGTACCAAATCGGCCTATTACACCGCGCGTACGACCCAGGTTTACCACCGTGCAATCGAGGATGCCGCCGCAGGCAGGCCGTTCGATATGGGGATGATGGACGAGTTGGAAAATCTGTCAAATCGGGGTTACACCGAGGGTTTTTATCGCCGCCACCCACCCGGCGACTACCAGAATTATGAACGGAGTACATCGCGGTCTGACCGACAACAGGTTGTCGGTGAAGTCCAGGACATCAATGACAACTGGCTAAGCATTGACGTCAAGAATCGCTTCGAGACCGGTGACCTGATGGAGCTGGTTACGCCATCAGGCAATCAGTCTTTCCGGCTCACCGACATGATGAAGGATGATAACAAGCCGACCGATGTTGCCCCGGGTTCTGGTCACGTCGTAAGAATCCCCATTCCGGCAGATACTAATCCCCAGATGATCGATACTTTCGCCCTGCTCGTTCGTTACCTGCCCGGAGATCCGGCATAGCTGGAAATCCCGGCCGCACAATGTTGCGGCTATCGTGGCTTATACCAACCTACCGTGTGGATAGACCGCCCTGTTTTGGCCCTGTAATTGAGCAAGAATACAGCGCCTCAAGGAGACCACCGTGGGACACGATACAAAGACACTCAACCGCTGGCTCGTCGTCGTCGGCGCGATACTGATTCAACTGGCACTGGGCGCGATTTATGCCTGGTCTGTTTTCACAGCAAGACTGACCGATACAGACGGCGCTTACGCATTCACCGCCAGCGAAACCGCCTGGGTGTTTTCCACGGGCCTCGCCACGTTCGCGACCGTTATGGTGGTGGCGGGACGCTGGCTACCGCGTATTGGTCCACGATTGCTGTCTGTTGCTGGTGGCCTAATGCTCGGCACAGGCTACGTGCTCGGCGGCTTATTTGGCGACAGTTTCTGGGTGCAATTGACGACCATCGGCGTGCTCAGCGGTGCGGGCATCGGCCTTGCCTACGTTGTGCCTATAGCGGTCTGCGTGAAATGGTTTCCGGACAAAAAGGGCCTGATTACCGGCCTTGCTGTGGCTGGCTTCGGTTTCGGCGCGACCATCTGGGTCAAACTCGCCGGCTCGTGGTTCGGTGGCCTGCTCAATACGACCAGCGTGTTCGGCCTGCCGGGCGTGCAAAGCGTTTTCGTGATTTACGGAATCGCGCTCGCTGTACTGGTGCTGCTGGGCAGTGCCGTCATGGTCAATCCGCCCGAAGACTATCAGCCCGAGGGCTGGACGCCACCAAGCTCGGAGAACGGCGATCACGAGGGCGCGGTGAACTTCAGCGCAAGCGAGATGCTGCGCACACCACAGTTCTACATGCTCTGGTCTGTCTTCATGTTCGCCGGGGTGTCGGGGCTCATGGTAATTTACTGCATCAAGCTGTTTGGTATCGATGCACTCGAACACCACGGTGTCGTCGGGGCCGGCGCGATTACCGGCACGGCCATGGCCTGGTATGCGATCTTCAACGGCCTCGGCCGCATTGCGTGGGGTAGCATTTCTGACAGGATCGGGCGTAAGCAGACGATCACGTTAATGGCAATCCTGCAGGGCATTACAATGCTGGTGACTTACCACGTGTTCATCAGCTTCGGCCTGGCATACGGCTTCATCGTTGCCGCTGCACTGATCGGCTTCAATTATGGCGGCAGTTTTGCGTTATTCCCGGCGATCACGGCGGACTATTTCGGCAACAAGAATGTTGGCAGCAACTACGGCTGGATGTTCACGGCGTATGGCGTCGCGGGCCTCGCTGGACCGTTGTTGGCTGGCTATTTCAAAGATGCCGCACAGGGTGCAGCACAGCCGAGCGTCTGGATGGCACCGTTCATGATTGCCGGTGGCGTCTGCCTGTTGGGCGCACTTATCATGGCGTTCACGACCCGTCCGCGGATACCGGCGCAGGGAATGATGCAAGTACCGGTGCGGGTCTAGTTCGGCGTCGCTCTATTGCAGATCAATTATTATTTTTCCGCGAGCGTGTCCCTCTTCTGAATATCGGATCGCCGCCGGAACCTCACTTAGTCGGTAACGCCTGTCGATGACCGGCGTCACTTTGCCAGCCTGCATCAGGTCAGCCAGGGTGGCCAGGTCATCTCGACGCATTGTCGCCAGTAGCATGCCAAACTCCTGGTCCACGAACGGTGACAGCATGGCTGCCTTGATCGGACCCATCATCGGCCCGAGCCAGTTACCTTTTCCTCCTCCGATGATGACGAGGCTACCGTTGGGTTCAAGAGCTTTCCTGTTCGCTGACAGCGAGTGATTACTGACCATGTCTATGATCAGGTCGTATTGTTCGCCGCTTTCGGTGTAGTCCTCTTTGGTGTAATCGACGACGTGATCTGCGCCGATTGACAGGACCATTTCCACATTTCGAGTACTGCATACGCCGGTCACATCTGCACCGAATGACTTGGCGATTTGCACTGCAAAGGTACCCACCCCTCCCGATGCGCCATTGATCAGGACTTTTTGCCCCGGCTCTATCTTGCCTTTGTCGCGAAGCGCCTGAAGCGCGGTGATGGCCGCTATCGGTGCAGAAGCCGCCTGCTCAAATGTCACGTTGCCCGGTTTCATCACCACTGCCCGGTCCTCACGAACTGTTACATACTCGGCGAAGACCCCGCTTCCCCCGCCAAACACCTCATCCCCGGGCTTGAAGCGCGTGACGCCTCTGCCGACCGCCTCAACCGTGCCCGCAAAATCCACTCCCATGCCTGTGTTTTTCGGTGAGCCCAGGCCGGACATCAAACGCATGAAATACGGCGAGCCGCGCATGAAGTGCCAGTCAAGTGGATTGACGGCAGCGGCGACGACCTTGACCAGGACTTCATTATCAGCAGGCGTCGGCTTTTCGATGTCTTCAAATTTGAGAACATCGCTTGAACCATAACAACGATACACAATGGCTTTCATGGTCTCGGACTCGCTGGAGATTGCCGGTGCCGGTTCGCAAGCGGAGTCGTGGCTCAGGACAATGGCCAGTGACGAGATCCCTATGCCCAGGAAGACCAGGATACTGCTCAGGATTTTGTAACGCAGTTTCATAATTGTTGATCTCCAGTCACTCGGCGGTGGACACAATTCAACCTGGCCGTATGCGTGTAGCCTACCCCGAACACCGCCAATTAGCTGCGCCTTGTTGCGGCAATGCGGAGCTTGACATTTCCCTGCTCAGGTCTAGTATTCAATTATTCTCGTGAATACTATTTTATAGGTGACGCAGCATGAGACAGCTTTTCATCATCAATGATCCACCCTACGGGACTGAACGCTGCTATAACGCCCTGAGGCTTGTGCTGGCGCTGTTGAAAGAAAAGCCAAGACCGGAGATTACTGTTTTCCTGATGGCCGACGCAGTGCTTGCCGCAAAGGCCGGACAAAGTACTCCTGACGGCTTTTACAGCCTCGAGAACATGCTCAAGGGCGTTATCGGGCACGCCGACGTCGTGCTCTGCGGCACGTGCATGGATGCCCGTGGTATTGGCGACAGTGAACTGGTTCCCGGTGCGGCCCGCGGCACCATGCCGCAGCTGGCCGAGCTCACACTCGCGGCCGGCAAGGTTCTGGTTTTCTGATCGGATTGCTGTAGCGCTTTAGAAGAGGAGTGGCAGAACATGCACATTGTAATCATTGGCGGATCGTTCGGCGGCCTGAATGTGGCCTTCGACCTGCGGCGACTTCTGCCGCACAAGAGCCACAAGATCACCGTCATCTCGAAGGAACCCCGGTTCATCTTCATCCCGTCGCTGCCGTGGGTCGCCATGGGATCGAAGACAATCGACAGTATCTCATTCGCACTTGAGGGCCCGCTGAAATCAAAAGGCATCGATTTTATCGAGGCAGCGGTTGACCGGATCGATCCGGGCGTGAGTCAGGTTTATACGGCAAACGCAACCGTCGATTACGATTATCTGGTCGTCGCCACTGGCCATCGCAGTGCCAATGAGGCGGTGCCGGGTCTCGGCCCATTTGACGGGCCAGGGCATTCACTGATGTCGGCGCCCGAAGCCGAAGAGGTGCGTGATACCTGGGCCGTCTTCCTGGAGAATCCAGGACCGATGGTCATCGGCTGCGCGGCGGGTGCGAGCTGCCTCGGGCCTGCCTACGAATTCTTGTTCGAGGCCCACCACGCGCTGAAACAACGCAAGCTGTGCCACAAGGCACCGATGACATTCATCACGCCTGAGCCCTTCCTTGGCCATTTCGGTGTTGGCGGTTTTGGCAAGATCCGTCTGTTCATGGAGGCGGAGCTCGAGGATCGCGACGTTCGCTACTTTACGTCGACCGCGATTAGCAAAATCGCCGGCGATTCCGTTGAGACCGCTGACGGCTCGACCTTCGAGTCCAGGTATTCGCTCATCATTCCACCACTGGCCGGCGTCAAGGCCGTCGCGGAAGCACCCGGCCTTGGCAATCCGAAGGGTTTCATTCCGGTCGATGAATATTACTGCCACAAAGATTTCAACAATATCTACGCAGTCGGCGTCGCCGTCGCCCTGCCCCCGGTCGAGGAAACTCCGGTACCGGTGAACTTCCCGAAGACCGGCCACATGACTGAGCAGATGGCCAGCATCGCCGCGAAAAACATTGCGGCCGACATACTGGGCACGCAGAAAACGACTCACGAACTCATGGCCGAGTGCATCATGGATATGGGTGATGAGGGCGCCCACATCGTTGCCGACCCGGTGCGACCGCCGCGCAATGTG
>Ga0255052_10002540_pt1 | contig 13082 bp, 10 predicted proteins | sample JV7_2_21_MG_FD_188632 | JGI IMG/M metagenome (GOLD analysis project Ga0255052, IMG submission 188632) | Seawater microbial communities from Jervis Inlet, British Columbia, Canada - JV7_2_21 | ecosystem: Environmental > Aquatic > Marine > Inlet | place: Canada: British Columbia | collected... | reverse complement strand
ACGTAAGCAATCAGTCCGTTTTCCAGGGCAAGTTGATACTCCGCAGGGTCGGGGCGCGTGTAGTCGCTATCCGGCAGGCCCATGTCACGCGGGTGTGTCAGGTCCTGCGACAAGGATGGAGTTGCGAAAAACACTGCGAGCAAAAGTAGTTTCCTCATTGCTGCGCCTCCTCGGGAAGGACAACGCCGACCGATCGGTTGTTTGCAGTGAAGTATTTGCCTGCCAGAAGTCGCAAGTCGTCTGCGGTCGCCGCATCCCTGGCCTCGAGATACGGTTTAAGCGTCCGCCAGCTGTCCATGACCTCGAAATGCCCGATTTGGAACGCCAGCGCACCCGGATCGACAGCCGTTCGGTACCACTCGGTGCGTAACTTCTTCCGCGCCTGCGCAACCAGGTCGGCTGGCAATGGCTCCTCACCAAGTCGCCGTAATTCGGCCAGCAGCGTAGCCTCAGCCTTATCTATCTGTAATGAGTCCTCTAATGCCAATTCGATGTTTATCGATGCCGGCACACCGAAACGTGAGGTATGCACGACGCGCGTATTGACATCGACAGTGCCGTCGATACCGGCCTCGATTATGGCGGATTGTAAATACGCTTCGAACACCTCGGCCAGCACGTCGAACAGTGGCCTGTCGGGATGCCCAACGCCGGGAATCTGGTAGCGAATTTCCACGCGGGGATCCAGCGTGTTACTGCGCCAGCTGAGTCGTTTTTCAGCAGAGGGCAGCGGCTCCCGCCCCTCGTAGCGCGCCGGCTCCGGGGAACGATCCATGTGGCCAAAATATTTTTCGACTTTCGGAATCATTTCGTCCAACGTGACGCCGCCAATGAAAATCAGCGTCGTGTTGTTGGGCACGAAGTAAGTTTCGTACAACTCACGCTCATAACGCCGCGTGTATTGTTGAAAATCGTTGGCATAGCCTTCGGGCACGTAAACCATCGACGCCCTGCCGACCAGTGAATTCATCGCTTCCCGAAATTCCGTTTCCGCTCCGTTCCGGTCGCCGAGACGTTGTTCGACCAGCACCATGCGTTCCGCGTCGAAATTTCGGAATATCGAATTCTGCATGCGGTCCGCTTCGATCCGAAGAAACAAATCGACCCGATCCACCGGCAAATCGATATCGAACTTCATGTACTCCTGCTCGGTGGTGGCAGTCAGGCCAGTTCCGCCGTAAGCCATGTACCAGACACTCAGCGGGCCTTCTTCGCTGAGTTCCATGGCTTGCCGGTTAAGGGAGTCGATCAGCGCACGCAGTTCGTCGATCCTTGGTGTCGTCTCACTGTGCTGGTAGTCATGAAACACCCCTCGCTGGCGGAGATCATTCCGCGAACGATTGAGTTCTTCAATCAGTGCGTCTTCGGCAGCGCGGATCTGCTCGTGCAATTCTTTTTCACGGTCCCAGTCCAGGGAACCGAGAGTTGTCGTTCCCTTGAACATCAGGTGCTCGAGAAAATGCGCCGCCCCAAACTGACCGGGCGTTTCGTTGAGCGCCCCCATGTCAGTAAAAATCTTGTTGACCACTCGATGCTCACCAGGGCGTTCGATCACGAGCAACCGAAGCCCATTCTCATAAACATATTCAAGAATCGGCAGGTCGTAGTCTTTTGCTGTTGCCGTTGAGACGAAAAAGGCAACAGCCAGAATTGACAGGTTTCTGAAGATTCGCATTGGTCCCCCCTGATTCGTACCTGCGGCACGAATTTATTGGTCGGTCATTTCGGGCGCACGTTTTGCTGTTTGCAGCAGCGGTGGCACGATATCCTTTTCCAGCAGATTATAGAGATTTCTCAAATGGGGGCGACGTTTGTTGCCTTGCTGGTCGATCCGATTAACAAGGGGCGGACCGATTCGCGAAGCGAATCAGCTTCACGCCCGCCGAATAGCTATGATAGAAAAATAGACTAAAAAAAGCGGTCGAACCGAATTTAGTCCACTAATTCGGTTCGACCCTTTTTATCACGGTTTTCAAACGGTACTCCACCCGCTCGTCATGTACCGGGCAGTGAAACGCCAGTAGAAACGCTGTCAATTGCAGGTCCACGCCGTCTTCCTCGCCCGTGCCGTACAACCGGTCGCCAATAATCGGATGACCCAACTCTGCCAGATGGCGACGAATCTGGTGTTTGCGTCCGGTCTCGATCCGTACATCGACCAACGAACGGCTGCCATCGCCACCGACTTGCAGCAGTGAGAACTCACTGATCGCCTCTCTCTCATCGATCGGCCGTTCCACCCGCATTGGATTGGGCTGCTCGGAGAAATCACCCACCACCAGCGCCCGGTAGCACTTCTCCACCTCACGCTTACGAAACAGTGCTGACAATGCAGCCGTTGTGCTCTTTGAATGAGCCACCAGAATAAGTCCATTTGCAGCCCTGTCGAGACGATGAACGGTAAAGGCCGGACGTTCAGGTTGCAGATTCCGCTCGGCCCAACGCACTACCGTGCAGTGATCGCCCCACTTCGAACCCTGTGATCGCAGCCCACCGGGTTTGCGCCACACCGAATAGCTGCCCACATCTGCGATCAGCGTCGGCTCCGGCGGAATCTCCGCCAGTATTTCTGCGTCGTAATACAGGTGGACTTCATCACCCACTCGCAAAACCCGTTTCGCGCGACGTAACCGCTGGGTGTTGCGCCCCCGGGTCATCCAGACTGCCCCTTGGGTCATCGCCTGTTTGATTCGCTGTTTTGAAAGTCCCGTGGCCCGCTGCAACAGATCTACCGAGCCGTCCTCCGGTGATTCGATAAGCACATGTGCTTCGATGTGATCCGTGGTTTCGTGATCCATCTTGTCGCTCACTACTCGGTCTCGCCTCTGGCGCCGACAACAGCACGCCCTTCAAGATCAACCGACACGTTGCAAATGGTGTCTGGTCTATTTTTCGACTTTCAGCCTTCCTTGTCCCTTAGTCAAAATATAGACCTGGCCATTGCAAAAGATCCGGTTTGCTCGTGGCACGGTAGCTTAATTCGCCGATTTGGCACCGAAAACATCAATTTAACGATCAAGTCGGGCCCCTTGAAACACCAATATCTCAACAATTCATCTACTTACAACGGTCCGACCCCGTTGGCCCGTTGGTCAACCCTGATGTACTTTCTATATAATAAAAAACCTGGTCGGAGTGAAGTTTCGATCTTGAAGTTGAGGAATTCACCTGACCAATCATTTGGATACTGAGCGGGCTGATTGCCCAAAGGTTCATGATTTTAACGGAGATAGATTCAAATAACGTTCTATTAGGGGTCAACAATGTCAGAACAAGCTAAATCAGGATATTTCGCCGACAGTGAGTTGCTCACATCAGTGTCAGAACGACCCAAACAACTAAAATACTGTGTGAATGGCGAGTGGCTCACGTCCAAAACCGAGACTTATATGGACTGCTACAACCCATCCACGGGCGAGGTGATTGCTCTGGCTCCACAATGCACAGCAGAAGAGGTGGAATCAGCAGTCGCGGCAGCCAAGGCGGCTTATCCGGGGTGGTCGAATACCTCTGTTGTCAGGCGTGTTCAGGTATTGTTTAGATTAAAAACACTACTTGAAAAACACCTGGATGAATTGACTGAGATTTTGGCCAGAGAAATGGGAAAGGCTTGGGAAGAAGCAAAGGGAGACGTCTTAAAAGTAATTGAAGTCGTCGAATTTGCCTGTGGTATGCCTCATCTCATGAAAGGGGAATCCCTGATGGATTGCAGCACTGATTATGATACGACTATGTATCATCATTCGGTTGGTGTTTTTGCTGGAATCGCCCCCTGGAATTTTCCCGCGATGATTCCCCAGGGTTGGATGGCTCCGATTTGTATCGCCGCGGGAAATTGTTTTGTGCTGAAAGCCGCCAGTTTTGTTCCTCAAACATCGATGCGAATCACGGAACTATGGTATGAGGCGGGGCTCCCTAAAGGCGTCTTGAACATGGTAACCACCAGCCGAAATGAAGCGGAAATTCTACTCGAGCATCCCGATATCGCTGGTGTTTCTTTTGTTGGCTCAACCAAAGTTGGCCAACATATTTACTCGACAGCCGCCGCCAATGGCAAACGGGTCCAAGCCCTGACTGAAGCTAAAAACCACGCCCTGGTATTAAAAGACTGTGTGCTGGAAAGGACAGCCAGAGGAATTGTTAACGCCTTCTGTGGTTGCGCCGGTCAACGGTGCATGGCGCTTCCGGTTATTTGTGTTGAAGAAAGTATTGCCGACAGTTTGGTTGAATATTTGGTGCAATTCTCCTCCGAATTAAAATTGGGTCCGGCTTATGAAAAAGACACTGGCCTTGGACCGCTAGTGAACAAAGGACATATGAACTACGTTAGCAATTGGATTCAAACGGGTGTTGACGAAGGGGCTAAGCTCGTTCTGGACGGTCGAAACCCTGAAGTGCCAGGATATGAAAGTGGATTTTATATTGGACCAACCATTTTTGATCACGTGACTGAGGAAATGACGGTTGGGCGGGATGAAATTTTCGGGCCCGTTATCTGTATAAAACGCATACAGAACTTTGAAGAAGGGCTGCAAATTACGAACAACAGTGAGTTTGCTAATGGTTCAGCGATTTATACTCAAAGCGGACACTACGCCCGGGAATTTTCCAAACGAACTCATGCTGGCATGGTTGGTGTGAACGTTGGTATTCCAGTACCTCTGGGGATCTTTGGTTTCACTGGACAGAAGAAATCATTTTTTGGTGATTTACATACCATGGGAAAAGATGGCGTGAGGTTTTTTACCGAACTAAAGTGTGTCACCAGTACCTGGTTTACGGAAGAAATGGCCTCGAACAAAGTTAATACCTGGGACGGAACCATTGAAATTGAATCAGACGACTGAGATCTTAATTTTTGGCGTCACTAGCTCAGGCTAGCTTTTCATACAAAAAAAGGGGCTATGCGAGTGCATAGCCCTTCAACTTTATTGAATAAGATGGTGGCCAGGGGCGGAATCGAACCACCGACACGCGGATTTTCAGAACGCTAAGTGATCGATTCTACTTTTATTTATCAACCAGTTACCGGGGCGTCCGTTGCTCAATTTGCATCACTGTGCATAACAATGCACAACTCTAATACGCAAATCCTCCGCATCGCTTCTGCTTGCAAGAATTGTGGGTTTGTAGCGGAGGAGTGATTTGCACCGTTCCGACGGCTGCTACTCGCATTCGATTGAAATCATGACTCGACGACATAAGCTCCGCAGGGCAGCTGCCTGTCAGCCTCGATACCAGCGTCAAGTGCTCGCCCTCCAATCCAGGCGACCTGCCGACGCGAAATATCTCACTTTTATTCAAAGTGGTAGAATTTTCTGTCATTGATCTATGCAGAGGAAGTCTTTCGATGAGGTCATTCGCGCACAGGTTTTCAGAGCGAGGTGTTGGGAAATGGGCCATAGGCTACCTGGCCGCGGCCTGGGTGGGCCTCCAGGTTCTCCAGCTGCTCTGGGAAGTCTTCGGCTGGCCGCTCAATCCACTCAGGGTGCTCATCGGTATTGTTGCCATCGGGTTCCCGATCTTCATCCTGCTCGCCTGGCATCGTCGCACACCGGGTGCCTCCCGCGACACCGCTGAGACCGCGATCAAGGGGCATGGCGGGCATTTGGGAAAGGCGATCGCCACCGCCCTGATCGTCGTGGTCCTGATCGCCGGGGTAGCGTGGACGGTCGACCGGTCGCTCGATCGAGCATGGGCACGAGGCGAGGCCGTGCTCGAACTGCGTCGGCTTGCAGAAACCGGCGAGTTCGAGGCCGCACTTCAGCTGGGCGAACAGATCCTCGGCGTCGTCGGCACACTACCGACCGTCGACACGTTGCTCGACGAAATATCGGTCACCACGAACCTCCTGACGGAGCCGCCCGGCGCGAATGTCAATCGGCGAGCTTACGGGGACATCGATGCACCGTGGATTGACATGGGTACGACGCCCATCACCGACGTTCGCATTCCGCTTGGCATGTATCGGTGGCAAGTACAGGCCGATGGTTACGAGACAGTTGAAATGGCAGGTGGCGCCACCTGGCCCTCGCATGTGGCGCTGCCAAAGGCCGGCACGATTCCGAACGACATGGTCAGGATCGAGGGCGGCGTTGCAGGAGGATTCGTCACCGGCATGGGACCGCTGACTCCTCTCGAACACGGAGACTTTTTTATCGGTCGATACGAGGTGACAAACAGCGAGTATCGCGAGTTCATCGAGGCAGGAGGGTACGAGGACAACTCGTTCTGGCTCCACCCGTTTAACGATTCGGAAGGTACCATCATCTCCCGGGATGATGCGATGAGACGTTTCACGGACGCTACCGGTAGACCGGGGCCGGCGACGTGGGAGCTGGGACGGCCGAGGGAGGGCACGGAGCACCTGCCGGTCACGGGCGTCAGCTGGTACGAAGCCGCCGCCTACGCCGAGTTCCGCGAGGCGCGCCTGCCCACTTTGAGACACTGGATTCGTGCTGCCGGGACGCAGTTCGGCGGCTCGATCATTCCTATGAGTAACTTCGCCGGCGGCAGCCCCGCGGCTCCCGGAACGTTCGAAGGAATGAGTCCGTCGGGCGCCTTCGATATGGCAGGGAACGTCAGGGAATGGCTTTACAGTAGCGCTGGCCACGAGCGTCACGCCGTCGGTGGCGCCTGGAGTGACAACTCGTACTTTTTCAGCGGTCCGAACGTCCAGCGCCCATTCGATCGTCTACCCGAGAACGGGATTCGGCTCGCCCGCTACGATGAGCAGGACTTCGACGGGCAGGCTGGGGTCGATATGCCCCTCCTTACCCGCGAGTACATGTCGGAAACGCCGGTCTCCGATGAGGTCTTCAGCGTCTATGCGGCGCAGTTCGACTATGACCCGGCACCGCTCGATGCAAAGGTTGAAGAAGTACTCGATCACCGTTACGGGACGGTCGAGCGGGTTTCATTCGCCGGAGTGGGCTGGGGGAGGATACACGGATACCTGTTTTTGCCGGCTGATTCAGCCCCGCCATACCAGATGGTTGTATGGTTCCCCGGCTCGAGTGCCGCCCGCGCGCAACCGGATCCCGATCCTCGGACCCTCTCTCGCCTGCACCACTTCGTAGCCTCCGGTCGCGCTTTCTTCTGGCCAGTCATCCGCTCGACATACTCGCGCGCAGACGCCGAGCAGCCGACAGGAATGAACCATACATGGCCAAGACCCACCCGCGAGTACGTCGACCTTGCGCGAAGCTGGGTGTCGGAGATCCGGAGGTCGATCGACTATCTCCAAACTCGCCCCGAGATCGACTCGGACCGCATCGCGTATCTCGGAACAAGCTGGGGCGGGCGGTACGCAGCGATTGTTCCCGCGGTCGAACCCAGAATTGGCCTCGTGATCAGCATAATCGGCGGGCTGGCTTCGGGAACTGCGCTACCCGAGGTGGATCAGATCAACTACGTGATTCGCGTAACGGTACCGACGCTCATGCTAAATGGACGGGACGATCCGCTCGAGCCCGTGGAAAGCGCACAGATACCGATGTACAGGCTGTTGGGAACACCGGAGGACGACAAGAAACACGTCATCTACCCGGGCTTCGCACATGGAATCCCCAAGAACGAAGGGATTAGTGAGATGCTCGATTGGCTCGACCGCTACTTTGGTGTTCCGACCAGCCAGCGGGCCGCAGCGAACGGACGCTAGCCGATTACGTCTGCGTAGACTCGGCACAGTCTCGTCTCCTTGTTCCGCCAGCTGTCGCCGTCGGAGTAGCCGCGCACCATGAGCCCTTTCCAAGCGCAGCGCTTCCGTCTGTTCGCCGCGTAGTTCGGGATACAGGTGCGGAATCAGGCCGTTGTGGCGGGAACTCAGCCCGGTCGGTAGTTTCTTCACACCACCGGCATTAAAAACGCAAATTGGTGTGCTTCGGCCCTGATCCGTTCGGTCCAGACAAAGTCTTAACCATGTGTCCGAAATAAGGTGTGAACCATGTGACCGGAATACACCCTAGAAAAGAATGGTGGCCAGGGGCGGAATCGAACCACCGACACGCGGATTTTCAGTTTGGCGGTGGAAGCCTTTTGGCTATATATTTCAATAGGTTACCGGGGCGTCCGTTGCCCAATTTGCATCACTATGCAGGACTGTGCACAGCTCATTCACGCAAAACTCACGCACGAGTGTTGGACAAAATTACTTACATTTATTTATATTTGCAGGTATATTTGTCCAATGACAAATCAGGCTACAAACAAACAGGTGGAGGCTGCGAAGCAGATCTTCCGGCGACACGATGGTATTCTGAAAACCGGCGAGGCACTGAGTCAAGGCATACACCGTCGCACGCTCTACGCGATGCGAGATCAGGGTGTGCTGGAGCGTCTCGACCGCGGACTGTATCGCCTGGCCGACCTGCCACCGCTGTCGGACCCCGATCTTGTCACCGTCGCCCGAAAGATTCCCAAGGGCGTAATCTGTCTCATATCGGCGCTGCACTTCCATAACATCACGACGCAAATTCCACATGCCGTCTCGATCGCGCTAAACAGAGGTACTGAGCCTCCGCGTCTGGCCTTTCCACCAATCCAACTCTACTGGTTTTCCGGCGAGGCCTTCGCTGCCGGTATAGAGCAACACGCAATCGAGAATACGACCGTACACGTTTACAGCGCGGAGAAGACACTGGCGGATTGTTTCAAGTACCGGAATAAAATTGGCATGGACACAGTGCTCGAAGCACTCGAACTCTATCGTGAGCGCATGAAACCCAAACCCGGAAAGCTGATTGAGTTTGCTCGAGTCTGTCGCGTAGAAAAAACAATGCGACCGTATCTTGAGGCAACTTTGTGACGCAGCGCACTCCACAAAACGTATCTGCCTCGGTACACCAGCGTTTGTTAAACATTGCAAGAAAAACTGCCCGTCCTTTTGATGAAGTGCTGCAGTACTTCGCCATGGAGCGATTTCTGTATCGGCTTGGCCAAACAAGATATGCCGATTCTTTCGTGCTCAAAGGAGCGCTGTTATTCCGAATCTGGGATACGCCGGACAGCCGTGCCACGAGAGACATAGATTTTCTGGCTTCTCTCGACAACTCGCCTGAGAATCTTGCGGCCATAATTCGGGATGTCTGCGCGATAGATGCTGTGGACGATGGACTTAGTTTTGACCCGGAAACAGTCGAAGCGCATCGAATAAAGGAGGACGCCGATTACGGAGGCGTACGAATCCGGTTTCGCGGTCAACTCGGGAATGCTCGGATTCACATGCAGGTGGATGTCGGCTTTGGCGACCTTATTCATCCCGATGCTGTGAAAGCCGACTACCCCGCCTTACTTGATCTGCCGGCCCCTTCACTCCGCATTTATCCTCCCGAGACCGTTATTTCCGAGAAAGTTGAGGCGATGGTTCACCTCGGCAGTCTTAACAGTCGCATGAAAGACTTCTATGACATTTGGCGCATATCACAGCAATTCAATTTCGAGGGCGCAGATCTCTGCGAGGCAATCAGCCGGACTTTCGGTAAGCGTGACACCGCTGTCATTGAGTTTGACGAACTGATTGCTGAGCTACTCGATAGCGAAACTCTTCCAATGCAATGGACCGCTTTCTTGAGCAAGTCAATGATAAGCGGACCAGAGACTTTTCCCGAAGTTTTGGCATTGATCGGCAAATTTCTGTCGCCGGTATTTTCGTCTATCAATGACAACAAGACGTTCAGCCAGAAATGGGCGCCTCCCGGACCGTGGCGCAGCGCATAGCGGCCACTTGTGATTTTCGGCAAGTATTTACCCATACAAATCGGCGGTTAGCCAATGTCGACAACCAGATCGTCCTTGAATTCGGATCGGCGATTCTCCCCAGGATATCCGCCCGGATTACAAACAATCCGGGTATCGAATAGCTCATAATCACAGGGCACGTGGGTGTGTCCGTGAATCCACAGTTCGGGCCGATGTTTCTCGATCACGTCTTCCAGCCTGCTTGCGAATGCCGGGTTCAAGGGATCGTTCGCATATCGTCTTGCTACGGAGGTTGAGGCAGGGAGGTGATGTGTAACGACGACCGTCGGGCCATCGAGTTTCCTTTCCAGCTCGCCCACGAGCCACGTCTTGCTCGCTTCATGTAGCTCAACGGAATCCTCGGGCGTAAATCGTCGCCCACCGTTACGGATCGAGGCGAAGTCTTCGATCAATCGCTTCGCACGTTGCCGAGCGAACCATGCCTCCCCTTCGCCGTGCAGCCTGAAGTCAGTCCACAGCGTACAGCCCAGGAACCGAATGCCGTCGAGTTCGAGCTTGTCGTTATTCAGAACGTGGATGTCTGCCGGCGCGGCTGCCTTCAGTTTATCGGTCAATCCGATGTCGTGATCGTAAAACTCATGGTTTCCCGGCACATAGATTACCGGCACCTTCGGAAACCGGCGAGCCGCCCATTCGATGCCGCCCACCCCAACACCAATGTCGCCGGCAAGAACCACGACATCGGCGCCAGTTCGAGGTGGTGAGAAGTTTGCGAACTCTGTATGTAGGTCGCTAAGGATGTGAAGCTTCATTACGACGGGAATCAACCAGCTTCACCAAACCTTAACACCCGGCAAACGTCGCATTTCAAGCTCAAAATTCAGTGACCAGGATCGGGCACCGAATTGTTGATTTGTAAGAAATCCACATTCTCCTTCAGGCCCCGAGTGAAAGGCCCGCCGTTTCACACCATTTCTCCAGCGCTTTCGCTTCCTTTTCGTCACTGTACGCATACCATTTCTCGAGCATATCTTTTGACTCCAGAAAGTCCTTGAAGCGCCGATAGGCACCTTGGCGGCGAAACATGTCTCGAACGTCATCGTAGTGTTGCGCCAAATACTGTCTGGAAAAACCGAACGCCAGTTGGTTGCCGAGATCAATATCCCGTTTGTCGGGAACGGGCAGATACTTGTCGTTGTTGTGAATACCGTCTGGAATTTCTTCTGCTCCATCGATCATTTCGGGGTCGCCGGCGATCCAATAGATCTTCCCTGTCTGTCGACATATGTAGGCTTCGTTTTCCACGAAATCACATGACGCCCATTCCATCGCATTCTGCAATTGGTCCAAACTGACGGTTGGCATGATCCGGATACCTCCTTGCCTGTGTTCCATACTCTGAGTACGCGGTGCGGCCGATTCTGGAACTCCGTGTCAACGACTGAATCAGGGCCAGGTAATCATAGCGCCGCAGCCGGTTACGGGCGACTGGGTTATTGAAATTACCGTATGTCGTGCCGCGAGAATCTGAAAAGATCTTTCATTCCAATTCATGCAAATCTCACGGCCAATCAATACAATGGCAATCTAACCATGTCAAAAAGCAATCGCAGAAAAACAGCATGAAAATCCCGTCTATTGGCCGTAACGACCCCTGCCCATGCGGCAGCGGGAAAAAATTCAAGCAATGTTGCCTGGGAACGCAGGAATCAATTCCGTCTGACCGTGGAGCAGCAGGGGTATCCACAGACCTACGCCAGACCTTGGAACGCATGCATTTCGGGTCGCTGACTGACGTCCAGGCGTTTGTCGGGCGCCATACGCAACAGCGAAATCAGAGGCCGCTCGACGAGTTTCATGGTTTATCACCGGAGCAGATGCACCGCATGCTCCACTTCCCTTTGGCATCCCCGGAATTCGTCCGCTTCCCTGACGTGCTCGACACAAGCCCGACAGGCCCGATAGTGACCCTTTTCGGGATGCTGCTCGAGGCCATCGGCGAGAAGGGATTGAAACCGACCGCAAAGGGAAACCTGCCGCAGAAGTTCTGCCGGGAGGCTGCCCTTGCCTATTGGGGCGAAGAGGTCTACCGGGAGAACACGCGCTTTGGCGGCATCAACCGGGAGGAGGATTTCCCAGACTTGCATACTGCTCGCCTGGTGGCAGAGCTGGCGGGGCTGATCCGAAAATACAAGGGCCGGTTCATTCTCAGCCGCAACTGCCGCGCGCTGCTCGCCGGGAAGGGGCTGGCCTCACTCTACCCCCGATTGTTCAAAGCGTATGTCGAACGATTCAACTGGAGCTATCGGGATCGTTACCCTGAGCTCCGGTTCATTCAGACTGCATTCCTTTTTACGCTTTATCTGCTGATGCGTTATGGCGATACCTGGCGGCCCAATGAGTTTTACGAAGACAGTTTTCTGCGCGCCTTCCCGATGCTGCTGGACGAGTTACCGCAACACCAAGTCTTTACTCCGGAGGAAGAAGTACGTCACTGCTATACCTGGCGCACGCTTGTTCATTTCGTCGGCTTTTTTGGTCTGGCTGCGGTGGAACCTGTTTCCGAAAAGCGCTTTTGCCAAGAGTATCGGGTGAAAGGTCTGCCGCTACTGTACGCGTCCATGCAGTTTTGAGTATTTGGGTGACGTTCATTGGCGAGGTCGTCACGTTCCATCGGGTCTTGTCGCCATGAAACGGTGTTCGGGAAGCGCTCGCCGGTGCCGCAGCAGTTCCCGAACTTCGGCGAGATTCTCCATCAGGAGCTTTTCGTAGGGATCAATGTGAGGACAGGAGTTTTCGCCCAACTCCTCTAGCTGGTACAACGCAAACCAGAACGTCCTCTCGTCCGGGCTCGGATCCGTTAGTTCAGACTTACCGAATACTTCTTGCCACGCCGTCAGCACGCTCTCGACATAGCCGAGAGTATCGGGCTCCTCTGCCGATCCCGGTGCCGTGCCGTCGAGGTAGCGCAGCAGCACCAGCCGATGGCGATTAATGAATCGTTCATGGTCCTGAGTAGTTGCCTCGCTTCGCTCTCCGATACAAGGCTTATTCGGCGATGTCGACATGCGGCCATTCTCATGGATCCCACCGTGGGAATACAGTGCGCATTTCCGCGCCAATCAACCTGATTTGAAAGTGGCACAACATACATGGGCACATCGGTTGACGGTGAGTTCTGGAAAATGGTGGCCAGGGGCGGAATCGAACCACCGACACGCGGATTTTCAGAACGTCGGTGGAAACTTTCTGGCCATATTTTTCAATAGGTTACCGGGGCGTCCGTTGCTCTGCTTTGCATCACCGTGCAGGACTGTGCACAGCTGATTCACGCAAAATTCACGCACTAAATTTTGCTGATGCCTGAAATATTCCTAAGGTTT